>RRYU01009388.1_pt1 | contig 19886 bp, 16 predicted proteins | sample 2162651 | NCBI WGS metagenome assembly RRYU01 (sample SAMN10267283, study PRJNA491782) | microbial mat metagenome | isolation source: biomat in the production well | place: Japan: Minami-Kanto gas field, natural gas well KTG3 | collected 2017-06 | reverse complement strand
AAATATGCCCTGCTGGCGGGTGCCCTGGCATTTACTGCATCGGGCGGAGCCATCGCGGCCGGCGCAAGCGCCAGCATGCTGGCCGACACCTGTGCCGGTTGTCATGGTACGGACGGCGCCAGCGGCGGCCCGGCCTCACCAACCATCGCCGGCGTTTCCGAAGACTACTTCATTGAATTGATGAACGGCTTCGCCAGTGGCGACGTCCCCTCCACCATCATGGGCCGCATCGCCAAGGGCTACAACGAAGACGAGACCAAGGCCATGGCGAAATTCTTCGCCTCCAAGGAATTCGTCAATGCCAAACAGCCCGCCGACGCCAAGTTGGCCGCCACGGGCGCCAAACTGCACGACAAGTATTGCGAGAAATGCCACGCTGAGGGTGGTTCCTCTGCCGAAGACGACTCCGGCATCCTCAACGGCCAATGGAAACCTTACCTGGCCTGGACCATGGAAGACTTCATGTCCGGCGCCCGCAAGGCCCCGAAGAAAATGAACAAAAAAGTCAAGCAGATGCACGGCAAGCATGGTGACAAAGGTCTCGACGCCCTGCTGAACTTCTACGCGGCCGGCAAATAAGTTAAGGAGGAAAAACATGAAGATTACTCGTCGAGGTTTTGTCCAGGCCGCAGGCGCCGCCACCGCACTGGGTGCGGCAGGCGTTCCCCACCTGGCCCTGGGTGCCAGCAAGAAAGTCGTGATCGTGGGTGGCGGCACCGGTGGTGCCACCGCCGCCAAATATCTCAAACGCGCCGATCCCAGTATCGATGTGACGCTGATTGAGGCCAACAAGCACTACTACACCTGTTATCTCTCCAATGAGGTGCTGAGTGGTGAGCGCACCATCGATTCCATCAAGTTCGGCTACAATGGCGTGGCTGCTCACGGCGTCAATGTGGTGAACGATATAGTCACCGGCATCGATGCCAACAAAAAGACCGTCATGACCAAAGGCGGCAAGAGCTTTGCCTACGATCGCTGCATCGTCGCCCCCGGCGTCGATTTCAAGTGGGAAACCATCGATGGCTACGATGCCAAGGTGGCCGAGACCATTACACACGCCTGGAAGGCGGGTTCCCAGACCATAACCCTGCGCAAGCAACTGGAGGCTATGAAGGACGGCGGTACCGTCATCATCACCGCGCCGCCGAACCCGTTCCGCTGCCCACCCGGGCCTTACGAGCGGGCCAGTCAGATCGCCATGTATCTGCAGCACCACAAGCCGAAATCCAAGATCATCATCCTGGACCCCAAGGACAAGTTCTCCAAGCAGGGCCTGTTCACCAAGGCCTGGAAGAAGTTCTACGGTTACGGCACCGACAACAGCATGATCACCTGGGTCAACGGGGCCAGCGGCGGCAAGGTCGAATCTGTGGATGCCGGCGCCATGACCCTGACCGCGGAGGTCGAGGACTTCCAGGGCGATGTGATCAACATCATACCGGCGCAAAAGGCAGGCCAGATCGCCTTCGCCGCCGGGTTGACCAACGACTCAGGCTGGTGCCCCATCGACCTGCACACCTTCGAGTCCACCATCCACCCGGGCATTCACGTCATCGGTGATGCCTCCATCGCCAAGGGCATGCCCAAGTCTGGTTACTCCGCCAACTCTCAGGCCAAGGTCTGTGCTGCCTGTGTAGCCGCCATGCTCGACGGCAAACCGGCGCCCGTGCCGTCCTACGTCAACACCTGCTATTCCATCGCCGGCAAGGACTTCGGCTTCTCGGTGGCAGCCGTGTACCGCCTGGCGGACGATAAATCCACAATCAATCAGGTGTCTGGCGGCCTGACCCCGGGCGATGCTTCCGACGCACAGCACAAGCGTGAAGTCCTGTACGCCCACAGCTGGTTCAAGAACATTACCGACGACATCTTCATGTGATGATTTTGCACAAGGGCTAGGGTCCTTGTGCCATTACCTGAAGAAATTATAGGGGCCTTGCGGCCCCTTTTTATTCTGCTGAGTCAGGCATGTACGGACGCACATAGTTGGGAAAGTCCGGATTCTGCCAGGTCGGCGATTTCGCCATTTGCCTGCTCTCAGGGCGCTGCCGTGAGACGTAGTCCATCACGGCATGTATGTCACGCACGCTGAAACCCCTGATCTGCTTTTGCATTTCCGGATCCGCATTACGCCTCTTACCCGTTTTGATCCATTCGAACTGCCGCACCAGATAGCGATAGTGTTGGCCCCGGATAGCAGGGATATGCTCTTCCTTGTTGCCCTCGCCGTGCTTCCCATGGCAGTCCTCACAGTTCTCCTTGTAGAGCCGCTCCCCCAACTCCAACTCCATACCCGAACCCTTGCCATTGTGCGGCATCATGGGTAGCTGCGAGATATAGTATGCAACATCGGCAATCTCCTGCGGCCCGCCCAGAATTCGCGGGACGGCGAAGGGGTACATGATGGGATTGTCACGATTACGGGCGCGGATATCGGCCAATTGCTTGATTATGACGGTATTCAATTGTCCGGCGATTTGCGGATATACACCGTCAATGGTGCCCCAGCCTTCGGGTCGATGACAAACGGCGCAGGTGAGATAGAGTTGCTTGCCCTTCTCCAAGTCAGGCGTCATACCCAGGGCCATTGTGTATTCTGCCACGGCATCCTGTTCCATTTCGTCTGCCCGCATCCCGGTCATATATCCAGAACTGGCTGTAGCAAGAATCACCAGGGTGGCGATACCTTTAATATTCATACTGTCCTCTGCGCGCGATTAGCCGGTGCCAGTCTGGCTCCAGCACTGCCGAATGCAACAATAGCAGGAGATTATCTCCGGAAACCCTCTAATTCAACCGGAGAATTTGTCAGAGATTACAGGATCGACCACTCAACCTGCGGTGAGTTGGTGAGAAATATTCTCGTGAAAGAGTGCCTTGTGCACATCACCCAGGCTTACCACGCCGACCAATCTGCCGTCTTCGGCCACGGGTATACGCCTGAATTTGTGCCGGACCATCACTGTCGCTGCGCGCAATGCGTGCATATCCGGAGGTACGGTGATGGGGTTTGGGGTCATGATGTCAATCACATCCAGATTAAGCACGTCCTTGTATTGCCACATCATCTTGTCGAGATCAATGAAGGACATACCCTCCATCAGTTCATCCAGGCTCGGAAACAGACGATGCAACAAATCCTTTTCCGCCACGATGCCCACCAACTTGCCATCGTCCACCACGGGCAGGCCGCTGTAGCGGTATAGACACATCAGGGATGCGACCTCGACGAGTTTGGTATCGGTACTGACGACCTTGACGCTACTGCTCATCAAATCTTTTACTAACATTTTATTGTGTCCTCCTGATTATTTGGAATATTCCCGGCACTCACTGCTCGGGCACACTCGTTGCGGTGTGCTGACGATCCCTATTCAACGGCTGATCCCGGCGTGTGGTGAATCCAACCACAGCCACGCCGACTGAACAACACAACATCGAACATTAGAACATCAAAAACAACTGAATAATCTACCATATACCTCTAAAAAAGTCCGTTGTTCGATACATGAACGGCGGCTCCCGGTCTGATAATCAAGCATGTTGCTGGCTAACCACGCAAACGACTTCCTGCGGCCCAATGTCAGTATACTGCCGTTCAACGACTTGATTTTCATTTGGAAACCCCGGATTCATACCTGGCTTATCCACAGGACATGCACAATCCATCCACGGGTTTCACACCCACAAAACCCAATATATGGTAGTTGACAACAGCATATTGCCGTATATATTGGGCCATAAGTGTAATCGTACCGTAAGAAAGCCGTATTATATTCCCCTGCCACGGGGAGCGCTGACCAGACTGTCGTTTTCCCAGACAACTTTTTGAGCACAGATGCCCTTGTAGTGGCATTCGCGCTGCATCACATTCGCGTGCCGGTCAGGTTCTACCCATCCGGGCACGGATATCAAAATCGACACAGGAGGACACATGAGCACCGAGGCCCCATCCGCTGTTGAACAACCTGTTATCGGCACCCCTTCCCACGGCAGCGCGCCGGAGGGGGATTATCAGACCTATGAGGACAACAACGGCGAATTTCACGTCATTCGCCGCAATGGCAAGGTCACGGGCTTCGACGCCAGCAAGATCGCGGTGGCAGTGACCAAGGCGTTCCTGGCGGTGGAAGGCGGCAGCGCAGCGGCCTCCACCCGCATCCACCAGACCGTACAGGAACTCACCGACCTGGTCACCGGCGCGCTGACCCGGCGCATGCCCAGCGGCGGCACTGTGCATATCGAGGATATTCAGGATCAAGTGGAACTGGCCCTGATGCGCTCCGGAGAACACAAGGTAGCCCGGGCCTATGTGCTGTACCGAGACCAACAGGCGCAAAAGCGCGCCGAGAAGGCGGCCCATGAGACCCCGGCCGAAAAACACCAGATGCATACCACCCTGGCCGACGGCAGCCTGCGTCCGCTGGATCTCGCCCGCCTGCGGACCCTGGTGGAAGAGGCCTGCGACGGCCTGACGGAGGTGGATCCCCAGAAGATACTGGACGATGCCTGCCGCAGCCTGTACGACGGCATCAAGGAAGAGGATGTGAGCCAGTCCCTGGTGATGAGCGCCCGCTCCCTGATTGACCAGGAGCCCAATCATTCTCAGGTCGCCGCCCGCCTGCTGCTGGACATAATGCGCCGAGAGGCCGTGGATTTTCTGGGCCAGGGAGCCCAGGTTGCCACCCAGGCGGAGATGGGCGGGCGCTATGGCGAATACTTCAAGGCCTATATTCAGCGTGCCGTGGACCTGGAACTGCTGGACAGCCGCCTGAAGCAGTACGATCTGGATCGGCTTGCCGCCGCCATTGAGCCAGAACGTGATCTGAAGTTCACCTACCTGGGGCTGCAGACCCTGTACGACCGCTACTTCATCCACGACAGCGAGGGTACTCATTTCGAATTGCCCCAGGCCTTCTTCATGCGTGTGGCCATGGGCCTGGCCATCAATGAGATCGACCGTGAGCAGCGCACCATCGAGTTCTACCGGCTGCTATCGAGCTTCGACTTCATGAGTTCTACGCCAACACTGTTCAACAGCGGCACCCTGCGCCCGCAACTCAGCTCCTGCTACCTCACCACGGTGCCGGATGAACTGGACGGAATCTACGGCGCAATAAAGGACAACGCCCTGCTGTCCAAGTTTGCCGGAGGCCTGGGCAATGACTGGACCCAGGTGCGCGCCCTCGGCTCCCATATCAAGGGCACCAACGGCAAGAGCCAGGGCGTAGTGCCCTTCCTCAAGGTGGCCAACGACACCGCGGTTGCGGTAAACCAGGGCGGCAAGCGCAAGGGTGCGGTATGCGCCTACCTGGAGACCTGGCACCTGGACATCGAGGATTTCCTCGAGTTGCGCAAGAACACCGGCGACGAGCGCCGCCGCACCCACGACATGAACACCGCCAACTGGATCCCCGACCTGTTCATGAAGCGGGTGGCCGAGGACGGCGACTGGACCCTGTTCAGCCCGGTGGACACCCCGGACCTGCATGACCTCACAGGCCCCGAGTTCGAGACCGCCTACACCGCCTACGAGCAGCGGGCCGAACGCGGCGAGTTGAAGCTGCACCGCAAACTCAAGGCGGTGGATCTGTGGCGCAAGATGCTGGGCATGCTGTTCGAGACCGGCCATCCCTGGGTCGCCTTCAAGGATCCCTGCAACATCCGCTACAGCAACCGCCACATGGGCACGGTGCACAGTTCCAATCTGTGCACGGAGATCACCCTGCACACCAATGAAAACGAGATTGCCGTATGCAACCTGGGCTCGGTCAACCTGGCCGCTCACGTGAACGACAACGGCCTCGACCTGGACAAGCTGCGCAAAACCATACGCACCGCCATGCGCATGCTAGACAATGTCATCGATTACAACTACTACTCCGTCCCCCAGGCGCGTAATTCCAACCTGCGCCATCGTCCGGTGGGTCTCGGCATCATGGGTTTCCAGGATGCCCTGTACCGGCAACGCCTGCCCTACGCCAGTGCAGAGGCCATCGAATTCGCCGACCGTTCCATGGAAGCTGTGAGCTACTACACCATCCATGCCTCCACGGAACTTGCAGAGGAAAGGGGGCGCTACTCCAGCTTTCAGGGCTCACTGTGGAGCCAGGGCATTCTTCCCATCGACTCCATGAAACAGTTGGCGCAAGCGCGTGGCGAATACCTGAAGGTGGACGACAGCACCACCCTGGACTGGGACAGCCTGCGCCAACGCGTGCAAACCGTAGGCATGCGAAATTCCAACACCATGGCCATCGCTCCCACCGCCACCATCTCCAACATAGCCGGGGTCAGCCAGTCCATCGAACCGACTTATCAGAACCTGTTCGTTAAATCCAACCTGTCCGGCGAATTCACCGTGGTCAATCCCCATATGGTGCGCGACTTGAAGGAACGCGGTCTGTGGGACGAGGTCATGGTCAACGACCTCAAGTACTATGATGGCAGCCTGCAGGCCATCGACCGCATCCCGGACGACCTCAAGGCCCAGTACGCCACCGCCTTCGAAATCGACCCGCGCTGGCTGGTGGAGGCCGGCTCGCGCCGTCAGAAATGGATCGACCAGGCCCAGAGCCTCAACCTGTACATGGCCGAACCCTCAGGAAAGAAGCTGGATAACCTGTACAAGCTGGCCTGGGTGCGCGGACTCAAGACCACCTACTACCTGCGCTCCCTGGGCGCCACGCACATGGAGAAGTCCACCGACAGCGGTTCGAAGAGCGGAAAATTCGCCGGCATCGTCGGGACTTATCAAGGCGCAGACACCATGAAGGGAAACGGATCCGGCGAGGTGGGTTCAGCAGCGCCGCAGGCCTGTTCGATCTTGGATCCCGATTGCGAGGCCTGCCAATAGCAATGCACAATGCCAGGGTCGCTTAGAGACATAAGCGCCTCGGCATTCTGTATTCCACGAGCCAGCGCCACATAGGCTATATGCCGCCGAAGCCCCAAAGAATTAGAAAACAGGAGGATTACAGCATGTTGAACTGGGACGACCCCCTCAACGCCCCCATCCCACAACCGGAACACCCGGTTACACCGGAGCCGGTCATGGCTCAGGCCGAACCCGATTCCATACAAATGGATTTCGAGTTGGAGGACACCACACCGCCCGTTGTACCCAGTTCACCCATGCCAGCCTCGAGTATGAAGCCGGTCAATCCTGACGACAAAAGGGTGGTCAACGGGCTTACCGACATCAACCAGCTGGCGCCCTTTAAATATCCCTGGGCCTGGGAATATTTCCTCAACGCGAACAAAAATCATTGGACACCCCTGGACATCAATATGGCCCAGGACGTACACGACTACCACCACAAACTCACCCTGGAGGAACGCCACGTCTACGAGAACGTGCTGTCCTATCTCACGACCTCAGACATCCTGGCCATGCGCAATATCGGCCTGGCGGTTATGGAGAAAATGAGCGCCCCGGAATTGCAGATCTATCAGGCCCGGCAGGTGTACGAAGAGTCCCTGCATACCTGGACCTACCAGCACTGCATCGAATCCATCGGCCTGGACCAGGGCGAAATATATAATCGCTACCGGGTGGTGCCGGAGATCAACCACAAGATCCAGATCAGCAACCGCCGGCTGGACTCGGTGCTGCGGGCGGATATCGACCTGCGCAAGCGGGACGAACTGGAAAACTTCGTCCTGGCATACATGTTTTTCGCCGGCATCTTCGAGGGCTGCTGGTTCTATAACGGGTTCACACCCATATTCGCCCTGCAGCGCCGGGGGCTGATGAAGGGCACCGCCGAACAATTCCAATACATCATGCGCGACGAGGTCATGCATTGCTCATTCGGCATTCGCGTGGTGAAGCAGATCATGCATGAGGAGATGATCACGCCGGACCCCAAGGCGGTGGCGGAGATGTGGGCCGAGGCCGAGGCCGCCGAGGTCGATTACGCCGGCTACATCCTGCGCGATCCAGTGCTGGGCTACTCGGCGGACATGCACATCGAGCAATTTCGTTTTGTGGCCAACCGACGCGCCAGGCAATTAGGCCAGGAAGAACCCTTCCCTGGCGCCCAGGCCGCCCTGCCCTGGCTGGACGAGCAGGCTAATCTACGTAAGGAAAAAAACTTTTTCGAGACCCGGGTCACCGAATACCAGGCTGGCGGCAGTTTGAACTGGGACTAAAAATTTTGCACTTTCAATGTGTTACAACAAAAGACGGCGTCAGTGTTGGGACTGACGCCGTCTTTTGTTGGGAAATGCGAACAAAAATTAGGCAAAAACGCTGAACAGATCATTCAGGCCCATGCGTTCAAGGCACAGGGACCAAAACGTCTTCCAATCCAACGATCGAACCAGTTCTGAAAAGCGGATGGCCTTGATCGCATCCGGGTAGCTGGCCAGCAGAATACTGGTGGAGCGGAACACCGTCTCGCTCGCCAGACCGGCTACCAGGAAGTCCCCGACACCGACCAGCATCAGGTCGCGGAACGGCCGGATGTCGGCCTCGATCCGGTGTCGAAACAGAGTCTCGCCCAACAGTATCCCGGCCATGAAGGCGCCCAGGGTCGGTGACAGCCTACAGGACTTCCGAAAGCATGGTTACCTGTTACCCTGTTACATGGACCCTTTAGCAGACGCGCAACGCTTGGGACGTGCTGCCTATTACGGCGTAGCTTGGGAGAGACCCGATCGATATCACACAGATGATGTGGCGCCCAGTCCGCTACGACGCTAATGTATACAGTCAGTTAGTGCTTTGGCGCCACATCACGCTGGATGCCACATAAGATGTAAGATGCGGGAAAACTGCACGTCCGGGCCCGTGCGGGGGGCGCCCGGTAACGGGCGTTCCTACCGTGAGATGTGAATAATTTAAACCCAATAATATACTAGGAATTTATATATGGTTACATCTATCATTCTATTAAATGTCAAAAGAAACAAAGTAAATGAAGTGGCTGAACATTTGGTCAGCACGACAGGTATTTCTGAAGTGTACTCCGTAACAGGAAATTACGACCTGGTTGCTGTTGCGCGCGTTAAAACAAATGATGAGTTATCCGAATTGGTGACAGGTAAACTAGTTAAAATAGATGGTATAAAAAGAACAGATACAATGCTGGCTTTTAAAGCATATTCAAAACATGATTTGGACGCTATGTTTTCCATGTAAGCATGCTATCTTATATCAGAATTGTAAGCACATAACGATATCGATCAGATCGTGGCGCTTTTGGCGGTCTATCCGTGAATCAGGAAGCGATTAAAAAGCGCTCGGATGGAAAGAGCCTGGGTATCGCACATGTTTCTTCTCCATAAGGCAGATCTTCCCGTCGTCCTGTATCAGATCCGCCTAGCGATATCTAGAATTTTAAGTGCGATGGCCCTGCCCTGCGCCACCAATGATATCCCGAGCTTTTTTATCGAAAGCCTGTAGATGACTACCTTCAACTGTACATGCGACTTGGCGGGACTGGGTGTACTAGTGACTCGACCAGCTCACCAGGCTGGTGCTCTGTGCCGGTGCATCGCACAATGCGGAGGACGCCCGGTGGTTTTCCCCGCCCTGGAGATACTGCCTCCTTCAAACCCAGCCCTCGCAACGGCATTGCTGGCCGAGGAATGGGACCTGGTGATCTACGCCAGCGCCAACGCCGTGCGTTTTGCCCTGGAACTGACCCCGGCACTACCCACCGCCCAGATCGCCGCCGTGGGTCGGGGCACCGCCCGCCTCCTGGAACAGACATCCACCCCGCCCGACCTAGTGCCCAAACGAGCCGAAAGCGAAGGCCTGCTAGCCCTGGAACCGCTGCAACAGGTGTTGGGGCGGCGCGTCCTCATTGTGCGTGGCGAGGGCGGCCGTACCCTGTTAAGAAACACTCTGAGAGACCGGGGGGCCGAGGTCGCCTTCGCCGAAGTCTATCGCCGCGCCCTACCCCAAAGCGATCCCACAGACTTGGTCCGAATCTGGCCCAAGGAGGTCCAGGCGGTAACCGCCACCAGTACCGAGGTGCTGGAGAACCTGTGGCGAATGCTGGGGCCGGACGGCCGGGCGCTGCTGTGTGCCACTCCCTTGATTATTGTCAGCGAGCGCATGGAAGCCCCGGCCCGGCGCCTGGGTATAGGTCACACCATCCGCGCCGATGGCGCCGATGAATCCGCCCTGCTGGCAGCCCTCTGCACCCTATTGGCGCCGCCAAGGCATCACTCCAACACCTCCGTACACATGTGATTTCATGATGCTCGAGGGTTCCCCGGCGCATCGGAACAACTGGGCCTCTACCGCCAGGCCCTGACGGCTACTGCCCCTTTGCCACTGGTGTTGAGAACATCGGATGCCGGCAACGACAAGCCCCTGCCTCATTCCGAATTCGACGCCCCCAGGGCTGAATTGGAGGCTGAACTAGAGCAGCGTCTGCAAGACGGCATTGCCGCCAACCTGGATGATAATTCGCTACCCCCTTGTCTTAGTGATCATCGCGACGCGGTTGGCCGCTGCGGAACCCGTATTGCCACGGTTTCGCCAGCGGCGTTGAAGAGTACATAAGGGCGATGGAGCTAGCCCGATTGGGTAATCCAAGCTCCACTTTTTGTATACTGCCCGGTACTACCTCGTGCCAACTTGCCAAAGCCTTTGTGGACTAAGCCGCCGAGAAAAAGACAGGGCTGGACAATCCGGCGGCGCAGGTGGTGTTAGAAGCACTTAAACACAATTACTCTTATGGGAGTTAAGGGGGAAGACGGGTATGCGGGACGACAAAACGCAGCAGGGACAAGTGGTAGGGAAACAGAATGGGCCCTATTGGCTGAGCTTGCTGGCCTTTATGGCTTTTGCCGTTCTGCTGGTCGTGATGACCTATGTGAGTGTGCGTCTGGAAAACATCGAGGAGCAACTCAGCCGTCAGGCGCCAGCCATGTCCGCCGAACTGTCGGAATCGGCACAACGACCGGGTCTTGGCATACAAATCGTTGAAGGGCAGACTGTCTATGTACCTGTGTATTCCCATATTTATGCGGAAGGTGGCAAGCCGTTTCCGCTGGAGGTAACGGTCAGCATAAGAAACTCGGATCCCGAGCATGGGATCACCATCAACTCGGCCAGCTATTTTGATACCAAAGGGGAGGCAATCAAGGAGTATGTGGAGGGTCAGTTGCGGCTCGCCCCCCTGGAAACGGCGGAATTTCTGGTGGGAAAACAGGATGCCAGGGGCGGTTCCGGCGCCAACTTTATCGTGGTGTGGCATGCGGACGAACCGGTCTATGAACCTGTAATGGAGGCCATCATGGTAGGGCGGTCCAGGAATCAGGATATATCGTTTAAGAGTTTTGGCCGACCCCTGTTGAAACGCAAGGGAAGCCAATCCGTTCCATGAAGGTGCTCTGTTGAAGTCGGTGACTGACTTGAGTCTGCCCTCGGTTATTCGATAGATGAACCACATATCGGCCATATGAAATCTGTTTGTGCGTCGACACTGACTATACCTTGATTTCCCAACAGAAATATGCCACGGTGAACACGCTCGTAAGAATATCGAGCAGTCAGCACCAAATATACAGAGGAGGAACGACATGAAAATCAAAAGGATTCTTTTTCCAACCGATTTCTCAGAGGCTGCCGAAAAAGCCTTCCAATATGCACTTTTTTTGGCTGATTCTCACGATGCGGAACTGACACTACTGCATGTAGTGGATCAACTTCATGGGTTTGCCCAATATGAAATTCTTGCACTCACACCCCACGAGATTGTTAAGAAAATGGTGAATCATGCGCACCAGAATCTACAGGTGATGGTCGAGCGGGCCAAAGACACAGTTGCTGCGAAGGAGATCGTGCGAGAAGGTAAAACTTGGGATGTGATCTGTAAAACCGCGACAGAAGAGAATGCCGACATCATTGTCATAGCAAGTCAAGGCAGAACAGGACTGGCCAATGCTCTGATTGGAAGTGTAGCCGAGACAGTTGTACGCCATGCGAGCTGCCCTGTCTTGGTCGTAAGGAATCCAACAGATTGAATGGCCGCCGTCAGGATGGAGGCGCCGTTCAAGTCCTAGTACCTTGAAGGATCGGAGTTGTTAGGGCTTGTCAGACTCCTGCCGTCTTAGTAATGCGTATGCTGATCGGACCGCAGTTGGAGGCAGTAGCCTGACAAGCCTTAACAATAGCAGACACACCCCGCCTATCTTTGGTCCGCCGGTTCTCATCTCGATCATTGCGCTGCTTCGGTACTTCCACCAGTTTATCTAGCATAACCGTAGACACCGCTCTGCCGCGCATGGTGAGTTCTCCAAGCTGAAGATCTGCATATCCACGCTGCCGGACAGAGCGTCTTTTATAGTCAGATCCATCGCCCCAGGCCGCTCTTTCAGCGGTACAATTTACCGGCGCGTTCGGGCTGATGGAGCACCTCGTCGATTCGCACTCTCATAGTTCCGCCACCCGGTTTGCTCCACTCGATCTCGTCGCCCTTGGACAAACCCAGCATTGCGCTACCCACCGGCGCCAGGATCGAAATCGTCGTTCCGCTGTCATCGACATCCTTCGGGTATACTAATGTGAGATCGAACGTATCGCCCGACGAGGAAATCGTAAATCTGACCGTTGAGTTCATGGTCACCACATCGGGTGGAATGGCCTCCGGGGCCACCACGTCCGCGCGGTCGAGCTCTGTTTGTAGTTCGGCCTTTCCTGGAACCGCACCGCCTGACAATGAATCCAGCAGTGTTTCCAGCCTTTCCACATCCGTTTCTGTGATAATGATTTTCGGTTTTACGCTCATGGTATCTTCCTATCATAGTCAGTCGTTGGCTTATTCGGCGAGTGTATAACGGGTCTCGATCAGCCCACGAATCAGGCTTCGGGTCTCGGCCGGTTGAAGGTGTTGACGCCGCTCGACGCGCTCGGCCTGCTCGGCAAGATACGGGTCTTTTACCGCATCGCGAAACCATCGCGAGTAGTCGCCACGACGCAGATGATATAACCAGGTCTCCTCGTCGATCCCTTCGGCGATCTGAGCGAATATATTCAGATTCTGCGCCTTGATGTTGTGATGGTTTCCCGGTCCGCGGAAATAGAAGCTATGATAGCGCATATCACCTTCGGCATACTTGCGGCGATGGCGAATGCGGGCGCCGCGCGGTGGTATGACGTGAATCGAGCGTATCGGATCGCTGGCGCGTGGATACCAGACAATCGCCTGGTGGCGTGCGTAGCGCAAGCCGTCCGGCCATGCCAGGTTTCTTCCCGTGGCGCGGCAGAAGCCGCGCAGGGTCCGCTCCGGCGAGGGGCCGACGACAATCACCAGATCGACCAGCGACAGCAAGGCCGGCGGCAGGTGCTTGGGATGGACGGTGACGGATATCGTTTCACCTAATTTCTGTGGCAATGCGTCGCCCAAATGACCCCATTCGGCGGGCATCAGGTGATGCGCTTCGTCGAGCACGATCCAGTGCGGCCGTCCGGTGCGAATACGCAGGGCACCCAACCTAGTGAACATCTGGGCGAAATATTCCGGCCTGTCGGCCAGCGCGACGCCCAGCAGGTTGATATTCAGATTCACCTTGGGATCTTCGAGGATCGATAACACCTCACTGAGGCTAGGGGCGCAAAGCCGGTCGCCCAAGGTAATGACCTCTTGCAGCGTGGCGTAGTCACCCTCGGGGTCGAACACGCAGACCTGATAGGTCTGCTCGATCAGGCGTTCGACGATACCGGCCGTCACGGTCGACTTACCGCTGCCGGAAGGCCCGGCGACCAGGATGTTCATGCCGTAAGGGGGCACGGTGAAGGGGCGCCCGTCGGTGTCGGTGCCGAGCGTGATCAGGTTTTGCGACAGCTTTCCGTGCAGCCCACCCAGGTCGTTGTCGATCAGCTCATCGACCAGTTCGGCGACACCCTGGCCGGCCGCCCCTTCTGTTGTCCAGGCCGCCAGCTGCCGAATCGAGGGCACCGCGTTATTGACCGCAACGGCGCATTCACACTGCTGCAGAAAGGAATGGTCGTTCTCGGCGTCGCCCACGCCGACGGCTTCGTGAAAGGACAGGCCTAATTTTCGCAAGGCATAATCCAGGCCGTTTGCCTTGTTGACCCCGGCGGGGAGTACCATCACGGCGTTCTTGTTGAACACGATAAGCAGCTCAAGCCCAAGCTCCTGGATCGCTTGCAGCACCGCCAGGTGATGCGGCGTCCAGGTCGCCACGATCACTTGGCCGACGGCGATGTGCTCGACACCGAGCTGGCGCAAGCGCTCGACGAATTCAGCCGGCGGCGGGTTCGCGAGGGCGATGCACTCCTTGGTGCGCGGCGAATAAACCAGCGCGCCATTTTCCGCCACCACATAATCGAACAAGTCGATGCGCGGAAAGACCGCATGCAACTCGTCCAATCTCCGTCCCGTGACCAGAATGGCGCGGCGGCCGGACGCCCGCACGCGTTCGAGCGCCGCAATCGCCGGATCGCCTACTTTGTCGTTGCTCGCCAGTGTGCCGTCATAATCAGAAACAAGAACCAGGTAACGCATCATTCCTCCGACCGGCGTGCCCCGAAAGGAACCGGGAGCGGGGAAAATCATCAGGGCCAGAGGCGCCGGCCTGCCCAGAACCATGGAGTAACAAGCTTGAGGCTAGCACATCCCGCAACGGACGATCAGCCAGCGAGATCGCGACCCGATGAATCATTGATCAGCGCTAAGGATCGTCTGCGTCCCGGCGACGGATTCGGTATGGATACATCGATCCAGTAGAGACCGGGATTGAACTCGATACCATCAAAGATGATCAGCCGGCCGTCGACAACCGCCTGTTGCCCAGATGCATATCGCCAGGGTTCCGGGGCTTGCGGCTGGGATGCTCTGGTGGAACCATGCAACCTGCAAAATGATCCGGTCGATGTGAGTCGTCGCCAGGAGACCCCGCCTCACCCGATGGCTCAGCAGCACTGCTTGGCGCAGGTGGAAGCCGCACTTGGTCGACGAGTAACCATAGGGAAGGCTGGAAGGCCACGGAAAAATGATAAGGACGCGATCATAGAATCACTATTCTGAGTTGACCGAAAGAAACCGTGGCCTGTCCACTAACCCGAATACGCGCCAACGACACCAGGCCTATTTGAGCTGAATCTGTTGCTCAACGGGTGCGGCCGTGTCCTTGGTCCACTCCGCCATGGAGCCGTCGTACAGTCTGGCATCCTTGTTACCCAGGATCTCCGACGACGCAAACCAGCCGACACTCGCCAGGTGCCCGGTGTTGCAGAAGCTAATTGGTTCACCGCTGGCCGGCACACCGGCCAGGCGATAGAGCTGTTCCAGCTGCTCGCGCGTGCGGAAGGTACCGCCGCCGTCTTGTGTCAACCAACTGTACGGCAGAGTGAGCGCGCCTGGAAGCGTGCCGCCCCTGCCTGCCTTCGAACTCTTGTTCAAGCCGATGAAGTAGTCATTTGAACGGCTGTCGACCAGCGGCTTTTTACCGCCAATGGCTGCCTGAACTTCCTCTCTGGTCGCCAACAGCTGATCACGCAACTGCGGCTCAAAGACCTTTGGCGTCGGCTGTTTCACACCACCGATCATCGGGTTTACCGGCTTCTTCGATACATTGTCGACTTCCTCTGCCCAGGCGAGAAAGCCTCCATCGAGGATCGACACCGCGTCGTGGCCGAGTACCTTGAACGTCCAGTAGACGCGGGTAGCGGCGCCCATGTCAGCCGCACTCTTGCCCAGAGGTATCAGTACCACATGCGTGTCGTTGTCGATTCCGAGACCTCCGATCGTCTGCGCCAGACGATCCGGAGACGGCATCACGCCGTCAACCCCTTGCTTGTTTATTTCGCGCCAGACACCTTCTTTACCGTAGTCGGTATAGACCGAACCCGGGATGTGACCGGTCGCGAAATCCTCCTTCGCTCGGCCGGCCACTTCCAGTAACACCATGCTGGGTTTGTTTAAGTTTCCCTTGAGCCAGTCCACCGAAACCAAGGGGCCGACTACGTGGGCGGCATAAGCGCTGCCGACGAGTGCCAATAGCCCGAACAGGATGCACAGTCGTTTCATGTGACATTTTCCCACTGGATGGATCATGTATCTGTATATTCTCGAAAGTGGTCCATGCTTACTTTCCGACCCCTTTTCATCAAGGGGGAGAGTAGCATAAGGCTTCGCGTAAAACGATGACCCCTTCCGGCAAAACAATACCCATGAGAACTGCTCTGTAGATCGTTGGGAGGACCAGGCCTGTAGCGGACGCTCATGATGATCTTGTCGCTTGCGCCGAGGGCACTGGTAGCCGCGGCACCTGCAACAAGCTGATCGCTGAACATCCTCGGCACTGAAAGCCCGCTCGAACCCATCGACGGGCCATCGCGCACCTCACCCATCTCATCGATCGCACGGATTCTTCGCCGATCACCCTGCGACTGCCTTGCCTTGGCGTCGCAGCCACTGGTGTGCCGGATCGTGGTGGTCGCATCTATCCCACAGCGTGAACATGGTATGTTATTCGATCGTAAGCGGCAAAGGCGAAGGAACCGGCCTGCAGGGCTTGAATTCGCACTTGAACACCCCAACATGTCCGCGTTGTCGGAGTGCGATCGCCGCAGATGCGATGCGCGCCCACAACTCTGCTTTGCACAGACATCGAATGCACTCCGGGGAAAACACTGTGACTACGCTAATTTGGATCTGTGTCGGTATCGTGATCGGCTGGAATTTGCCGCAACCACCCTGGGCGAAGGAATGGCAGGAAAAGGTGGTTGCAGCGCTAAGGGGTCTGGGAAACAGACATAGCTAAACATTCGCTGGTCGCGTGACATTCGCTGGTCGCGTGTGCGGAAGGTGCCGCCGCCGTCTTTTGTCAACCAAACTGTACGCCAGACTGGCCTCGCCAGGAAGGGTACCGCCTCTGCCGGCCTCCGCGCTCCTGTTCAGACCGATGAAGTAGTCATTTGAACGGCTGTCTACCAGCGGCTCTTCACCGCCAATGGCCGCCTGAACTTCCTCTCTGGTCGCCGGCAACTGATCACGCAACTGCGGCTCAAAGACCTTTGGCGCCGGCTGTTTCATACCGCCGGCCATCGGGTTTACCGGCTTCTTCGATACTTCGTCGACTTCCTCGGTCCAGGCGAGAAGGCCGCCATCGAGGATCGACACCGCGTCGTGGCCGAGTACCTTGAAAGTCCAGTAGATGCGGGTAGCGGCGCCCATGCCAGCCGCACTCTTGGCCAGAGGTATCAGTACCACATGCGTGTCATTGTCGATTCCGAGACCGCAGATCGTCTGCGCCAGGCTGTCCGGCGGAGGCATCACGCCGTCGATCCCTTGCTTGTTTATTCCACGCCAATGGAGTAACAAGCTTGAGGCTACCACATCCCGTAAAGGACGCTCAGCCAGCGAGTTCGCGACCCAATGAATCATTGATCAGCGCAGGGATCGTCTGCGTCCCGGCGAGGGATTCGGTATCGATGGTAACGGTGTAGCCCTGTTCATCGCCTTCGAGTCCCGTATACCCGGTGAGCTGATGCTCAAGCACATTGACATCGGCTTCCGAGATATCGCGTCCTGCGCGCTCGCGCCCCCGAATGCGCTGTCGAAGCACATCGGCATCGGCATGAAAGAAAAGAATACGCATCGGCGCCCCGAGACGATGCGCCAGTTGCTTAAAGATGTCTCGTTGTTGACGTTTGAGAAAGGTCGCGTCGATGATCACAGAATGCCCGGATTCCAGAACAGCCGCGGCAAGCTCCGCAAGTCGCGCGTAGGTCCGATGGGTGGCGTCGCTGGAATAGACCCCTTGATCGATGATCGCGGCCTCGCCTTTGGCCCTGCCTGCACCGAACAACCGCTGTCGCTCGCGATCCGAACGGATTCTTATCGCTTCCAGGCGCTCGCTCAGTGGACTCGAGAGGGTGGACTTGCCGCTGCCCGATAAGCCATGGGTGATAAACAATACGGGGCGTTGCGGTCGCGTGTAAGCGAGGGCGAGTTGTAAATAACGCTCGAATTCCAAAGCTTCCGACGATTGCGGATCCTGCTCGGCTGCCTGACGGACACGAATACCCGCGACCTTGGCTCGCACCATGGCGCGGTAGGCCAGATAGTAGCGCAAAACCCGCAGACCCTCGTAGTCCCCGGTCAATTCCAGATAGCCGTTCAGGAAACGAATGGCGAAATCACCCCTTCTGTCGTCCTCGAGATCCATGCACAAGAAGGCCACTTCGCTCAGTACGTCGATCCAGTAGAGATCGGGATTGAACTCGATACCATCGAAGATGACCAGCCTGCCATCGACAATCGCCATGTTGCCCAGATGCATATCGCCGTGGCATTCCCGAATGAATCCCAATTCCTTTCTCTTTCGAAACCATTCCCGGCGCGCCAGGTGTTCTTGTTCCACCCACCCGCTCATGTGATCGAGCATCTCAATATGCCGGGGATCCCGAGTACGTTCTCGAATTTGCATCAGGTTTTCATTCACCGGCGCGGCGACCTGATCCGGATCGCCATATCGGGTTCCGGGGTTTGCGGCCGGGATCCTCTGGTGGAAGTCCGCAACCTGCAAAATGATCTGGTCGATGTCAGTCGTCGTCAGGAGATCCCGCCTCACCCGATGGCTCAGCAGCGCCTCTTGCGGGAAACGACGCATTTTCACCGCGTATTCGATTGCTTCACCAGACCCTTCCAGTCGTGGTTGCTCCGGCGAGCCGGTAATGGGGACCACCGCCAAGTAGAGGTCGGGCGCCAGCCTGCCATTGAGGCGTAGTTCCTCTGCGCAATAGAATTGGCGTTTCTCCAGGGTCGAGAAATCCAGGAACCCCAGATTGATCGCCTTTTTGATCTTATAGGCGTACGGGCCACACAGGAAAACCCAGGAGATGTGGGTTTCGATCAGCTGAAACCGATCGGACTCGTGTGGGTATGCCGCGGGACTCTGCAGAGAACGGATCAGACTATCCTGGTTGTCGTCGAACACGGTCGACTTCTCCTTGTGTCGCTGTCAAACAGAAAGCGGGCCTATGCCTCGGGCGTTCGGTAAAAATAGTTTACTTCCCGAGCCCTAGGGGGTCTGGGCCCTGTCTTGCTTGTCCTTCCGCAGAGGCTCAACCTGCCCCCGCCATTCGCGCTCGTCCGATTCGGGGTAGCTCGCGTCCGCATCGACCAGCCCCTGCCCCTTCGCCTTCTGGTGTTTCAGATAGGCGTTTATAGCCGGCTTCAGGGTCTGAAAACGCCGCTTTTCCCCCGCCTTGCGTCGCTCCTTGGCAAACGCTTCATTGAAAAAGCGCTCCAGGTGTCGTTTCACCCGTGCGATGTATAATGAAACCCCCTCCGCGGCCAACTCTTCGCGCAGTTCATCGAACGTGTGCAGGCCCGTCACATCAATGACGTTGACCGAGCTGGCATCGATTACCACCCACTCGACCGGTGTTTTCTGCGCGGCAATAGCGGCCCGCAGCCGTGTCTTCAGATGGTCAGCGTTGTAGAACACCAGATTCGCATCGAAGCGGTACAGCAGGAGACCGGGTATCGTCTTGGCCTCCGGGTAATCGGCGACACTGTAGAAACCCTTCTGCCCTTTCACCCTGCCCAGCACCGCATCGTGGGGCCGCGACTCCACAGACAGCAGCCAGATCAAGGACAGGGCGACCGTCAGCAGAACGCCCGGCAGCACCCCGAGCACCAGCACCCCTACAGTGGTGCCCACCGATATCAGGAACTCCCGGTGGCTCATGTGGTACAACAGGCGCAGGTCCGCCAGATCGAACAGGCCAACCGCGGAAACCAGGATCACGGCCGCGAGCGCGGTCGTCGGCACGTAGGCCAATGGGGCCGTGAAAAACAGCAGGACCAGCAGCATGGCGCCACCGGCGACCAGTCCCACCACCTGGGTCTTGCCTCCCATGGCATTGTTGACGGCCGTGCGCGAATCCG
>RRYU01021967.1_pt1 | contig 19887 bp, 19 predicted proteins | sample 2162651 | NCBI WGS metagenome assembly RRYU01 (sample SAMN10267283, study PRJNA491782) | microbial mat metagenome | isolation source: biomat in the production well | place: Japan: Minami-Kanto gas field, natural gas well KTG3 | collected 2017-06 | reverse complement strand
AAAAAACAGGATTAGTATAAATTTATAACATAAGAATTCTATCAAATGAAAAAAGACAATACATCTCGGGTTTTAGGATACAAATGTGTCGGGTGCAGCAAGGAATACCCGGTAAAACCATTCATTTATCAATGTCCGGAATGTAAAAGCAATCTTGATGTTCAATATGATTATGAGTTAATAAAAGAAATTTGGTCGGTGGAGGATCTAAAACAATTTCCTTATCAATCTTTGTGGCGCTATCATCCACTCCTGCCGGTTGAGAATCCGCCACAGAATATGTCGATGCAAAGCGGCGGCACACCATTGCTAGCATTTCCAAATTTGCTTACTGAAATCGGGAAAGTAAATCTGTATGTTAAAGATGATACACGTAATCCATCCGGTTCATTAAAGGATCGCGCCACGGAAGTCGGTATCCGTCATGCCGATGAACTTGGGAAAAATATAATTGTTACTGCCTCGACCGGAAATGCGGCAGCATCCTTAGCATCACTTGTGGCATTTTATGAGAAGGAAGCCATTATATTGGCACCTGCCTCTGCCCCGCCTGCTAAGCTAACACAAATCCTGCAATATGGAGCAGTTTTGTATCCGGTTAACGGCACCTACGATGATGCCTTTGACCTCTCCATGCTTGTAGCTGAGGCCAACAATTGGTACTCGCGTAGCACCGGAATAAATCCCGTCCTGGCAGAAGGAAAAAAAACCGTAGGATTGGAAATCGCCGAACAGTTAAACTGGCAAGTTCCTAACAAAATTTTCGTCCCTACGGGCGATGGATGCATCCTTGCCGGAGTTTACAAAGCATTCCTCGATTTAGTTCGATTAGGATGGATCTCAAAATTACCACAATTGATAGCAGTGCAGGCTGAAGGTTCCCCGGTAATAGTAAATTCATTAAAATCCGGTAAACCATTGACTGCGGTTAGATCCGAAACATTAGCCGACAGCATCTCCGTTGACAAACCGCGCGATGGCGAAAAGGCAATAATTGCTGTTAAAAAAACCAAAGGATTTGGGATTTTGGTCTCCGATGAAGAAATTTTAATTGCACAACATCGTTTGTCTAAAAACACAGGAATATTTGCTGAACCGGCAGCGGCTGCCTCGTTTGCAGGATTCTTAAAAGCGATGAAAATTGGAAAAGTTAAAGCAGGTGAATCAATAGTGATACTGGCATCCGGAACAGGACTAAAAGATATTCCTGCCGCTCAAAAACAGATTGAGATTCCTAAAGCTCAGCCTGTTTCTTTAGAGGATTTCCTAAGTTTTTATAATAAACACAAAAAGAAATAATGCTTGTATCTGAAAATCTTGATTCGCTTAAGATTGATTTAACAGTAAATAATAAAAAAATCACACGGACGATTCCTACATCATTAAGACTGCTTGATTTCATTCGTAATGATTTAAACTTAACCGGAGCTAAGGAAGTCTGCGCCGAGGGCGAATGTGGTGCATGCACTGTAATTATGGATGGTAAAATCGTCAATTCTTGCTTGGTTTTTGCAGCTGAAGCTGACGGTTCCGATATCACCACTATTGAAGGAATTGGAAAGGAAAAGGAATTATCGAAACTACAAAAAGCATTTGTTGATTATCATTCCGTGCAATGCGGATATTGTATTCCGGGCATGATATTGGCAGGTGAGCAATTGTTGAAAAATAATCCCAATGCTAATCCGCAAGAAATTAAATACGGCATTTCCGGTAATATTTGTCGGTGCACGGGTTACACAAAAATAGTTGATGCAATTGTAAGTTTAACAGCTGATTCTGTGAATGAAGAATAATTATTAATGAAATATTTTAGACCAATATCATTTAAAGAATTTTTTACGATTTATAAAGAGAATTGTACTTTATTGACAGGCGGAACTGATTTAATCCCCCGATATGAACGCGGACAAATTTTACCCGATTCGATCATCGATTTAAAAAAACTTCCGGATTTTAGCGGAATTAAAAAGGTTGATAATAATATCGAGATCGGTGCTGCTACAACAATTGAGGATATTAAAAATTGTCCTCTGATCAAAAAATATTTTCTTGCATTAAATCAATCGACAATGGACTTTGGCAGTGTGCAAATACGGAATCGAGCAACTATTGGTGGGAACATTTGCAATGCTTCACCGGCTGGTGATACACTCCCTTCGCTATATACCTTCAATGCAAAATTATTACTCCGTAATAAAAATGGTGATCGAACAGTTCCCATCAACGAATTTATACTTAGTCCAGGTAAAACTTTGATTAAAGACGGCGAAATTTTACAATCTGTTATACTGCCAATTTCAACATCAAAATCTATGTTTTACAAACTTGGTTTACGCGAAGCAATGGCAATTTCGGTCATTAATTTTGCAATAGTGATTAGTGATAATGCTTTTTCAATTGCTGTAGGAGCTGTAGCACCAACCGTGTTAAATTTTACGGAACTGAAAAATCTCTCGATTGAACAAATTATTAAGAAGATTGATGAAACAATCTCCCCCATTGATGATATTCGCGCAACAGGTAGTTATCGGCGTAAAGTTCTAAAAAATATGTTATCTTATGAATTGAAAAAGTTAATCAAATAATTATGTCAGACAAATTATACCCTATACCTTTAAATAAGTTACTTTCATGGATACTTGAGGAAGAACAACACGGTAAAATATTTGGCTATTATAAAGAATTGTTCTTCCACCCACAAGTCGATGATCCATTTAAAATGACGCGATATGGTCAAATTATTGAAACACCAATTGGAGTGGCAGCGGGACCCCATACACAATTAGCTCAAAATATTGTATTTGCCTGGCTGTTTGGAGCACGTTACTTAGAGCTTAAGACAGTGCAAACATTAGATGAAATTGAAGTATCAAAACCTTGTATCGATATGACCGATGAAGGCTATAACTGTGAATGGTCGCAGGAATTGAAAGTTCGACAATCATTTGATGAATATCTAAATGCATGGATTATAATCCATATTTTACGTGATAAATTTGGTTGGAGAGAACCGGATAATCCTGGATTAATCTTCAATATGAGCGTTGGTTATGATTTAAAAGGAATAATGAATGCCAACGTGCAAGAATTCTTCGATTTAATGCAAAATTGCGAATCATTGCTTAATAAAAAATTGGAAGAGATTTCAGCAATTTATTCAAGCGTTAAAAACTTAAATATTCCCTCACAAATAACTGACAATATTACGCTCTCTACGATGCACGGCTGTCCCCCGGATGAAATAGAGAAAATTGCTAAATACCTAATCGAGAAAAAAAAATTACATATCGCAATTAAATTAAATCCAACATTACTCGGACCTGAAAGATTACGACAAATTCTGAACAAAGATTTAAAATTTGACAACATTACTGTCCCTGACGAGGCATTTGAACACGACCTAAAATATGAAGATGCCATACCGTTAATTAAGAATTTAACTGACTCCGCTAAAAGATATAATGTTGATTTTGGCCTAAAACTAACCAACACTTTGGAGGTGTTTAACACAAAGCAAATTCTGCCCAAAAAGGAAGCTATCAATTATATGAGCGGGCGAATATTGCATCCCATCAGCGTGAATCTTGCTTCAAAATTACAGACTGAATTTAACGGTAAACTGGATATCTCCTTTTCCGCAGGAGCCGATACTTTTAACGTTGCTAATATTTTGGCATGCAATATTAAGCCGGTCACTACTTGCACTGATGTCTTAAAACCGGGCGGATATGGGCGTTTAAAGCAATATCTCGAAAACATTAATAGTGAATTTAAATCAACAAATGCTAAAAATACTGATGAATACATTCAAAAGGTTGGTGGAAAAACTGACATTCAACAAGCCGGGTTGAGTAACTTGCAGAAATACTCTGAAGATGTGCTAAGTAATCCATCATACCAAAATACTTTTACTGAATTTGAGAATATTAAAACTGAACGAGAATTGACCCAATTTGACTGTATTAAGGCACCCTGTATTGGAAATTGTGCCACCCATCAGCATATTCCACAATATATTTATCATACAGCCCAAGGTGAATTTGACCAAGCTTATAATGTGATCATGGAAACAAACGCTATGCCGGGAATAACTGGTGCAGTTTGCGATCAACTTTGTGCATTGAAATGCACAAGAAGTAACTATGATAATCCTCTTTTGATACGTGATATTAAAAGATTTGCAACTGAGTATGGAAGGAATCCACAGGGTACTCAAAGAAAAACAAATATAAAATGTAATGTAGCAGTAATTGGTGCGGGACCGGCGGGACTATCCTGTGCCTATTTTTTAGCATTGGAAGGATGCAAAGTAGAAATCTTTGAAGCAAATAAATCTTCCGGCGGAATGGTTTCACGAGCTATCCCAAAATTCAGATTGACTGATAAATCCTACCAAAATGACATTGAATTGATTTTGGATTTGGGTGTACAAATCCATTATAATTCTAAAATTGATGCAGCAAAGTTCAACCAATTACAGAAAAACTATGATTATATATTTATTGGAACTGGAGCGCAGATAAATAAAAAATTAAGGATTGATGGAGAGGATTTAACTAATGTAATCGAACCCGTTGAATTCCTAACAAAAGTTAAACAGAATCAAAATGTTAGTTTAGGAAATAGAGTTGCTATAATAGGTGGTGGCAACACTGCAATGGACGCCGCTCGTACAGCCCAACGTTTAGTCGGTAAAAATGGTGAAGTAACAATATTATACCGTCGAACACGCAAAGAAATGCCGGCGGAAGACGCGGAAATTCAAGCAGCACTGAACGAAGGAATTAAATTAATAGAATTAGTTTCACCGTTATCAATAAATGGAACCGAGACAGTTGAATCGATAACCTGTCAACGTATGAAATTAGGTGAAACTGATAAATCTGGCCGAGCAAGACCAATTTCAATTCCAAATTCAGAATTTGATATTTCTTTAGATGCAATTATTCCCGCAGTTGGTCAGGACGTTAGCTTAGATTTTATCGGTAGTAAAAAGCTTGATGTAAATCAATTTACAGGTGAAACAAATCTATCCAAAGTTTATGCCGGAGGCGATGCTATTCGCGGTGCGGCAACAGTTGTTGATGCTGTTGGAGATGGTCAGACAGCTGCAAAAAGCATTTTAAAAGATGCAGGGATTAACGGCAAAATCTCTTATCGTACTCATAAGTCAATTTCTGAATTGGAACTGCAAAGTAAAGCGATTCATAGGGAATTTGGAATTCCTATTCCAAAGTTCCATGATGAAAATAAATTGAATTTTGATCTAATTCATCGCACTATGACTAAAAATGAGGTTATCAAAGAAGCAAATCGCTGTTTATACTGCGATGAAGTATGCAGTGTATGCGTATACGTCTGCCCGAACTTAGCAAATTATCAATACAAAGCTGAATCATTAACGGCTACCTCACAAAAAATTGCTCAAATCGAAGGAGAAATAACAATCTCGGATCTCGCTCCAATCGAGTTTGAACAAAACACGCAGATCATCACAATTGGTGATTTCTGCAATGAATGTGGCAACTGTGATACTTTCTGTCCAACATCGGGGGCACCGTATAAAACAAAACCACACTTATTTTTAACCGAAGAAAGTTTTCGTGCCGAATCCGAAGGATATTATATTGTTGACGATTATATCCATTATAAAAATGATGATTTTAATGAAATAATGAAGCTTGAAAATGATCATTTTCTATATTCCAATAATTATCTATCAGCAATATTGGACAGGAAATCTTTAAATATTAATACATTGCATTCAAAAGTAGATTATGATTATTTGTGGTCAAGCAAGAATGCAATTCAAATGGCATATTTATTAATGAATTTGAAGGATACGGCAATTATTAATTCAAATGAGTAAAATATTAATAAAAAATCCACTTTTTGTGGCGACAATGAATGATGAACGAGAGGAATTTTCTGGCGGTCATATTCTAATTGAAAATGAAAAGATTATATCACTCGGAAAAAACGAATATGAAGAAGCTGCAGATGAAATTATTGATGCCGAAAATATGGTGGTACTGCCGGGATTTATTAACACACATCATCATTTTTATCAGACACTTACGCGGAATATTCCTAAAATGCAAAATGCTGAATTGTTCAGTTGGCTTGTGGATCATTATGAAGTTTGGAGAGAACTGACTGAAGAAGGAGTATCTGTAAGTACCAAAACAGCAATTGCAGAGTTAATGTTAACCGGTACAACTACTAGCTCCGATCATCTATATCTTTTTCCAAAGAATTCATCTCCATATTTAATTGATACTGAAATTGAAGCAGCAAAAGAGATGGGAATCCGTTTTTATCCAACGCGCGGTTCGATGTCGCTTGGTAAATCAAAAGGCGGACTGCCACCTGATGATGTAGTTCAAACTGAAGTCGAAATACAAGTTGACACAGAACGTTTGGTCAATAAATACCATGATGAATCCGAAGGTTCAATGCTGCGCATCGCCTTGGCGCCTTGCTCGCCGTTTTCAGTTACTCCGGAATTGATGAAATCTACCGCAGAATTTGCCAAAGCGAATAATTTACTGATTCATACTCACTTAGCAGAAACGCTTGATGAGGAGAAATTCTGTATTGATAATTATTGCAAGCGCCCGGTGGCTTATGTCGATTCTCTGGATTGGCTTAGTAAAAATGCCTGGTTTGCTCACACAGTACATTTAAACGATAATGAAATTGCATTAATGGGTGCAGTAGGTTGCGGGGTTTCTCATTGTCCAACTTCCAATTTGCGCTTAGGTTCGGGGATTGCGCGCATCAAAGAAATGATGAAAGCCGGAATTGCAGTTAGTTTAGCAGCTGATGGAAGCGCTTCAAATGATTCAAGCAATATGCTGTCAGAAATTCGCAATGCGATGTTGTTATCGCGTTTGCGCGAAAAACAATATTGGCTCACAGCTCGGGATGTACTTTGGGTCGCTACACGCGGAGGAGCGCAAGTTTTGGGTAGAAACGACATCGGACAAATTGCCAAAGGTAAACAAGCAGACTTGGCTCTATTTTCAATAAATTCAATTGAGTATGCCGGCGGAATATCCGATCCACTTGCTGCCTTAATTTTTACACAGAGAATTTCTCCGGTTGATTATTTAATAGTTAACGGCAAGATTAGAGTCCGTGATGGTAAACTCGACTTTGATGAAAAAAAACACATTAAAGAACATAATCGGATCAGTGCTGAAATGCTGAAAAAAGCAACAAAAAATTCAGGAATTAATTATATAGGAGACTAATGTGTGGTCATCAATAAAGAATATTGATATTCCAACCTCTTTTAAACAAGCAATTGATTATCAAAAAAATACTAAAGGCACATTTTTTGGAGGCGGTACGTACCTCGTTTCAGAAAAAGATCAAAAGATACAAAATTTGATTGACATTAATCAGATTGTTAAAAATTCAATTAAAATAGAAGATGAGTCAATAATTATCGGTGCCGGTGAAACCCTTCAAAATATAATAAAAATACTTTCCAAATATAAAATGTTAGCTGAATCGGCAAAATATTCCTGTTTTTCTAAGAACATCCGCAATCAGCGCACGATGGGCGGTGAAATTGCTCGTAAACGTGTGCAGTCCGAACTTTTTACTTACTTGGTTGCAATCAATCCAATTCTGGAAATAAGAATACCAGATAAGAAAAGTGTGTATTTGAGGGATTGGGACGGAAAGGGTATTATCAATAAAATTATTATCAATAAAATTGATTTAAATTCATCAGGATTAGAACGCTTTGCAACCCTGCCTTCCGCTCCTGCCTTTGTAATCGTGGCAGTGGTAAGACGCGCTTTGGAATTGGATTTTGTGATATCAGGAAAAGCTAAAAAAGCGAATGGACACACAATTAAACTTGCTGATTTCAGTAAAGACGTACTAAAGAAAATTATACGTGAGTCGGTTGAATATTTTGAAGATGACCAATACGGTTCCTTGGAATATAAAAAATCGCTGATCGAGACGGGTATTCAAAGAGCGGTGGAGAAAATATGAAAATAAAATTTACTTTAAATAACAAAAAAATTGAATCGGAAGTTAAACTCGGACAAACCTTACTTGAATATCTTCGAGAAAATGGTACTTACAGCGTTAAATACGGTTGTGATAATGGAGAATGTGGCGCATGTACCGTATTGGTTAATGGTAAAGCACAAAACTCATGCTTAATGCTAATGCATACGGTAAATAATTGCAAGATTGAAACCGTGGAATCATTTTCTGATCATAAGACATTACATCCTCTGCAAAAATCTTTTTTAGATGAAGGGGCTGTGCAATGCGGTTATTGTTCACCGGGAATGATCCTTTCAGCTGAAGCATTAATTCGTGAGAATGATAGTCCAAACGAGGATACTATTAAAGATGCCCTAGCTGGAAATTTGTGCAGGTGTACCGGCTATGTAAAACCGATCAAGGCGGTACGCAAATGAAGACAATCGGCAAAAAAACAATCAGAGTTGACGGAGAATCTTTAGTCAAGGGCAAACCGGTATTCGCCGATGATATTAAGTTAGACAATCCTTTATATATCAAAATTTTGCACAGCCCAATTGCACATGCTAAAATTAAAAATATTGATACCGCTAAAGCGATGGCGATGGACGGCGTTGTGGCAGTTTACACACACAAGGATTTTAAGAAACATTATTATACAACCGCCGGTCAGGGTTACCCGGAACCGGGTCCATGGGATTATCGCATATTAGATGAAACTGTACGCTATGTTGGTGATAGAGTGGCATTTGTGGCGGCAGAATCAGTTGAGAGTGCGGAAGAAGCAATTCTAGCAATTAAAGTTGAGTACGAAGAATTACCTGCTAATTTTGACGCTGAAAAAGCGATGGACTTCCCTCCTATTCACAATCCAAAGGAAGTTAAAGGACTCGTTCACGATATCAGCAAAAATATTGCTGCTCATCTTAATGCCAAAATTGGTGATGTAGATAAATCATTAAAAGATTGTGAACACGTATTTGAGGGGGAATATTCCACTCCTTATGTTCAGCAGGCACACATTGAACCTCATATTACTTTAACATGGTTTGATGAGAACGGTAGATTGGTAATACGAACAGCTACGCAAGTTCCATTCCATGTACGCAGGATTGTTGCGGATGTGTTAGATTTTCCAATAAAGAATATTCGAGTAATCAAACCACGGATTGGCGGTGGATTTGGCGGAAAACAGGAAATATTGAATGAGGAAATATGTGCTGCCGTTACTCTGCGGACAGGTCGTCCTGCAAGAATTGAATATACTCGTGAAGAAGAATTTTATGCAGCAAGAGCGCGCCATCCACAAAGAATTAAGTTGAAAATTGGATTAAATAAAGATGCACAGATTCAAGCGATAGATATGGATATTTTAGAGAATAGTGGCGCTTATGGCGCTCACGCTCTCACCGTGATGTCTGTTACGGCACAAAAAACATTATCTTTGTATCGCTGTCCAAATATAAAACTGGAGGGAAATGCAGTTTACACAAATCTGCCGATTGCCGGAGCTTACCGCGGTTACGGTTCACCACAGGGATTTTGGGCATTGGAAAGTTTGATGGATGAAATCGCAAACGGATTGAAAATAGATCCAATTGAATTACGGAAAATAAATCACGTTCAAGTTGGTGATGACATTCCAATTGCAAAAATACTTGGTGAAGGTCGCGAAGGCCATCCAATGGAGGTTTTTTCCTGTGAGCTTGATGAATGTCTTGAGCAAGGTAAAAAGCTAATTGAATGGGACAAAATCCGCAATATGAAACAAGACGGAATTATACGCCGTGGAGTTGGATTAGCAGTGGTTGGACAAGGTTCCGGAATCCCCGGAATTGATATGGGTTCGGCATTCATCAAAATGAATGAGGACGCAAGTTTCAACTTGATGGTTGGAGCCACCGATTTAGGTACGGGTTCGGATACAATGTTAGCTCAAATTGCGGCAGAAGTACTTGAAGTAGCGGTTGAACAAATAATTGTATATTCAAGTGATACGGATTTTACGCCATTCGACACAGGTGCTTATGCAAGCAGTACAACGTATATCAGCGGAACAGCTGTTAAGAAAGCTGCGGAGAAAGTAAAGGCGCAAATATTAGACATCGGGATGAAAATATTAGGTGTGAAAAGTGCTAAAATCGCTCGCGGAAAAGTCATCGCCGAAGGCGGAAAAAGTATTAGTTATGAGGACATCTGCATGAAAGCATTTTACACCGATGAACAGCAACAAATTATGGCGGAGGCAAGCCATATGAGCTATGACTCCCCCTCACCCTATAACGCAACTTTTGCCGATGTGAGTGTGGATACGGAAACCGGAATTGTGCGCGTGAATAAGGTGGTATCGGTTACGGACGCCGGGCAGGTGATCAACCCGCAGATGAGCGAGGGACAGGTGGAAGGCGCTATTCCGCAATCACTTGGTATGGCGCTATCGGAATTTATGATATTTGATGAAAAGGGCGCACCTATCAATACGGATTTCAATAATTATCATATCTATACGGCAATTGATATGCCTGAGATCGTCGCTAAATTTGTTGAAAGTAATGAACCAACCGGTCCGTATGGTGCTAAAGCCGTGGCAGAGATTCCAATTAATGGTCCTGCTCCGGCAGTCGCTAATGCCGTTTTTAATGCCGTTGGCGTTAGAATCAGAAATCTGCCGATTACACCTGAGAAAGTATTACATGGAATTGGTTAATAAACATTAGTTGTAGCTATTCAAATGAATGATAAGAATTTTAATATTAAGAAAATTGGTTTAAAAGAAGACGACAATCCCGATTTTTATAAATTAATTAGCAATCACAATGTCTTAATTTCTGAATGGGATAGAATCAATAAAATAATCCTTTCGCTAAAGATTCATAAATTATGCCCTTTTAAATCAAAAACTGATATATCTAGTATTCTTAATAATATTGGTCAACTGCAAATCGATTACAAAAAATGGGAAAATTCAGTTATTAAATTTTTAGATAAACCAAAATTAATATTTGAAAAAGAATATAACTCAGAAGTCAGTTTCCTATATTTTACCGAAAGATTATCCGACATTAAAATTAATTTTTCATTTAATATGAATATAATTGCTAATAATTGTATTCTCATTCAAGAATCATATAGATCAAAAGTTAATTTTTTAATTGCGATTATATCGGCATCAATATCTACAATTGGTTTAATAATTGCAATATTAACAATATTCTTTGGATAGCAATTCAGATTGATGACAATTGAAAATATATGTTACAACTGCTGAAAAGAAGGTGAAAACCTGCACGGTTATATTGTGTGTGATTCGTGTAAGACCACATTAAGAAAATAAATTGAAAATTAAAAATATGAATCCTCAAGTTGATAAATTTCTAAATGATATAACAAAATGGAAAGCAGAGCTTACACAATTAAGAAAAGTTGTACTTGATTGCGGATTAGAGGAAGAATTTAAGTGGCGGCAACCTTGTTATACTTTTCAGAATAAAAATATAGTCATAATAAGTGGTTTTAAAGATTATTGCGCTCTTAATTTTTTCAAAGGTTCCTTAATTAATGATCCTAATGATATTTTAATTCAACCCGGTGAGAATACTCAATCGGGTAGGCAGATTCGGTTTACTGGTTTACAAGAAATTATCAAAATGGAACCGATATTGATAACCTATATAAATGAGGCAATTAAAGTTGAAAAATCAGGCAAGAAAGTAGATTTAAAAAAAACTTCTGCTTATGCTATTCCTGAAGAACTAAAAACAATATTTAATGAAAATATTGAATTTAAAAATGCTTTTAATGCATTAACTCCCGGACGACAAAAAGCCTACTTATTACATTTTTCATCAGCCAAACAACCGCAAACTCGAATAAATAGAATTGAAAAATATATGGATCGAATATTTGACGGTAAGGGAATAACTGACTGCGTATGTGGACATTCCAAAAGAATGCCCTACTGCGATGGTTCGCACAAATACTTATAATGAATAATATTATAAACCTTGTAGTTGGAGCTAGTCTAGCAACCGGCAGGTTGCTAGTTGAAGAATTACTTAACCGTGACCAATAATTATTTTGTTCTTTACAGAACTGAGTAGTGTAAATCATTTGAAAAGTAAATTAAGCTGCTCAATATTTTAGAGAAGATAAAATTATTAAGTTATCGTCCCTCATAATAGTCGCCCAAACTACACTTTGGAACAATCTGCTTGTTAAAAGCATATATTCATATTAATCTTCAGTCAATATGAGCAGATTTAATAACATATTTTCAGTAATTACAATTGTACTCTTTGTTACAATGATGGCCGTACCACTGCTAAATGCAGCCGAGTGTAAAATGGATTGCTGTACAGTAGAAACGCCAACACATTGTGAAATTGAAATGGAAGATGAAACATGCTGCCCGTCAATTGCTGAATGTAGCGATGTTATATTTATCCCAATTGTCACTGCACCAATATTAAAAGTAAATGTTGAAAAGGATATAACTGCTGAATATTTATCCTCAATGATTATTATTCTGAGTTATGAGAATATTTACCCTGTTCAACTTACCTATATAAAAATAGATATATCTGTACCCCCTGGTTTCCAAACCCCTCTACTAGTTTAGAAAACATCCTTTTCTAATTATTCTCCCAAAGGGAGAAGTGTATCTATTTTTTAATTAAAATTTAAAGGATGTATAAAAATGAAAATTATTGAAAATGTCGTCTGCCCCGTATCAAACGTGAAAATTGACGCGAATCTTGGGCGATTCTCGGTATTTTTTAATGTAGTATTAATGCTATCATGGATAGCAACAAGAAACCCCATCTTCTTGGGAATAGTAATATTGGATTATGCAATTAGGTCCATCGATAAAATCGAGTACAGCCCTACAAAAATACTTGCCAAATTTTTGAATAGATTTATCAAAATACCGCCTAAGATTACAGACATAGCACCTAAAATATTCTCCTACAGATTAGGCCTATTTGCATCGACCATGGCGCTGATATTCCATATTACCGGGTTATCATTTCCAAGTTTAATGGCAAGTAGCGTATTAGTATCGCTCATGGCGCTAGATTCATTTTTTGGAATTTGCGTAGGTTGCTATATCTATTCATTTTTGGTTTTACCCTATTATAAACAAAAATCAAAATTTGGATTTGAAAAAGCCAAATGAACAAATTTAATAAAAAGGAAAAGGATAAAACACAATGAGATACACTAAACTATTGTTTTTGTTGGTCATTGCGCTTGGCATTTTTGCCTGCGGTGGTGAAAAACAAAAAGATGACCATACAAAAACCCATGAAATGATGGTTGAAACTACTGACGTAGTTTACTACACTTGCCCAATGGAATCTCATAAACACATTCACAGCATGGAAGCAGATACCTGCACCGAATGCGAAATGGCATTAATTCCAGTTGTTAAGGGAAACGATGAAAATCATGATTTCTACGGCTGCCCGATGGTTGAGCACAGCCACGTCCGCAGTGATGAACCCGGTGTTTGCGCTGAATGCGGCATGACATTGGAACCGCTCAAGTTCAAACCTATTTAGTACACTGTCATTGCGAGCGTAGCGAAGCAATCCCCTAACTTATTAATTAAGTAGATTGCTTCGTCACTTCGTTCCTCGCAATGACATTCATCTTTAAAAACAAGCTCCTTAATTTGTAAAAAGGAGCTTGTTTACATTAAATCCGCAAAATATTTGGGGAATTGCTAAGTATAGAATAATGCAGTTAAGTTTTATCTTTAATAATTTCAGTTTATTGGAAATATTTAAATATGTCAATTAATAGAGATGACCTAATAGAAGGATTAATAAGATTCAATTATTTTCCTGCTCAGAAAAAAAACAAAGATGAAATTCCAACCAATATACGTACCGAAAATGTTACAATTGATGTTGCCAAAGAAATATCCGAAATAAAATATAGAAATATCGGTTATGATAATATCCAATATAGGATTTCAAGATATAATAATGTATATAGAACCCTTTCAATTCCCCATCCATTAGCTTATTTCCGTTTATGTTTTAACATCTATAGTAATTGGGACAAATTGAAATATATATGCGAGAATGAAGGAAGTTTAATTCTTCCCTCAAACCATTTTGATGGACGAGTTATAATTATGGATTATGAAAACTCAGAAAAACATAATGTAAGATACATAGAAAAATCGCATAACAAGAAATTTATTGTAAAAACTGATATTACTAATTTTTACCCAAGTATATATTCTCATTCAATACCTTGGGCATTAGTAGGTTTAAAAAAATCTAAGCAAACTAGAAGTAATAAGGTATGGTTCAACCAATTTGATACATCAGTTAGATTAGTAACAAGGAATGAAACCAATGGTGTGCCAATTGGTCCAGGAACCTCAAATATTATAAGTGAAATAATACTAGAAAAAATTGACAGGGTCTTGGAAAAAAAGAGATTTTCGTTTTACCGTTTTGTTGATGATTATAAAGCATTCACATCTACCTATGAACGAGCAGAAGAATTCATCAGAATACTCTCTGAAGAATTATCTAAATACAAATTAATTCTCAATAGAAAGAAAACATATATTTACAAACTTCCATATCCAATTTCACCTGAATGGATAATTGATATTACTACTAGAAAACCAGATAATAATACAATAGTAAGACTTTCTAGATTCTTAGACTATGCAGTATTACTTCAAAAGGAACATTCGGATCAAAGTATTTTAAAGTTTGCAGTTAAATCTATCATTGATAAAATAGATGGAGAGATTATTAATCCTCTATTAAACCACATACTAAGTTTATCATTTAAAAATCCAATTTTAATACCGCAATTACAAAAATTGTTCAACAAAATTGAACCTGATGCTGAATTTAAATACCGTGATCAATTACTTAATATTTTAATAGAGCAAATACAAACTAAACAATCCGATGGTATGGCTTGGATAATCTATTTTTTAAATCAATTTAGCGAAAAGATTCCTGAAGATATTGCGAGTAATATTATCTCAACGAACGATTGTATTTCAATTTTGCAATTATATTTATCTCATGAACACGATGATAAAATAATAGATTTTTATAATAACCATTTTAAAAATGATGTATATGAAATTGACCAATTTTGGTTACTTTTATATCAATTATACTTCGATGATAAAATACCAAATCCATATGAAAATGCAGATATTTATAAACATTATTATAAAAATCGTGAAATAATAAATGTAATGGTTAATGAGAAACAAGTTTTTGAAATTTTGAAAAATAATAATATCACTTTTTGCATTGAAGAGGAACTTGAAAAAAAAGAATTAGAACAGATTAGTAAATCATTATTTAAGATTACCAATAAATAGAATAATAGAAATGAATAAAACACAACTAGGACCAAGTACAATAATGTTCCCCTACCCCACGGTGCTCGTGGGAGCAATGGTGAATGATAAACCAAATTTTATGACGGCTTCTTGGGTGGGCATTGCCTGTTCTGATCCGCCGGCTATCTCAGTGGCAATCCGCCCTGAGCGATACACCTATAATGGAGTAATTAGGCACCAAACCTTTTCGATAAATGTTCCCGGTTCCAAGCTCGCCAAGGAAACCGATTTTTGCGGAATTTACTCGGGTAAGGATAACGATAAGACCAAACTCTTCAACATTTTTTACGGCAAGGTGGCTACTGCCCCGCTCATTGAGGAATGTCCGCTTAATTTGGAATGCAAGGTAATTCATTCTGTAGAGATCGGGACACATACCTTATTTATCGGGGAAATAATGGAAACGCATGTCAATGAAGATTGCCTGACCAAAGGTAAACCGGATATTATGAAAATCGATCCGATTATTTATGCCACAGGTTCGAGGCAATATCATAAAGTTGGCGATGAGATTGGACGGGCGTACAAATTAGGTAATAAGGATAAATGAATATTACTGTCAAACCGCTCTCCCCTGCCTTATTAGAAGATTATTTGATCTTTTTCGATAACGATGCCTTTGCCGATAATCCGCATTGGGCTGCATGTTATTGTCGCTGTCACCATTTTGATCATAAGAAATGTGATTTTGATAGCACAAAAGCGGAGGAAAACCGTACTGCGGTAATCGATTTAATTAAAAATGGAACTCTAAGAGGATATTTAGCCTACGATGGCGATAAACCGATCGGATGGGTAAATGCCAACCACAGAAATAATTTTACAGCTATTCCGTATGAGAAAATTGATAATACGGAAAATATTGGTTCATTGATGTGTTTTATCATCTCAAAAGATTATCGTCGTAAAGGAATTGCAAAAATGCTGTTGAACGCCGCCTGTGATGGATTCAAACGGCAAGGATTGAATTTTGCTGAAGGCTATCCGGTATTAGATGTAGAAGGTGATGATAAAAATTATCATGGACCGTTATCATTTTATTTGTCCACCGGATTTATAGAACATTATAAAGAAAAAAGAGATGATGTGAACATTATTATTGTAAGGAAAAAACTATGAAAATTTATATAAGTACCGATATAGAAGGCGTTTGCGGTTCCACGCATTGGGATGAAGCAGATAATAATAAATCTGATTACGCAGAATTTCAAAAGCAAATGACAGCAGAGGTTGCCGCCGCCTGTAAGGGCGCAATGGCAGCAGACGTAAAAAATATAGTCGTTCAGGATGCACATGGCACGGGCCGTAACATTACAGCCAAAGAGTTACCGGAAGGAGTAAAACTGATCCGTGGTTGGAGTGGTCATCCAAATGCCATGGTGCAGGAATTAGATAAATCATTTGATGCATTACTTTTCGTTGGTTATCATTCTCGCGCCGGGTCGGAAGGCAATCCCCTTTCGCATTCTATGCGCGGTTCCTATGTAGATTACCTTAAAATCAATAATAATTACGCTTCTGAATTCTTACTGCACGGATTATTAGCGGCAACCATGGGAATTCCGGTCGCCTTTCTTGCCGGCGATGAAGACCTATGCAATGAAGTCAAATCAATAAATTCCAATATCACTACAGTTGCAGTAAAAAAGGGAATTGGGGATTCAACTTTAAGTATCCATCCCAAAGCGGCTATCGAAAAAATTTGGCAGGGAGTTGAGTCTGCTTTAAAAAACGATTTATCAAAATGCCTCCTACCGACCTATGATGAATATAAAATTGAATTACGATTTAAGAAACATCAATTAGCATATAGCGCATCATTCTATCCGGGCTGTAAATTAAACGATCCGCAAACAATATCGTTTACGACAAAAGAGTATTTTGAAGTTATGCGGATGCTGCATTTTGTATTGAAATAAAAATAAATATAATTCTGAATTTGTATAATTCGTTCAATTGTAATACATTTCGAGCGGAGGACTAACTATATGTTTATCGAATTTAAAGACGTTGCAATGCAAAAAATGACTGCCACTCGTAAGCGGTATTTTGATCGTGTACCGGATGTCTTTACAAAGATGTATCAATTCACACGCGCTAAAACCGCTAGAGCGTTAGGTTATTACCCATACTTCCCCAACATCGATAAATCCGATGCCACAGAAGTAATTATAGACGGGAAAAAGAAGATAATGTTAGGTTCTAATAATTATTTAGGACTAACAAACCACCCAAAAGTCATTGAAGCAGGAGTTGAAGCACTGCAGAAATTTGGCTCGGGACTAACCGGCAGCAGGTTTTTAAATGGCAATATCACCTTGCACAATGAGTTGGAAGTAAAACTCGCCAAATTTGTCGGTATGGATAATGCGTTGGTATTCTCAACCGGATTTGGAGTAAATCTCGGTGTTATCAGTGCCGTTGCCAATCATAACGATTATGTCTTCAGCGATGAATTTAATCATGCTTCGATCGTCGATGGTATACGATTCTCTGGTGCCATTAAACGGAAGTTTAAACACAATGACATGAAAGATTTGGCTTATCACTTGGCTTCTGCCGATCCAAACCGAGCACGATTTATTGTTGTAGACGGCGTATTCAGTATGGAAGGCGATATAGCAAATCTTAAAGAAATAACTGTATTAGCTAAAAAACATCAAGCACGGGTCATGGTTGATGATGCGCATTCGCTTGGAGTATTAGGTCCCATTGGAAATGGCACTGCAGCACATTTCGGAGTTACCGAAGGTGTAGATTTGATCATGGGAACTTTCAGCAAATCGCTTGGCAGTGTCGGTGGATTCATCGCCGGTGAAGAGGCAATCATCGACTATCTTAAACATCACACCCGAACAATGATCTTTACTGCATCACTTCCTCCCGCTAATGTAGCAACTGTGCTTGCTGCCTTGGAAATCGTTAAAAAGGAACCCGAACGCCGTACAAAATTGATGGAAAATACCGAATATATGCATCGTAATTTAAAGTCTATGGGCTATGATGTCGGCGAAAGTACAACGCCGATAATTCCGGTGATCATTGGCAAAGATATAAAAACATTTTATATGTGGAAGGATCTATTAGCAGCGGGAGTGTATACGAATCCGATCATATCACCAGCCGTTCCGCCCGGTAGATCTTTATTGCGGACAAGTTACATGGCTACCCATACTCGTGAGCAGTTAGATTTCTGCCTAGAAATGTTCGATAAAATCGGCCATCAGCGCCGCGTATTGATTTAGATTGATAATTCTGAATTATGTCTAAACAATCTAAAGTCATATTGATTACCGGTGCCTCATCCGGAATTGGCAAAGCTGCAGCTCAATTTTTGGCAAAAAAAGGACACACTGTTTATGGCACAGCTCGCTATCCCGGTACATACGAAAAACCATCAAATTACTCATTGCTGCAAATGGATGTGACTGATGACGAATCTTTAAAAAATGCAATTGACACAATCCTTGTTAAAGAAAGTAAAATAGAAGTATTAATCAATAATGCAGGATTTGGTATCGCAGGAACAATAGAGCATACATCGATTGATAAAGCGAAAGAACAATTTGATACTAACTTTTTTGGTGCCGTACGCTTAATTAAATTAGTTTTACCAATTATGCGAAAACAAGATTCCGGATTTATCATAAATATCAGCTCAATTGGCGGATTAATTGGTTTACCGTTTCAGAGCATGTACAGCGCATCAAAATTTGCCATTGAAGGATTCACCGAATCATTACATAAAGAATTATATTCCTCAAATATAAAAATTACATTGGTCGAACCGGGAGATTTTAAAACCGGATTTACCTCAAAACGAGAAATCCCTCGAATATCAAATCAATCTAAAGCGTTTAAAGCTACCTTAGAAGTTATTGAAAATGATGAGAATAATGGGCAGAATCCGGCTAAAATTGGCAAACTATTGAACAAAATAATTAATAAATCAGATCCTCGTTTGCGTTATACCGTCGGCGCATTTGATCAAAAACTTGCGGCAATGTTAAAGAGGTTATTACCCAACCGACTTTTTGACAAAATAATCATGAAGCACTATAATGTTATTTAACTATATAATATTGTTTTGGATGTTTAATGGACTTACTATTATTATTATTATTTTTTCCAAAATATTTTACATTATATAAAGAGTATATAGATACATCATGTATTATAATCTCATCTCATTAAAAACAAAATTGAAAATATTTGTAAAAAAACATCCTCTATTGGTGAAATTTTTTAGATATATTCAAAATGGAAGAGTGTTAAATAGTTCTTATAGAAAATCTATAAAAGGGACTAAGAATAGGCTTATAATAGATAACTCTGCATTTTTAGTGAATTGTAAATTTGATGTAAAAGGAAATAATAATAAAATAATAATCAAAAATACTGTTCTATTAAAAAATGTTAATTTTTTTATAAGAGGTAATAATAATAAAATACATATATCACAAAATGTACAATTTTTTTTT
>RRYU01004725.1_pt1 | contig 19905 bp, 14 predicted proteins | sample 2162651 | NCBI WGS metagenome assembly RRYU01 (sample SAMN10267283, study PRJNA491782) | microbial mat metagenome | isolation source: biomat in the production well | place: Japan: Minami-Kanto gas field, natural gas well KTG3 | collected 2017-06 | reverse complement strand
GCCTTTCTGGCTTACATCATCGGCAACACCCTTAACAACCTGGAACAACGCGGCATCAGCACCGGTTTCGGGTTTTTGTCGTCCGAGGCCGGGTTCGGAATCATCCAGACGCTGGTCGACTATTCCGAGTCGTCCAGCTTCGGCCAGACCTTCCTGGTCGGCCTGCTGAATACCCTGCTGGTGTCTTTCCTGGGCATCGTGCTGGCCACTCTGCTGGGGTTTCTCATCGGCGTGGCCCGCCTGTCCGGCAACTGGCTGATCGCCCGCCTGGCTACCGCCTATATCGAAATCTTTCGTAACGTCCCTCTGCTGCTGCAGGTTTTCTTCTGGTATTTCGCCGTGCTGCGGACCCTGCCCCTGCCGCGCCAGAGCCTGTCTATTGGAGATTCCGTCTATTTCAACCTGCGCGGACTGTATCTGCCCAAGCCGGTATTCGAGCCGGGATTCGAACTGGTGATCTGGACCTTTCTGGCAGCCATAGCGGCGGCAGTCCTGTTGCTGATCTGGGCCCGGCGCCGCCAGGAGAAGACGGGGCAGCACCTGCCGGCGGGCCGCTTCGCACTGCTGCTGGCCATTCTTGCGCCTGGGCTCGTCTATTACCTGGCCGGCTCCCCGCTGGCATGGGAATACCCCGAACTCACCGGTTTCAACTTCCGCGGAGGCCTGGTCATCATTCCCGAACTGACCGCCCTGCTGCTGGCCCTGTCCATCTATACCGCCGCCTTCATCGCCGAGATCGTGCGTGCCGGCATCCTGGCCGTATCCCACGGCCAGACCGAGGCCGCCCTCGCCCTGGGGCTGCGGCCCGGGCAGACCCTGCGCCTTGTGGTCATTCCACAGGCCCTGCGCGTAATCATCCCGCCCCTGACCAGTCAGTATCTCAACCTGATGAAGAACTCCTCCCTGGCCACCGCAATCGGCTACCCGGACCTGGTGGCGGTGTTCGCCGGCACCACGCTTAACCAGACCGGCCAGGCTGTGGAGGTGATCGCCATGACCATGGCCGTCTACCTGGTCATCAGCCTGCTGATCTCCCTGTTCATGAACTGGTACAACGCCCGCATCGCCCTGGTCGAACGATGAACATGAAGCCATTCGAACCCATGCCGGACCTTCCGCCGCCACCCGCCACCACGGGAGCCATCGGCTGGCTGCGCGAAAAACTGTTTTCCTCCCCGTTCAACACGGTGCTGACCCTGCTGGCAATCTACCTGCTGTACGTCAACCTCGTACCGCTGATCCAGTGGAGCCTGATCGATGCCGACTGGGTTGGCGACAGCCGCGAGGACTGCCATAGCGGCGGGGCCTGCTGGGTATTCGTCACCACCCGCATGAATCAGTTCATGTACGGTTTCTACCCGGTCGCCGAACAGTGGCGGGTGAATGTCGGCCTACTGTTGCTGCCGGCCTTGATGCTGCCCCTGTTTCTACGGCATTTCCGTCACAAGACCCTCTTGGCGCTGGGCATAGTCTTCGTCTACCCGGTGATCGCCTACGGCCTGTTTTACGGCGGTTTTTTCGGATTGCTCGAGGTGGATACCCATCAGTGGGGCGGGCTGATGCTGACCCTGGTGCTGGCCGTGGTGGGCATGGTGCTGGCCCTGCCTTTCGGGGTGCTGCTGGCACTGGGCAGGCGCTCCGAAATGCCGGTGATAAAGGCCGCCTGCATCACCTTCATCGAACTGTGGCGCGGAGTGCCGCTGATCACCGTACTGTTCATGGCCTCGGTGATGCTGCCCCTGTTCTTCCCGGAGGGGGTCACGCTCGACAAGCTGCTGCGGGCGATGATCGGCATCGTCATGTTTCAGTCCGCCTACATGGCCGAGGTGGTGCGCGGCGGCCTGCAGGCGATCCCCAAAGGGCAGTACGAGGCCGCCGAGGCCCTGGGCATGAACTACTGGAAACGCATGGGCCTGATCATTCTGCCGCAGGCCCTGAAACTGGTGATCCCCGGCATCGTTAACACCTTCATCGCCCTGTTCAAGGACACGACCCTGGTGTTGATCATCGGGCTGTTCGATCTCCTTGGCATCGTGCAGCAGGCCTTCGCCGACCCGAACTGGCTGGGATACTCTGTGGAAGGCTACCTGTTCGCCGGGCTGGTATTCTGGGCCTTCTGCTTCAGCATGTCCCGCTACAGCCAGGTGCTGGAGCGGCAGTTGCATACGGGGCACCGGAATAGATGATTCGTTTATCGCCCCCAGAGCAGACCCCTTGAGGAGCCTTTCGATGCAGAATACGGACACACAGACCGGTCCCGCCATGGCGTCCTCGGACGCCATCATCGAAATGCAGGGCGTGCATAAATGGTTCGGGAAATTCCATGTACTGAAAGGTATCGATCTGACGGTGCACAAGGGAGAACGCATCGTCATTTGCGGCCCGTCCGGCTCGGGAAAATCCACCCTGATCCGCTGCATCAATCATCTGGAGACCCACCAGCAAGGCAGGATCATCGTCGATGGCACCGAACTCAGCGGGGACCTGAAACACATTGAGCAGGTCCGTAGCGAGGTCGGCATGGTATTTCAGCACTTCAACCTGTTTCCGCACCTGACAGTGCTGGAAAACTGCTGCCTGGCGCCCATATGGGTGCGCAGTATGCCACGCCGGGATGCCGAGGCCGTCGCCAGGGAATACCTTGAGCGGGTGCGTATTCCCGAGCAATCCGACAAATACCCGGGACAACTGTCAGGCGGCCAGCAGCAGCGGGTCGCTATTGCCCGCAGCCTGTGCATGAATCCGCGGGTCATGCTGTTCGACGAACCCACCTCGGCGCTGGATCCGGAAATGATCAAGGAGGTGCTGGATGTCATGATCGAACTGGCCCGGGAAGGCATGACCATGATCTGTGTCACCCACGAAATGGGTTTCGCTAAAACAGTGGCGGACCGGGTGATCTTCATGGACGGCGGTGAAATCGTCGAGCAGAACGATCCGAATGGATTCTTTGACCATCCGCAGTATGAGCGCACCAAGTTATTCCTCAGCCAGATCCTGTAACGACCGGCCTGGACTTTGCGACATCTACTTCATTCAACCTGGCTAAAAACGGCAGTTGACCCAAGCCCTGTATAAGCGATTGGTTTTCTTGGAATTGTTGGTGGCATTTGGATTAAGGACGATTCTCACTGCGACCGGGCCCGTCCCTCCCGGGTCATCAATGAATTGAAGATAGTATTGGAAATCGCTTCCTGAGCCTGGCAGGCCATGTTCAATGTCAGCAGCAGGGAATCTGCGCAGGACTGCGGGGAATTATTACCTAGCGAATACTGATCTCGTCTTGCTTGCCACTCCTCCGGCATTCATACACCCGATACATCCAATCCAAATTCTTGCCCACCAGGGTGACCCAGATTACCCAGTCCAGTCGCCCCAGCAAACCTCCGAGTGAAATCAGGAAAAACAGGGTGAAGTGATCGAACCCCGGGATAATGCCCCGCTCCAGGCACCACTGTTTCCACATCGAGCGATGCATTTCCACCCGGCGCATGCAGGGCAGGACATACAGGTGCACGATCAATAGATCGAAATAAAGAGTGCCCAGGAAGGCCCACTGCATCCAGGCTTCCACACCGGCGGACACGGCCACCGCAGCGAATACCACCAGCCGCACCAACTGGTCGCTGACCCGATCCAGAATTGCACCAAATGGAGAACAACGACCGGTCAGGCGTGCCAGGTTACCGTCGGCCCCGTCCAGGTAGTGGTGGAGTTGCAGCAACAGGGCTCCGCCCACCCAGTATCCGGTGAAAAAACAGACCCCGCTGCCCAATCCAGCGAACATGGCCAGCAGTGTCACCTGATTGGGCGACATACCGATATCATGCGCCAGCTTGGTAAAAAAAGGATCGATCAGATGCGCATAATAGCGATTAACCAGATACTCGTGGCGACGCCGCTGCTGCACTATGTAGCGGTCACGAAACGCCCGGTATCGTTCGGTCCAAGCCATCCTGATTGATCTCCCATTGCAATGGCCCACTTGTAATTTCCGTTATCTGATCTGGCAGACAGTGTCAGGTGTTGTCTGATCTTTGCCGACCGCAATCGCCTGGAAAGCTGTCCTCAGCGTCATGCTCTTGATCATGAGCCATTAGGCTTTTACAGATCGTTTTCTAATAAGACTGGACAGTCCCACGAGGTAGATAGTTGCGGCGGCAAAACTGGCCAGCGCCCCGAAATATATACCTAAAAGCAGCACGTGAATATAGCGTATTCGGACCTTTTGACTGACCGGGGAATTCTTAACATGCCGAAGCAACACAGCTACCAGCCCGATCATTGCGATAGCAACTAAGCTCCCTCGTCATGGTCACAGCAATCTTTGCAATCAGACGAAAAGGAAAAGCCCGGCGATGTAGATGACGAATGTGCTGCTGCGGGAATCGCGGCGGTTTCTGAAGAAATCGAATTAGACGGTGAGTGACAGCCCGCTCGCGTCCCGATGTACACACAATCAGCCGGGCCATGGCAGGAACGATAGCATAGCCATGGACTGTTGGTGAGGGTTGCAGGGCGAGAATCCAGGCATTCCAGGGCATGCGGATAGAGCGATGTAAATGCCCATGCTAGACTCAAGTCCGCCATGCGCCTGGAGGATCCGTCCCATGCCCACCCATCCCGACTGGTCTCGCTGGGGTATCCGCTATCTGGATCACCTGGCGATCACCACTGCCGACCTGCCTCGCACCCTGGCGGCCTACCTGGCCCTGCCCGGCAGCCGTCTGGAGCGGGGTCCAGACCACAATTCCCGGCAAAAGGTGGACTTCGCCTTCGTGCGCCTGGGTGAAGGCCTGCGTATCGAACTGCTCAGCGGCGGGGACGATTCTCCCGTGAAGTCTCACCAGGCTCAGGGCGGCCCTTACCACCTGTGTTTCGCCGTGCAGGACCTGGACCAGGCACTGGGCATGGCCCTGGATGAACAGGCCAGGACCATTGTCGCTCCTACCCCGGACCCGGCCTTTGACGGCCGCCGCATCGCTTTTGTCATGCACCCGCTGCATGGTTTGCTGGAGCTTGTGGAGTCCCAGCCGGCACAGATGGCCGCGCACCAACCTCCTGCAAGCACGGACGTGCAACTCATCACTGGAGAGAACACCGAACGTCTGCAAGCCCTCATGCTGGAATGCATTCCCCAGCTGGACCCGCAACAGATCCCGCACGCCGCCCTGGACCATACCCCGGGCTGGAATTCCCTGGTGCACCTGCAACTGATGATGGCAGTGGAGCGTGAGTTCAATATCCGCATTCCCACGGACGACATGCAGCGGGTGACGGACTACTCCAGCCTGGAGACGCTGGTAAAACGGCTGGCTCCGGCATGAAACTGGCGGGGCGCAGTCTGGATAACGGCGCGCAACCCTTCGTGATCGCCGAGATGTCCGGCAACCACCAGGGATCCCTGGAGCGGGCATTGAACATGGTTGACGCTGCGGCCGCAGCCGGCGCACACGCCCTCAAGCTGCAGACCTACAGCGCCGACAGCATGACCCTGAATCTGTCCGAGCGCGAATTCTTCATTGACGACCCGGACAACACCTGGAACGGACGCTCCCTGCATTCGCTCTACCAGGAGGCCCACACCCCCCGGGAATGGCATGCCGAGATCTTCGAACGTTGCCGCGCCCACGGCATCCCGGCCTTCAGTTCCCCCTTCGATGAATCCGCGGTGGACTTTCTGGAGACCCTGAACTGCCCCCTGTACAAAATCGCCTCCTTCGAACTGCCGGACTTGCCACTGATCCGCCACACGGCGCACACGGGCAAACCCATGCTCATGTCCGTGGGCATGGCGACACAGGATGAAATCGAGGAGGCGGTATGGGCGGCACGGGACGCGGGCTGCCGCGAACTCGGCCTGCTGCAGTGCACCAGCGCCTACCCCGCCTCTCCGGCGGATGCGAATCTGCGCGCCCTGCCCCGGCTGGCGCAGTTGTTCGACTGCCCCGTGGGCCTGTCCGATCACACCACCGGTATCGGCGTAGCAGTAGCCGCCGTGGCCCTGGGTGCCTGTGTGATCGAAAAGCATTTCACCCTGAGCCGGAGGGACGGCAGTGTGGATGCTGCCTTTTCACTGGAACCCGATGAGATGCGCGACCTGGTACGGGAGAGCCGCTGCGCCTGGCATGCCCTGGGCACAGACCGGATCGGACCGGAACCCGGGGAGGCTCCGTCCCTCAAACACAGGCGTTCACTCTACATAGCCCGCGACCTGAAGGCCGGGGACACCCTGACCCCGGAGAACCTGCGCCGGGTGCGGCCCGGCAACGGGCTGGCTCCGAAGTACTATGAACGGGTACTGGGCCGCCGGGTGCGTTGCGATCTGGCTCGCGGCACCCCCCTGCGCCTCGATCTGCTGATTGACTGAGCCGGCGGGATTGCTCCAGTTCCACAGCATGGGCGGCTGGTCTCCCCTGGTGCCCCTGCTTGTTTCAGACGATGACAAACACTAGGAATCTTTAAACGGCAGTTGACCGCTTCGAGAAACAGCTAAGTGATTATTTCAAGAAAACTTATGAGCCACTACGGGGCTCCCCCATCGGGTGAGTGCCGCTACGGCCACCAGAGCACGCGCCGCGCGGCACGCACTCTGGAGGTCGTTCAACTGCCGTTTCTAGTTTAAAGGATTTTGTGGTTGCAGGCCGGGTGCCGCACCTGGATGACTCAGCTCTTGGGATGTCGCTTATGGCAAAGGAATATGTCCGTCTCGGTGGACACTGTATGACGATATCGGCAAGCCAGGGTTATTTCTGGAGATTTTTGCGCCAACGGCTTCAACAATATCTCTCTTATCCAGTACAGTGCGTCTGTGACGATCTGGTTCTGATGCACTGGGTACGTTAAGAATGGCGGCTATCAAGATTTTTTCGCTGCTGCCGACCATTCATTTAATGCTATTCCGAAAACCCGTCACGATGCGGTCATTCCGCCGTATGCAGGCTTTCCGGCTGTGCTCTGGGGATGGAGAGGTACATATCATGAAATATGATGCGAAAGCTTTCACTCCATCAATCAGGGAGAAGCAGCTAACTTAACGGCATTGAGGTAAGTAGAGGTTCTTTCGCACACACATAGAGCAGAACATCCATTCAGTCCAAGAACAAACAAAGGGGATTATCCAAGATGAAACAAACGAAGCACTTGGCTCTCATGAGCCTCATGGCCGCTCCGGTCCTCACCCTCCTGTTGCCACAGCCTGCCCAGGCCGGCTGGTTGGACATGCTCGGTGAAAAGCTGACCCGGACCGAGGTCTTGAGCGCCGGTAAAAGCGGCAATTACCTGGTCGTGAAAGCCTCCGCCTGCCAGACCGGCATCACGGTCTCCGATGCCGTACTGCAGAAGCATGCCCGACAAGCTGGCGCCGAAGCCTTCCGCAACGAAAGCAACAAGGCGGAATACCAGGGCTATACCTTTGGGGAGCCCAAATATGAAGCGAAAAAAGATACTCAGACAATTGCAGGTAATGTCGCGCAACCGTGCTCGATCGTGACCTCGTCGCGCCTGATCAAAAAGAAGCCCGCCCAGAGCGACGCCCTGCAGAAGGCGATCGCCCAGTTCTCCGACTCGACCCTGAAAATCTGCTACCGCAACATGCCGGGGGTGAGCTATTCACGGCGAGGGGATCCCCAGGGGCCCGCGATCACCTTCGGTAACATGATCGGGGCGACGCTGGACAAGAGGGTCTCCTTCGTTCGGATCGGCAAGGCTTCCGAAAGGGAGTCTCGCCTCGGCAAGTTCTGCCACATGGTCATCAGCACATACACCTGGACTGAAGCCCGTCATGCCAGAGCCCAAAAAACCGGGGACGTCATGAGCGAGTTCTACTTCACCAGCGGACTCGTAGCTCGCGCGCTGAACCCGGAGCTTCAGTCCATTGAGTCGATGACCGACTACAAGGGTCGTATCGTCATCACCGGCAGCAAGTATGTGGGTAGCTTCGTGGCCGAAAATTTTCCCAATGCCAAGGTGGAAAAAGTTCGCTCCACTTCTCGAATCGTGGGCAAGATGAAGGCGTTGATCAAGTCCGATCCCCAGACCCCGGTCATTACAGTGTATCCGGAGATCATTTTGGCCGGGTACCCCGAGCTCCTGCCCGTGGAAGTTGAGGGTGTGGAGTTGATCACCGAAAGCGACAACTACACAGTATTGATCCACAGCTCCGTGGCCCCTCTGAAAGTCGTCGTGGACCACGTAATTCAGAACGAAGGGGTTGCCAACTTCTACTACGACGCGGTAGGTCGCTAACGGCCTGCCCTGTCTCCAAGATGAATTTATTTCACTTCCCATGCAGGCCCCCGCTTCGCCGAAGCGGGGGCCTATGCTGTACTCATGGGCACGAACCCGTCTGTCGGAGCACGCATGACGGTCAGGGTGAGGTCGTGTTTCGCGTCTGCAAGCTGGGCCGCCGTGGTATTTACGCCTTCGATCTGTGATTCGTAGGCCAGTCGCGCCTCCCCCCGCCTGCGCTATACCACCGTCATAATCCGCGTCTTCGGCGAGATAGAGCTGACGCTTGCTCTCGACCTCCTGCCTGGAAAACGGCGCGCTGTTGAGACACTCGATACGGTTCGCCTCCACGTGGCGTTCGTACTCGACTTTGGCCCGATCACCTTAACTGATGATGGAGCGGGTACTGGCCCGGATAACGTGTGGCGGGCAATCAGGATGGGGCTCAGCAGCAAGGCCTATTGGCACCTGTCGCGGACGCTGGCTACACAGACCGGAATGACGAACGACTGGCTGAGAAGCCGTGGCTTGGTTTCTATCCGTGGTCTTTGGATAAAGGCACATGGGTACGCCTGACATCGTGGTGTGTTCCCTTCTTGTGAACCGCCTAGTGCGGACCCGCTTGCAGGGTGGTGTGGGGAGGGCGGGTTAATTACCCGCCTTTTCCCGATTATGTCCCGTCATGAAGAACTTGATATCGCAGACGGAGTGCGTTTTCATTTAGGGGGCGAGAATCTAGGAGCTTCAGCCGAGTCAGGCTCAAGGCATCCCCGAAAACAGGCGTGCCTACACCGAAGGCTACCGGTTGAAGGTCAATAACGATGTAGTCAATAAGTTGCTCGCGCATGAATGAATAGGCAACAGCGCGACCGCCTCCGATTATTGCCTCATCAACCTCTGCGTTTTTGAGTATCTCTAGTGCCTCTGAGGGAGACTTGGCTTGCTGCCATCCGGAATCGGCCAGATCGATATCTCGAGAAGACAGCACGACCTTAATGCTCGGATTCAGCACAGCTGCCATCTCGTCATTTTTCAATTGTTCGAAGGAACTTCGACCCGCGATTACGTTATCAGCGTCGTTAACCAAAGAACACCAATCCTCCCAAGCACCTTCCGGAAAGTTGGGTATTCCCTCCTTGTCGGCAATTAGTCCATCGATTGAAACTGAGAGAAAAAGAGTGGTTTTCATAGAAACCTCCTGAAAACTTAGCGTTTAAAGTTACTGTGCAAACCAAAGACCCAAGCACAGAAAAATATTAAGGGGGACATTGCAGCGAACAGTAGGCCGGTAACCATGCCAGCGCCCGTTATTGCCGCAACAACCAAATAAGAAATAATCGAATCGAAAACCATCTTTTATCCAGTCGCCAGTGGGATATATATGCTTAGCCGACAGGTTGACTGGAAATATCTGCAAATCATCGATGCTATACAGACGCAGTTCCAGCCCGCCAGCATTGCAGTTAACAGACTCCGCCTGTCCTTCCACGGCTGCACATGTTACGGATGTCCCGAAAGCCTCTCCAGGTACACCACCGGCATCGGTGCGATGATGTCAGCTGTTTTGCATAAGCAGCGCGCCTTGAGGTGTGGCGTCACCTGGCATGAGCAAAACACCTGCACCTCGACCTGCCGATCGTCTGGGCCTGTTGCGGCCCGATCCAGCGGCACTACGCCAGTTCGATCCATGCAGGCGGATCGATGTGGGCTGCTTGCAGGTCGAGCACAAAACATCCCTTTCCAGCAGGCGTAAAGCCATGCAGCGAATACAGGGCACGAACTGGCCCGTTGCGAGGCGTCTGCACGATTTCCCCCATCAGTTCGGCACAGGCACACTCGCGGGCGCGACGCTCCGCCCAGGCCAGCATGGCCGTTTCCACTCCACGCCCCAGTACCCGGCAGGACAACAACACGGTGTCCAACACTGCACGCCCCGGGGAATAACGCAATAACATCACTCCGATGATGTCTTCACCGGACAGGAAGCGGTCGCTCAGGCCCACCGCCAGCACTTCGCCACCTTGCTGCACGAGGGCATCCAGCTCCCGGCCGCCATGGCGCCGGGTGGTGGCATTGAACTGATTGGTCTTTGCCAGCAACTGCAGCACCCGCTGCCGGTTGCCCGGGCCAAGGGGGTATATTCTCACCCGCATATTCAGGCTGTGCAGGAAGTCTTCCCGACTGTTGTAACGGGTCGCATCGCGCGCGGCCATTGCCCGGGCGCGGTAGCGCTCCGGGCGGCTGCGGTCCTCCGCCGTGAGCGGCAGCAGCGCCATTCTGGGTTCGGCCAGCAGCAGGGCCGGCCAGTCCTCCACCATCGCCGGCAATTCCGGCACCAGCACCTGGGGCAGACGGCGGCGCATCTCTTCCCGCTCGTGGGGTGAATCGTCGATGAAGCAGAAGGCCTCCAGGCCCAGGCCCAGTTCACCGGCAAGCGCCTGCAGGTTGTCCGGCTTGGGGGACCAGTCGATGCGCCAGGCGGCGAAGTCTTTCCTGCGCAAGGACATGCCGGGGTGGGCGTCTACGGCCTGCAAGGCATTGTCTGCGTCGTTTTTAGAGCAAATACACAGCAGGACGCCTCGCCGGCGCAGGGCCAGCAGCAGGTTTTGAAAAACACTGTGGGCACTGCCCGGATAGTCCCCGCCCACCTGAATGCCTGATAAACCCTCCTCCCCCAGGATACCCCGCCACAGAGTGCCGTCCAGGTCCAGGGCGATTACACGCACACCTCGGCCCTGCCTGGCCAGCAGAACCCCACACAGATGGTCTACCAGTGCCCGGGTGAAATTATCGGAAAACGGGATGCGCCCAAGTTGCCAGTATCTTCCGGGATCGGCATTCAGACTGCCATGACGCTGCAACAGCCGGGACAGGGGCAGGATATGGATGTCAGGCAATGGAGCCAGACGCTCGCTCATGTGCCGGTTCATGGCATGCAGTAGATCCACCAAGGGATCTGCCCCGGACTCCAGTGCGCAATCCACCGGATACGCATGCAACGGCGCCAGATCCATGACCAGAAAAAGGCCGGGCAGGCTATCACGCGCCTGCTCAATGACATCGAGATAAGCATCCAGTGATACCCGCAGTTCATCCGCCAGACCGGGATGGAATACCCCCCGGGAATCGGGCATCAGGTCTTCCAGGCGTTCCGCGAATACCAGCATCTCGGGCGCCTGCAGATGCAGGGGCGATGCGGTATCCGCCAGTTGCAGGCGGTATTGGCCGAAAGGCAGGCGCAGGGCCAGGGCATGTCCGCCCGCATGCAGCGGCCAGCGCTGCTCGAATTCGGCACCCGCGAGGTCCCAGTTGGCACTGCCGAGAAAGGCGATGCGCAGCGGCTGTGCACTCTTTGCCTGCGCGCACATGACAATCAGGTGCTCACCGGGTTCGCCCGGCAGGAGACGCTCTTCCATGCGCTGAAAACCGAAACGCTCGTGCATGGCCAGCACCGGTGTGTTGCTGGCCCGGGTCTCGCACCATAGCCGACGCAGCCCCAGAACCTCGTAGGCATGCTGCAGGGCCAGCTTTTCGAGGTCTGCCCACAGAGCGAAACGCCCTGCTTCCGGTGCCTGGTCGGTAAGATAAAATCCCCACCAGCCTTCCCGCTTTTTTTCATTCAAAGCGAAATAATCAATGACGGCCAGGGGAACGCCGGAGCGTTCCAGCACATACCAGCGGCGTGACGGATCATCCCGGGTACGCCGCCACCAGTCCGCATGTTCCTGCTCGCCGATGGGCCGGGTATTGAGCATTACCCGGCGAACCTCTGGCTGGTTGCGCCAGCGCAGCAGATCCTTCTGGTCGGCATCTTCCAGCAGCCGCAGCTTCAGGAGGGTATCCGGAGAATGGCTGTCAAACGCCGACATCAGTCGGTTTCGAATTCCTTGACCAGTTCACGCAGTTCCTCCACGGCCAGGGTCTGGGGATTTTCGTCACTGCTGTAGGTGAAACCATCGGTGCAGGGCCGGCCGGGGTCGGACTGCGGCCGCTGATCGACCGGCCAGGAACGACGCACCGGGCAGATGGCGTAATAGTCATCGTACTCCAGGGTCAGCCGTGACTCGTCGCCCGGGATCATCACCTCGTGAATCTTCTCACCGGAGCGGATACCGACGATATCCTTGCGGCAGTCCGGGGCAATGGCGTCCGCCAGATCCATGATGTTCATGCTGGGTAGTTTGGGCACGAAGACTTCACCGCCGTTCATGCGCTGCAGGCTGGCCATGACGAACTCCACGCCTTGGTGCAGGGTGATCCAGAAACGGGTCATGCGCGCATCGGTGATGGGGATGACGCCGCTGTGGCGGCGCTGCATGAACAGGGGGATGACACTGCCGCGGCTGCCCACCACGTTGCCGTAGCGCACCACGCTGAAACGGGTCTGGTGCTCGCCGGAATAGCTGTTGCCGGCAATGAACAGCTTGTCGGAACACAGCTTGGTGGCCCCATACAGATTGATGGGATTGGCCGCCTTGTCGGTGCTGAGCGCGATGACCTGCTGAACCCGGCGGTCGATGGCGGCGTCGATGACATTGGATGCACCGAGAATGTTGGTGCGCACCGCCTCCATGGGATTGTACTCGCAGGCCGGCACCTGTTTCAGCGCGGCGGCATGCACCACGATATCCACCCGGTCGAAGGCCCGATACAGGCGTTCCCTGTCACGCACATCGCCGATGAAATAACGCATGCAGCGATACCGGTCCTCGGGAAAGCGCTCACGCATCTCATACTGTTTCAATTCATCGCGGCTGAACACGATGAGACGCCGGGGCCGATACTGCTGCAGCATCAGTTCAACGAATTTCTGACCGAACGAGCCGGTCCCCCCCGTGATCAAAATGGTCTTATCGTCGAACATGAGCCGGTCGCCTGCCTTTGCGGATATCCTTTGAATCATTTCATATTAACGGCATTCAGGCGAAAACCTTGACTAGGCCCGCTCGGCGGCCACCCTGAACACCGCATCGATCACGGCCTCGACCTGAGCATCCGTCATCGCCGGGTAAATGGGCAGACTCAGCAGTTGCTCGTAGGCAGACTCCGCCACCGGGCATTGCCCGGGTCCGGTACCGAAGGTCTCGCGGTAATAACGATGCAGATGCACGGGCAGATAGTGCACATTCACGCCGATGCCCAGTTCACGCAGACGCCGCAACCAGGCGTCTCGGCCGCTTGCGACGCGCAGCACATACAGGTGATAGCCGTGCCCCCCGTCACCCCCCCTCAGCGGGGCGATGGAAGGATAATCCTGGAACGCCGCGTCATACCGGGAGGCTATCCGGCGGCGGCGTTCGATAAAGTGTTCCAGGCGGCCAAGCTGTGTCCTGGCCAGGGCACATTGAATATCCGTAAGCCGGTAGTTGAGACCCAGGCTCAACATCTCATAGCGCCAGTTGCCGGTACGATCCCGGGTGGGCGCATCGGCAGAAAGGCCGTGATTGCGGAATCGACGCGCCCGTTCAGCGACGCTCGCATCATGCGTAACCAGGGCCCCGCCCTCACCGCTGGTGATGGGCTTTACCGGATGGAAACTGAACAGGCTGATATCCGCCAGGGAGCCCACCGGACGGCCGCATCGGCTCGCTCCCAGGCTGTGGCAGGCATCTGCAAGCACTCGCACCTGTTCACCACAGGCGGCCTGCAGGGCCTGGTAGTCACAGGGAAGCCCCGCGTAGTCCACACCGATCACCGCCCGGGTACGCGGCGTCATGGCCGCCCGGACGGCTCCGGGGTCCACCAGCAAGGTGTCTGGTTGCACATCCACGATCACCGGCCGGCCGCCCTGCAGGACCACCGCATTGGCGGTGGCGACAAATGTCATGGCGGGGACGATCACTTCATCCCCCGGACCAATGCCGATGGCGGCCATCGCACAATGCAGGGCCGCGGTGCCGCTTGACACGGCCACGGCAAAACGTGCGCCCACGCGCCGGGCGAGCGTCTCTTCAAAGGCCTCTACCTGTGGACCTGTGGTAAGCCAGGCAGAGCGCAGCACTTCCAGCACCGCCGCTTCGTCCTCGGATTCCAGGCATTGACGGCCATATGGGATCGTTTCGGTAGGCAACTTGGGACTCACAATGCATTGGGGTGATCCAGGCACAACCATTCACTGCCGAGAATGCAATGTCAATCCTGGCGATACCCGCATGGCCCATATAAACTGTCTGCTACCCACGACGCACTGACCGGCCTGTATAAACCGGGCTGAAATCGAACGCCTGGTCAGCGAAGAGCCAGGCCGCGAAAAACGCTAATCGCGTCAGCTGGCCCTGTTCATAATACAACTTTCCATTAGTCTCGGCCTGGCCGGATACCCGCATAACGGCAGTAGCACTGATCAGTTGATAAACGCCGCGTAACTCAGGCCCGCTGTTTGGGTTTGAGACGATAGACCTTCTCCTGTAACCGGGTCAGTCCTTTTTTGCGCAGTTGCGGGTTTTCGGCGAGCATATCCATGTCGAACAAACCCTCCACCCGATAGCAGTTGCCATACAAGGCCCGCACCTCGTGCTCGTGTACGGAGAAGGGCGGACCCTGCATCTCGCCTTCAGGATATTCCATGGTCACCAGGAGGATTTCAGTCTGTATGGGCAGCATGCGTTGCAAATGCTGTGCATAGCGCTCGCGCATTGCCGGCGGCAGGGCTACCAGGGAGGCGCGGTCGTAGACGCCTGCGCAATCGGCCAGGTCGCCGGGACCGAGATCAAAAAAATCCCCTTGACACAGTTTCAGGCCATCGATCTCGTGGCATTCGAATCCTGGCGTTCTATTGCTATGCGGACTAAGGCCGTTTTCGCTGAAAAAGTCCCGCACTGCGATGGAGCTGATCTCCACCCCCAGCACTCGATGTCCGCTGGCGCGCAACCACAGCATGTCACGGCTTTTCCCGCACAAGGGCACGAAAATCGCAGACCCTTCCGGCAGACCCAGGCCAGGCCAAAAGGCCTGCAGATGGGCATTGATCTCGACCTGGTGGAAACCTATCTGCGTGTGTTGCCAGCGTTCCAGCCAAAACTCAGGGTCCAAGCGCCTCTCCTTACTCATTACCCGGGAAACAGTCGGTACCCGGATGAATCTACAGCGAATACTAATGATCGCACCAATATCAAAGGATGCAAATTCTCACGCAAGCGGCATAGATGCGATGCACTGAAAGGCGCCGGAATAATATCCCGGTTTTCCCATTGCACTGACCCGCTGTACTCCTGCAATCCAGGGGTGAGTCCATTCCAACGGCTTTCGCTACTATCCCATGCCCCGACTGCTCCAGGATCATGCTTCCCACTGCTTCACCTTAACAAATCATCGATGGCTGACCATATCGGCGGTGTATTCCACAGGGCGGACACCAGGTGGTCCAGAAGTTCACCAGTGACACCCTGCCCCGGTAATGATCCAGCCGGCAGGCCCGTCCCAGAATGTCCTCAAGTTCCAGACTCGGGGCTGGATCAGCCATATCGAGCCTGACCAACTCATGCAACTCCACGGTCCAGACCTCCATACCCCGGGCCTGCATGGTTTGCAGCAATGCATCGAACTCGGGCGGTAAGTCGCTCCGGTCAAGAAACCAGATCAGCAGCCTATCACCCCTGGCCGGCAGGATATTTATCCGAATCTCGTTTTCCTGGGCATCAGTGACTTGAAATCCAGTCGGATCAGCAAAAACGGCGGATGGCAGACAATACAACGTGAAAAGGCATGGCAGATAGGCTGTCAGTACCTTGAAACCCAATAACCGGAACAGGGATTGAATAGTATTTGCATTGCATTCTCTCCCTCGCCTGAATAGAACCACTGCGGACATCCTGTAGGACTCAAATGACGAAAACGCCGCACCACCCTGAGACATGTCGGCGATTTGCGGCCTGCCATCCCGGTGATGCCATTGTAATGTGACGGCAGAATCGGCCCTTCCGCGTCGACTGCCGGCATGGGCGTAGACTGTCACATCTGCCCATGCGCCGGGTTGTCAATCTACACATCCAGATCTATTGCATCCCACTCTCGCGCAGGAAACTGGCGAAACGGGGTACCCCGCGTTCGGTTTTGCCCTGGTATTTATACGTTATGGTGCTGCCCGGCAGCGGCGGATTCCGACGTTGGGCATTGCTGAAACCGGTCCCGATGCGAAACCGGATGCCCTGCGGTGTCTCAACCAATAGAGAACCCAGCATACCCTCATACTTGCCCCTGCCCGGCAAATGCGCCAATACCCGAGCCTCCGCATCCTGATAGGGTTTCAGCTTCAGCAGGTCCGCCCCACGCCCGGCCACATAGGGCGATGCCTCCCGCCGCAGCATCAGGCCTTCCCCTCCGGCCTGGGTCACCCGGGATAAATCGGCCATCAGTTCATTCTCAGTGTTCAGCCGGTACTGCTGCACCAGTTTCAGATAGCGGGATGCCCCGTCACCCACCCGGTGGGTCAGGATACGGTAGCGCCCGCTGTATGGCAGGGATGATCCGGGCAGGTCGAATACCCGGTATTGTACCTGTCGCCAGGCAGCTTCATCCGGCACCTTATCGCGCACCGTGGACATCAGATGCTCAAACCCACCGCGTCCCATCCATAATTCCCCATCCAGAGGCTGGGATGGAAATCCGCGGAAAAACCAATCAGGCGCATGGAACACATGACCGGCGCGGGAGCGCAGATTCCGGCCATCCCAGTAAGCGCGCGCACCATCCAGTTTTTCACTGATCCAGTATTCGGACAGATCGAGGCCATCCCGATAGACACCGGCCAGTTGCAGATCCGGTCGCGCTTCAGCCGGCGCGCGGACGGTCGATATTGTGAGTCCCGCACCCGTTTCCACCGCAATGACAGAGGGGGTAACGGATATGCATAGCAGCATCGAGGCTGCGGGAATGAACCGGTCCAGCCATAGCTGGCTGGACGAAGGAGACAAGGCGGGCAATAGAGTCATGGGACCGGACAATGTAAAAAGGAACAATATTCCATGTTTTGCCCGGTAATTTCAAGTCTTAAATCTTAAAATCCCCGACTCATTGCACTTTCAGTTCTATCATGCCGTCCACTGTCACGCGCACTGTCTGAGTGCCTGGTTTCAGTGTGGGTGCCGGTACTGCCTGCTCCATACTCATGGCCATGGCACGGCTCTGATACATCGGCCGTGGGACGGAGCCTGTAGATGTGATATTGACATTGACCAGGCGATAACCTGGGCGGCCGAATTTTTCCGTCACCAGAACTGCCCGGCGGCTGAAGGCAGCGATGGCCTTTTGGATCATGCGGTCCTCCGCATCGGCGCGCACCTCCGGCGACAACTCATAACCCACGGACTCCACTGCCAGCCTGCCTTGCAAACGGCCAATCAAATCGCTCAGGGCCGAGGTGTCCGCACTCTTGAGTTGAATCGATTGACGCACCCGCCAGGCGCTCAGATGCTGCTTCATATAGACAGGATGCGTCCTGTAACCCTGGGTGCGCACCTCCACTGCGGCGATCTGTTTGGCTTCGGACACGGCCCACTCGATGTCCTGGTTCACCTCCTTGGCCAGGCGCGCCGCATCACTGCCCTCGCGTTGCACAAATAACTCAGCCGAGAGCAGATCATTGTCCACCTCGGATTGGGCCGATGCCGAAAACGAAATCCGGTCATAGTTTACGACCGGCTCATGTGCCCACACGCCTGGCATGACCAGGGTGCTCAGAAGTCCCAGCACAAGGATATTGCAGCTTCTTTTCATGATGTTTCTGTTCCCCTTATTAACCTATGTCAGCCCTGGTCGGGCCCAGCTTAGACAATGTATACCCGGCGGTTCCGAATTCAGCCACACCAGCCCTTGCCGCTCCACGCCAGACCGGCCATATGCCTGTGCTTCGGCGTAGAATACAACGGAAACGAGTCAGACTGCGCCCTCAACGCGATATACTACTCCCTTAAGCCACTGGAACCCGTTTTGCCCCTCACCGATCTGCAGTACTGGATAGACGCCCGGCCCCGCAGAGGGCGTCTGGGTATGGCGCTATTGTTCCTGGCGGCACTGGCCATGCTCGGCGTGGGCATTGGTGAACACACCGGCATCACCGGCAAGGACGAGTATTACCTGAGCCTGCGCACGGCCCTGTGCATGGCGGAACAGGATGTATGGCTGGTGCCCTGCCTGGACGGCGAACCACGCCTGAAAAAACCCCCCATGGTGTATTGGCTGACCCGTCTCAGCTTTGAGGCCGCCGGAGTCTCACTGAGCAGCGCCCGCCTGGTGGCGGTCGGCCTGGCCGCTCTGCTGGTCCTGGGAGTGAGCCTGACAGCCCGGGAATTGGGTAATGGCTATGCCCGCTCCCTGCTTGCCGGCACTGTCACCCTGTCATTCATGAGTCTGTTCCTGGGCGGGCGCATGCTGGAACTCGATGTGCCCGTTGCCAGTTTCAGCACCCTGGCCTTTTACGCCCTGCTGCGCTGGTACAAACGCGGTGAAGGGCTGGCGTTGCCGGCCGCTGGAATTCTGCTTGCGGCCGGTTTTCTCACCAAGGGACCGGTGGTGCTGATCGTGTGCGGAGCCGGCGGACTTGCCCTGTTGGCCACCGACCCCCGGTCCCGCCGCCATCTGCTGCGGCATCCACTGGCCATTCCAGGCGTCCTGTCAGTGGCCGCCGCCCTGGCGCTGCCCTGGTTTTATTATGTGAGCCAGGTGTACCCGGAAAGCAGCAGCGCAGCCCTGGCCACCGAGTTGGGGGCCCGACAGTTTTTCAAGGCATCCCTGGTGCCTGCCTATGGATTTCTGATGCTGAGTCTGCCCTGGAGCTTCCTGATCCTCGCCCGCCTGTCCCGCCGTGAGGATCTGGACCTGGAGCAAATACGCCGCTTGCGCTTTCTCGCCCTGTGGCTGGCGTTTACCCTGCTGCCCTTTTTTTTCATCCGCAGTTTCGAACGCTATCTGTATGGATCCCTGGTCCCCGCCGCACTGATCATCAGCCTGCTGCCCATGCAAGCAGGCGCCCTCGGACGCTGGTGTGCCCGCGCTGGCCTGCTCCTGATCATGCTGGCCGCCCTGGCCGTTGTTGCATTGGCCCTATGGCTGACGGGGCCTGAAGTCTTACTGCTACTCGGACTCTTGCTGCCGATATGGATGTCATTCCACTGGTGGCAGGCTCAGCGGCCGGGGTTTATGGCCCTGTCCGCCGCTCTTACCTGGGTGTATATACTTGGTATTGCCTATCCCCGGCTCGGCATCAATGAAGTCCCGCAGCACATCATGGAGCAGGCCCGGGGACATCCCGTGGTGTTCTTTCATGGCCCTCAACCCGGCCTGCTGCCAGCTCTGCTCGGCCGCAGCCTGGCGCATATAGATCATCGCTGGAAACTACCCGAATCGATCACCGGCCGCTGCCGGCCTTTTCTGGTCTTTGCTCAGGAGCATGAAGTTAAGAACGCCATAAACGGTTTGAATAAACGGGGTTTCAGAGTTCGGGAAATCGAGCGCTTCGGCATACTCAGTTCGCGCATACGCTGGCAGAACATGATCCGCGAGGATGCAAGCGCCGAACAATTCCGCCGCGCCCTGGCAGACCGAGACCTGGAGACAGTCAAACCCCAGGTACTGATGCTGGAGGCGAGGGGGCACCACTCGACTCCAGCATCCTCGCGGATCATGTCATGCCAGCGTAGGCGCGAACTGAGTATGTCGAAGCGCTCGATTGGACCGGGC
>RRYU01021940.1_pt1 | contig 19953 bp, 16 predicted proteins | sample 2162651 | NCBI WGS metagenome assembly RRYU01 (sample SAMN10267283, study PRJNA491782) | microbial mat metagenome | isolation source: biomat in the production well | place: Japan: Minami-Kanto gas field, natural gas well KTG3 | collected 2017-06 | reverse complement strand
TTTTTTTTGCGGTAAACATTTAATGTTCCGAAAATTTCATTACTTTTTAATAGAGGTAATATCATTAAATGTTCATCTTCATCATCGGATGTACCGGGAATTTGATAAGCATCAGGATGTTGGGAGGCATTATTAAATATCATTCCTTGCTTAGCGTTAACAACTTTTCCACCTAAACTGGCACTAACATCCACTTTTTGCGATAGGACATTTTTTACATAGCCCGGATCTCGAGTAGCAAACGGAATTAAAAATTGTTTATCATCATCTAGCAGATAGATTGTTGCACCTTTGCTATCTAAAAAATCGAGCATGTGCCGATTGGTTTTATTCAATATTGTTTTAAGGTCTAATGACGAACTTAGATCGCGGGCGATATCTAATAGCGCACCGCGCTGAACGGCATTTCTTTGAATCTCACTTTCATACTTTTTTCGTTCCGTAATGTCATGATTAATTGACAATGCGGCATTTTCACCTTTGAACTTTAATGATGTAATAATAACCTCGGTCCAAAATTCTTCACCGTTCTTTCTTCTTTTTTTCTCAACAGTCTTAATACTATTACCCTTGGTAAGCTTACCTTCCCAATCATCCGGCTTACTTTCACTCGACCCGGCAATATACAGATCCTTAATGATATTCATTTGTAACAGTTCTTTCCTAGTATAGCCGGTCTGTAATTCGGCTGCGCGATTGACCTCTAATATGTTACCACGCCCCGTACCACCATGTTTAGTTACATATACAGCATCTCCTAGATCATCAAAAAGACGTTTGAATCTTTCCTCGCTTTGTCTTAATTCCAAATCAGCTTGTTTGCGTTCAGTGATGTCTCGCCATACCGTATGCAAAATTGCATTTTCATTGTCAACGGAAATCGCTGTCAGTAAGACTTCCACGGGAAATACCTCTCCATCAGCTCTTTTATGATCCCATTCGAACCGGTGACTGCCGTTTTTCAGGGCGATTTCCATCATTTCATCGGCTTTTTTGTAAGACAATTCTCCGTCCGGTTGATGCTTGGGTGACAATTCTGATGGATGGGTATTAAGGAATTCTTTCTTATTTTTATACCGTAGCATTTTAATTGTTGATTCATTGCAGTCAACAAATTTCCCGTTTTGGATAATTAGAATAGCATCTTTCGATTTTTCAAATAGATCGCGGTATTTCTTCTCACTTTTTATTAATTCTTTTTGAGCTAATTTCTGTTCGGTTATATCTCTAACTGTCGCTTGTAAAAATGTTTCTTTATTTAGTTCAATCTTGGTAAGCAAGACAGTGGCAGGAAATGCTTCTCCATTGATACGTTTATGAGTCCATTCAAAATAATTGGAACCTTTAGTCATTGCAATTTCGATCATTTCTTTAGCTTTATCAGAAGACAATCTGCCATCAGGTTGTTTCTCAGGGGAAATGTCCCAAGGTCCATAAGTTAAAAATTCTTTAATGTTTTTAACTTTAAACATTTTTAAGATTGCCGGATTCCCCGATGTAAACTTCCAAGTTGGGGGATTGAGTATCATTAGAGCATCATGTGCTGAATTAAATAATTTTCTAAAGCGCTCCTCGCTGGCTTGCAGTTTGGATTCAGTTAACTTTCGATTAGTTAGATCATAGGCCACACCAAGAATATGTTTTTTCTCACTGATAGTAACAGGGCTTGTCATCAGTTCTATAGTAGAATTACTACCATCCTTCTTTCGCATTACGAACTCATCAGGTCCGGTAAACTCGCCCTTATTACTCCGCATTATTATTTCTGAGATCGCCTTGAGATCTTTTTTATCAATTAATTTTAAAGATATAAAATCTTTGCCAAATAATTCATCCTTGGTATATCCGGTTAAATGGAAGGCAGCAATATTTCCATCAACAAACATGCCATTGGTATCGCATAAAAAATAAACTACAGGTGCTTTAAAAAAGATTGTCTTAAACCTATCTTCTTGTTCTTTTAATGATCTTTCAATTTGTTTGCGGGCACCGATCTCAAGTTCCATATTTTTATTGGCTAGCTCTAATTGCCAAATTTTTGAACTTATTTTACTCTTATTCTCGCTCATAAATGCGTACTTTAAATTATTATTGATATTTTATCATTTGAAATTGCAGCAAATTATGCTTCAAAAGGCACATTTTTTTATTAATAGGCTTTGATTGGATTTTGACCGTATTCAGTACTGTTTCCACTTTTTTCAGACGATTTATTTGCTTTATTGACAAATATTGTATTAATCTTTTCGATCAACATATCGCTACTAAACGGTTTAGATACAAAATCCTCTGCGCCCATTGCCAAAACTTGCTTTTTTACCTCCACACTCGGAAAGGCCGTGATGAATATTACGGGAATATTTTTCGTGGAATCCATATTTTTTATTGTTTCGAAGGCTTTAATACCGCCACCAAGCGGCATTTTAATGTCCAATAATATCATATCCGGCAATTCTTGCTTTGCCACTTCAACGCATTGATAGCCATCGTAAGCAACTGATACCTCAAAATTATTTGCCCCGAGTCTTAATGAGAGCAGCCGAACGATATTGGGCTCATCATCTACTACTAATATTCTCTTTTTCATTGTTTATTTCCCCTTGCAATTTTTGACAATTAATTGATTGCCGGAAACTGATAATTTGAGATAGCGATCAGTGGCAGGAGGTAAACCAAGATGATGCAGAAGCATAATCCACAAATCTCCCAAACTTATCCTATTTAGTTTCCGGCAATAATTATTTAGCAGAATTTTGTAAAAATATTTAAAAAATGTTATCAATAACATGTGTAAGCACCTCCTGTGCTATAAACTAAATGTGTACACAGAGTTTATTAGTTGAATTATTAACCAACAATCAGGGTAATTACTATATTATATTAATATTGCTACTAATTATTATAGGGCAATTCCCTAGTTAATTTTGCATTATCCCTACTAAATAGATTTGACTTCTGTAGGAAAATACTATTTGTATAATTGAATGACCTGCTCTAAAAAGATCAGGCCATTCACTCTCATACTGAGACTCACCAAGCTTTTACCAATTTATACTAATTATTTGCTATAAATGACGAATTCCCCTTGCAATAATATTAATAATTATTATCGTCACAAAGATCTTAACAGGACCTATTTAGTGGTCTAAACTTTGCCAATTATATTAATCCATACATCCAAAATATTAACAATCCATCAATGATTACTCCGGCTGATAATATTTCAAATAGACTGAATCCGGTCCAATGCTTTCTTTTTCTTTTCATTTTTAACCCCTCGACTATTATTGATATTTAAATGAAATTAATGTCGAGTAAACTTAATTGAGTGCTCAGAGCATGAGCAATCGGGTGTGTCCCCATATCCAAATAATATATATTCCTATATATAGATAATAGAATTAATTAATCACCGATAAGATAGAATTAGAACAGGCGCAAATATAAAAAAAGGCTGATTAATATCAGCCTTTTTTTCAATAATTTTTGATACCTTTTTTTATACACCAATCACAGATTCAATCGTTTGCTCAAAATCTTCGCTTATAAACGGTTTTGATATTAATCCTTTGGCGCCAATAGTCTCAACTTGGGCCTTTATCTCAGACTTGGGATAAGCGGTCATAAATATGACCGGGATGTTTTTGGTTGCTTCGATTTTACTTAGACTTTCAAATGCCCCAAATCCACCCCCATTGGGCATTTTGATATCCATCAAAATTAGGTCAGGCAGTTCTTTTTCAGCAACATCCACACATTCCATACCATCAAACGCCTCAAAAACTAAATAATTTTTTGATTTTAGACGCATCCCTAATAATCTTACGATTCCGGGCTCGTCATCAACTATTAATATTTTTTTGCTCATTTTAATTCTTATAAAAATTACATTTTAAAAATTATATTATAAAAGGAAATCATGTACGGTTTTATTATAATCATTGCTTTTTAAAATATAAACTCTATTGGTTTTCCTTCCTTTTAGCTTATAGAAACTACCGGATGTAATTATGATTAACAATCAGGATTTTATCCATTTATAATCAGGTAAAATCCTATAGCGGGAACGCCTGGGAATCGAACCCAGCACCCGGGGTTAACCAGGGTCAACGGTTTTGAAGACCGCGACGGGCACCAGCCTCGCAATCATTCCCAATTTTAATTCCGTTCTAAGATCCTAAATTCCAAACCAAATTTATCACTGACCTCCTCCCCGGTGATAATGGCCTCTTCCAGCGTAGAAAATCTTACGATCTGCACTAAATAAAGACTCAATTCCCCTTGCCTCTCAAACAGTTCAATCGCATAACCGGCCGCTTTTAACCGATTTGCGATGGTCTCGGCGTTATTCTTATCGCGGAAGGCTCCCACCTGCACCACCCACGGTTTCTCGCCGATTTTTACCGCCTGCGATTCAGTTTCTGTTTCCTTATTCACTTTTTCTGTTTCCATAGTTTTATGGGCTTGTTCAGTCACCGGATTGATTAGGGCGGAATAATAATCATAATCAGTAAAATTCAAATTAGGATATTTTTTTCTAAATATTTCGAGATAAGCCTCGATACTATCGGTTTCCCCGGTAGCTAGATAGCTTTTTTTCAGTAAGCTGACGGCCCTTTCGATCTGCTTTGATTCCGGATAGTGTAGGGGAATGAGTTTTAATTGCTCACTGGCTTGCGAGTACAGCCCTTTGGAATACAGATATTCACCAATCTTCATGAGGGCTAACTCGGCTGCTAAGGTATTGGGATGGTCCTTTAAAATAGTACGCAATTGGGTGATCGCCTCATCGCCACCTGAGTTAATCGCGGCCTGTAAATAAAGAACGAAAGGTTCATCCGGATATTGAGCGATCAGATTTGGCAGAGCACTTTCCAACTCCTCAATTTTACCCTCCTCAAGCAATTTTTGACAGGTACCAAGGTCCTGCCCAACGAGGTTTGAAACCAAGACGACCAATACAATCATAAAAAAACGCAACACCATACCTTATTTTATTTTCCGAGAATATCCAATAATTCGTCGATCTGGTTATTAAGATCAACCTTATTCGCTGTTTCCAGTAAAATTTTAATCTTCATTAGCCGGGCTTGAATAAACTCGTTATTTTTATTGATTGCCGTATCAACCAGCTCCACGGCCCCGGTAAGGTCACCCTTATCTTTTAATAGATTAGCTAGTTTAATAAGCGCATTCTTATCATTGGGCTTGGCATTTAAGATTCTAGAATAAAATCGCTCCAATTCATTAAAACGGCCTAGATCAAATAAGGTAGATTTTACCTTTTTATAAATTTTAGGATCGCCAAGTTCTTCAGTAACGAGATATTTTTCCCAATATAAAAGGGCTTTCTTGGGGTTATCATCCTTCTCGTATATATTGCCGATCTCTAGATAGGGGCTAGAAAAGGTCGGGTCGAGTTTAATAGCTTCAAAAAAACGTTTCAGCGCTTTTTTATTCTCACCCAAGTTCTGTTGGTCAGTTCCGGCCTGCAATTGTATTTGAGCTAGCTGCCGGACGTCTTTTTTATCGGTCAATTTTTGGAGCTTTTGGGTTAGGTCGCTCGCCCGCTCCCATTCATGCTGTACCTCAGCGATATTCAATAGAAATTGATTGGCCCACAGACTATTTTTATCATTTTTTAATACTCTTTCAGCTTCTATTCTGGCCCGGTTATAATTGGACATCTCGGCATAATCCAAAGCCAAAGCCTGGTGGATCTCGCTTAAGACTTCCTTTTTGAGTTTTGGCCGGATGGTCAGCGATTGGTGGATCTTGACCGCTTGCTGTGGATTGGTGGATCGCAAAAGGTTACCTAAGTGCACGTAGGCGCAGATCTTATCCGAATCCTGATTGACCACCTGTTTTAATAATTTTATAGCTTCCGCGTTGTTTCCGTAGATGATAGCACCGAGGGCATTGGCATACAGTTCTTCTATACTAACTGATTCCTTAGATTTCAGCCAATAAATCAGAATTACCGCAATCGCAGCGATCGCGACAATCAGTTTAATTGTGATGGGTTCCATTTAGGTCTCTAACAGCTTATCACTATTATCTGGTTCCTCATCGATATCCACATTCCGCAATTTATTCATTTCCAATACTAATTTCTTATTCTTAGAGCGCAAGGTTCGAGCGGTGTTCTTAGCCGAGATGATCGAGGTTACCGCCATCAGAAAGCCCAAAATTAAACCGACTCCTAACGAAACCAGAATAATGACCGCTACGGTTATATCAGTATACTGCTGATATAATAGATTGACCGTTGCTCGATCATCATTACGCATTAAAAAGAAAACCATTGCTAAAATCACCACAATCAAAATAAACGTTTTTATTAATTTCATATTTTTACCTCTCTATTTGACCCTTCAAAGTTACACCTTGAGCACTAGTAATTCTAACAGGAATAATATCTTTAACTTTGGTTCCATCTTTTTTAAATGTTACCCATTTATTTGAATCTGTCCTGCCGCTCCAGAAGGCGTTTGATCTTTTACTTTCCTTCTCGACTAGTACATTCATAATTTTACCAATCATTTCCCGATTTCGCAAGAGGGAGTGTTCTTTTTGCAAGCTTATCAGACGTTCTAAACGCTTTTGCTTGACCTCTTCTGAAATTTGACCGTCATATTCAATCGCCTTGGTATAAGGACGGGGTGAATATTTAAAGGTATAGGCCGAATCAAATTTTACTGAGTCCATCACTTCTAAGGTGTCGTTAAAATCAGTTTCAGTTTCACTCGGAAAACCAACGATGATATCGGTACTAATTCCAACCGCCGGAATTATTTCACGGATCTTCTTGGCATAGAATAAAAAATGTTCCTTAGTGTAGGTGCGATTCATGCGTATTAAGATTTGGTCCGATCCCGATTGTAGGGGAAAATGGATCGAATTGCAGATATTTTTATGTACGGCCATTACCTTTAATAATTTCTCATTAATATCACTGGGATGAGGTGAAGTATATCTCAAGCGCCTTAGTCCTTCGATATTTGCTATCTGCTCAAGTAGATTAGTAAAATCCACGTTATTATACTCATAAGAGTTTACATTTTGCCCTAGTAAAGTAATTTCAACAAAACCGATAGCGATGGCTTTTCTTATTTCCTTTATAATACTTTCGGGACTGCGAGAGCGCTCCCTGCCCCTGGTGAATGGTACAATACAAAATGTACAAAATTTATCGCAACCGCGCATTATTGATACCCAGGCGTTGATGCCCTCTTTCCGGCTTGGAAATAGACCATCGTACACTTCATAACGCGATAATTCAGTATCGACTATATGTTTTTGCTCTAAAATGCGCTTGTTCAGGATCTTAGGCAAGTTACGGTAGGAATCCGGTCCCAGTACAATATCAACATAGGGTTTATTGGCCAGGATCTCATCCTTCAGGTTTTGCGCCATACAGCCTAACATCCCAATGATAACTTTGGGATTGTTTTTTTTAATCTTATTGAAAAGTCCGAGGCGGGAGTGGACTTTAGCCTCAGCATGATCACGGACCGCACAGGTATTGATAAAAATCGCGCCGGCATCTTCAATATTGGTTGTCAGGTTATAACCTTCTTTTTGTAGGATTCCATCAATCAGTTCACTATCAGCGATATTCATTTGACAGCCGTAAGTCTCTATATAATAGCTTTTATTCAATTTAAAATTAGTATTTAATTTTACGGATTAACAAATAGCAGGCTAGTTCATATAACCGCTAAAAAAGTAATCAAGGGGATCTTGAGGTTTCTCATAATAATGGACCTCATAGTGCAAATGCGGACCTGTCGAGCGACCTGTATGTCCTGTGTAAGCTATTATGTCACCGCGTTTGACCTTGGCACCGCTAGCTACATTGAACTTGGATAAATGGGCATAGAAAGTACTGTAACCGAAACCATGCTCAATTTTTATTGATTTACCGAATCCACCGGTATATCTGGCCAATTTTATCACTCCATCGGCTGGAGCATACACTGGAGTACCAATATTAACAGTTATATCCAGCCCATAGTGGAAACGGTTAACGCCATCAAAAGGATCAATACGATAGCCAAAATTAGATTTCAGATAGCCCCCCTCAATTGGCCGAATGGTGGGAATTGATTTCATTCGCTCTGCATTTTCCTGCACCTTGTCATAGACATCTTCATAACTGGATAATGTCAATTTTACTTTCCGGGTTAGCGCATCGATATCTATTTCCAAAGAAGATATTGATGATTCAAAATCGGGTAGCAAATTATCAATTCTCTTATTCTCTTTATAGGCGACACCGCCAATTCCCAATTCTCGAACATTTTCATCAATCGGAGGAAGATCGGCGTATGTTCTTACAGCTTTATCTTTTTCTTCAATTAGGGACATCTGTGAATTGAGGGTTTGGATTCGATTATGCAAATTGACAATTGTAGATGACAAATTGGAATAATTATTCTGCATCTCTTTCAATTTAGCACGATAAAGAATACTAGTTAACCATTCACCGGAGAAGTATAAAGTGGCAAAGGCGATAATACTTAAAACGCCCATACGAACCAGTAATCTTTCTAAAGAAAAATGCCACTGCTTGACGCGTCGATCACTTTCGGCTTGAAAAATAAAATTATGCTTTTTTTGCGGCATTTGTCCTAAATATTATTGTAATTTATATTAAAACAAGTATAATTTATTTTTTTGTGGCAGTCTTATTTCTTTTCTTAATAGGACTTTTAGCTTTAGTAGCTGTTGTTTTTTTTGGTTTTTCAACTACTGTCGCCTTTTCAACTACAATTTTAATATTATTGATTTCTTTTTCGTATTTCTTAATCTTTGCTTTGAAACCGTCAACCTTTTTTATTGTATCATTAAACTCAGTATTCGTTTTGAAATCGGTAATTTTTTTGGATTGCATTTGAGTATAGACGAATTTTCCCAAATCTTGAAAAACGTTATCGAGATCTTTTTGAGTCTGACGTATATCAAGTTTGATTTTGCTGATCTTAGTGAATTCACCTGTTTTGCCAACGGCAAGTTTTGATACTTCTTCAGCCTTTTCAATGGCGGTGGTACTCCATTCTTTGACATTGTCTTTTATTTCTTTCCACAGTTTAGACATATTTATCCCTCTAAATTAATTGTGAAATTTATTATCGATTTTAATATAGTACAATCCTTCTTACCAATTAATTTTCAATATTATTATTTATTTTTTGCAGCTATCATATTCAGGGCTGAACCAAATTTAAACCATTCGATCTGTAATTCGGAGTAAGTATGTTTACATTCAAACTCATGAGCTGATCCATCTTTATGATTTAAGACTACCTTTAAAACACTACCCGGGGATAGATCTTTAAGGCCTTGAATATTTATCGTATCGTATTCTTCGATCAGTTCATAATCTTCCGGATTAACGAATGTCAAAGGTAAAACACCTTGTTTTTTCAAGTTCGTTTCATGAATGCGAGCAAAGCTTTTCGTGATAACAGCCAAACAGCCTAAAAATCTTGGCTCCATGGCAGCATGCTCACGGCTTGAGCCCTCACCATAATTGTGGTCACCTACTGCTATCCAACTGATTTGTTTGGATTTATAAGCACGGGCAATTTGGTTATAATCAATGTTTTTTTCACCGCTGATAACATTGGTACCTTTTCCTATTTCACCATTAAAGGCATTAACTGCTCCAATGAACATGTTATTGGAGATATTATCCAAGTGACCGCGATATTTTAGCCAAGGTCCGGCCGGTGAAATATGATCGGTGGTACATTTACCTTTTGCTTTTAATAATACTTTTAAACCCGAATAATCCTCTCCACTCCATTTAGAAAATGGTGTTAATAGCTGTAGTCTGTCACTTGTGGGAGCGACCTTTACATCTATGTGCTTTCCGGCTTCAGTGGGTGGCTCGTATCCCGAAACCCCGCTAGAAAACCCCTTAGTTGGCAGTTCATTTCCATATGGCGGTTTAAATTGTCTTTTATTACCATCCTGATCAATTAAACTATCTTTTAGCGGATTAAAACTCAATTTGCCGGCAATCGCTAGCGCGGTCACGATCTCGGGACTGGCAATAAACGAATAGGTCTCGGGGTTGCCATCATTCCGCCGGGCAAAATTGCGGTTAAAGGAAGAAATGATCGAATTCTTCTGCCCTTTAGGCATTGAGGGTCGTTTCCACTGTCCGATACAGGGACCACAGGCATTTGCTAAAATTTTTCCGCCAATTTGCTCTAGCTTTGTTAGTTGACCATCCCGTTCAGTGGTGGTTTTGATTTGTTCAGAGCCGGGACTAATTAAAAACTCGCATTTTGATTTCAAACCTAAGGCAAGAGCTTGCTCGGCTACATTGGCCGAGCGTTCCAAGTCTTCATAAGATGAGTTGGTGCAGCTGCCGATCAACCCCGCACTTAATTCGTCAAGGTAGTCATTATCATTAACTGCCTTAGCCATCTCGGAAATCGGACGGGCTAAATCGGGCGTGAATGGTCCAACGATATGTGGTTCTAGTTCAGTTAAATTAATTTCGATCACTTGGTCATAGTATTTTTCAGGATTCCTTACAACTTCTATGTCAGGTACTAAATGCTGAATGTTTTTCTCGATCAATTCAATGATCTCACCTCGATCTGTATGCTTTAAGTATTTTCCTAGCTTTTTGTCATAGGGAAAGATTGATGTAGTGGCACCGATCTCGGCTCCCATATTCGTAATGGTCGCTTTACCGGTGGCACTGATCGACTCGGTACCCTCACCAAAATATTCAACGATTTTTCCGGTCCCGCCCTTTACTGTTAGAATTCCTGCTAATTTTAGTATAACATCCTTAGCCGAGGTCCAGCCATTCAATTTCCCGGTAAGTTTGATCCCAATAATTCCCGGCCACCTTAGTTCCCAGGGCATTCCAGCCATCACATCGACGGCATCGGCGCCACCGACTCCGATAGCAATCATTGCCATACCACCCGCATTTACAGTATGCGAATCAGTCCCGATCATCATTCCACCCGGAAAGGCATAATTCTCTAATACGACCTGATGGATAATGCCTGCACCCGGTTTCCAGAAACCAATCCCGTATTTCTGACTTACCGAATGTAGAAAATCAAAGACCTCTTGATTGGTGATGTTAGCATTTTTAAGATCTTCGCTGGCTCCGAGTTGAGCAGTGATTAGATGGTCGCAGTGTACGGTAGTTGGAACAGCAGTTTTACTCCTACCGGCTGACATAAACTGCAAAAGTGCCATTTGGGCGGTCGCATCCTGCATTGCCACCCGGTCAGGATTAAGTTCCACATAGGTCTTTTGTCTTTCGGGAATTGCATTCAGTGGTTCAGCGATATGTGTCGCAAGAATTTTTTCTGTAAGTGTTAGTGGTCGATTAAATAATTCGCGTGCTGTGCTTATTCTTTTTTCTAGTGTAGCATAAAATTCTTTTATCATTTGAAGGTCAAACATTTTTTCCTCACATTTATCAAAATATATAAAAACTCCGTTTAAATATAAAAACGAAGTGTGAAAATTAATGTTTTGTCAGTATTTATACAATTTCTGAAAAGAATTATATTATTAAATTCAGCGGTATATGCGAATGAAATTGATACTATTAATAGCTTTAGCAAGCGCTGTTGTAATTGGTGGTCCAAAAATAACGGTCCTAAACTCTAATCAGAATAATCTTCAATTGCATATATCTCTACAACCTAATTCCCTTGAAGATTTTAAACCGTTCTACGTGCTAATCGGACTGCCAAACTCCATTTACCCCGAACTTAATATTCAGGCTTCCAATAAGAAATATTTTAATGATTCCCTATCAGTTTCATCAGAACCGGCGGTTCAGTGGCAACAGATCCAAAAACTGCGTGGATTATGGGTAGGAACCTTGAAAATTAGTCCCGCAAATATTGGAATAAGTTCTGACCAATATCACAGTGAAATGATAATTTCCTTAGATTTTAGTGGTCAGCGTCCTTCGTTTAATAATAAAGAAGAGGATTACATATTGTCCTCTTCGGTGCTAAACTGGGATATCGCCAAAAATTGGGCCATACAAGCGGAAAGAAAATTAGCAAAACACAAGGAGCTACCATCCGGTCAATGGTTTAAGTTCAGTATAAATAAGGATGGCACCTACCAAATTAATAGCAATGAATTAGAGCAGTTATGGACAAGTATATCCAATACTGATCCCCGTAGTTTCATGCTTTTCACCTCAAGTAATCTTGGTCGCTATCAATCGCAAAGACCGGGTGATCCAACCCCAACTGAAAATTTAACCGAAATTGCCTTTGAGTATCAGGGTGCAACAGACGGCAATTTTTCAGAAAACGATAAATTAATATTTTACGGCCAGGGCTCAAGCGGTTTTAACCAGCAGGGTACCAATCTATCATTTAATCAAAACCTATATTTCAATAATAATATCTATTGGCTATTAGTTCCCGAAGACAGCAATCTAAGGGGGAAAAGGATTACTAAAAAACAAAGTACGGAAAATCCAACTCTGAACTTTAATTATGGAATACGATATCAGCAAATTGAAATTGACCTTTTAATTCCCTTTGAGTCAGGACTGGGTTGGGTTGAACTACCGATCAATCCCAATAGTTCGATTGAAAAGTCTTTCGAGGTATATCAGCCGGTTAGCGACATAACCCCGACCTTGATTCTGGGGTTTTTGGGAGGTACTAGCGACAGTAAAGCTCGGCCCTTCCCATTCAATGCGGTCACAATTAAACACCTAGCACAATACACCTCAGATCTCGTTAGCATTACCTGGGCCGGTACGGGTCAAAGAACAGCAACTATTACTTTAGCTAACGATATGCTAAGCAATGGACCCAATTCCTTTAGCTTTTCCAATATTTCGAACGATACTTATTCACGACCCTATTTTGACAACTTAACTTTATTCTACGGTTCGCAATTAGAGTTCACGGGTGACCAATTTGAGTTTTTAACTCCCATTCATAGTAGTTCAGCCAAGTACTCGGTTAACTCGGGATTAGAACCAAGGATTTGGAACATCACCGATATTACAAATCCGATCGAGCTCGAAACCTCACAAAGCGGATCTAGCTATAGTTTCATAGCTGCCCCCGGCCAAAATGCTTACGCTCGGATCAATATTTTTAATGATGAGAATATACCCTTAGTAGAAAATATCGAATTTATTGGTGGTCAGGACTTCCATTCTTTTAGAAATACTACTATCCAAGCTGAGCATATTATTATTGCTCCAAGCGACTATTTAAGTGCCGTAAATCGATTGACCGCGCACCGTAAAAACTCGATCTTTGCCCCTTTGGAAACCATTTATAATGAATTCGGCGGTGGAAACTCGGACCCGATGGCCATCCGTAATTTTATTGATTGGACCCAAAATAATTGGCAAACACCTCTTCCTCAAAACATTTTTATTATCGGGGACGCTGATTATGATTATCGGAATATAACCGGAAGCTCAAAAAACATTGTTCCTACCATCGAGGTTGGAATTAATAATTCCTACGCCACTGATGATCGTTTGGCGGCTACTAATGGTACAATTCCGGAAGTGGCCATTGGACGCTTTCCCGCTAGGAATATTTCGGAGGCTGAGGATTTTATCGAAAAACTAATCGAATTTGAGACCAATCCTGAATTCGGGTTATGGCGTCAAAAAGTTACAATGATTGCTGATGACACCGCCCGACCGGAAAATACAATTTCAGAACTAAATATCGGAAAAAGCCACACACTTAACTCGGAAATTCTAGCAGGAACCATTCCACCGGCCTTTGAGATCTTTAAGCTCTACATGCTTGAGTATCCTGAAGAAAGTGACGCTTCGTCCTTTGGGGTTGCTAAACCGGCCGCCACCGAAGCCCTATTTGACGTTCTACAAAAAGGTACCGCCATCGTTAATTATATTGGTCATGGCAGCGCACACCAATGGGCTCAGGAAAGATTATTATATCAGGACCGCGGTGACCTTATGGCGATCGAGACAGGGATGAAACTACCGATTTGGATCGCAGGTACCTGTTCCTGGGGTCATTTTGATAATATCGGCCAAGAATCATTTTCTGAAGAACTGATCCGCCAGCCTATGAATGGCGCCTCAGCTATTATAACAACTAGTCGTCCAATAACCGTCACCAGCAATCAGTATTACGAGGAACAATTATTTAATAAAATATTTCCCTACGAGGCCGTTAGTGACAAATCAATTGGAGTAATCTTACAATCAATAAAAACAGGTAATCAGGAAGGTGAATATTTCCATCTTTTCGGTGACCCGGCCATGAAATTGCCCATGCCCACGGGCAAATTAACTATCACCGATGTCAGTCCCGACACTTTAGAGACCTTGGGTGAATCAACCTTTAGTGCCCAACAAAATCTAACAGCACAAGGGGGCGAGGGATTTGTGATTTTAAAAGATGCCAATCGAACCGTAACACGCGAATATAATTATTTATCAAACATTGAATCGTTATCTTATACGTTACCTGGACCTACCCTATTTCGTGGGAAATTCAGTTTCAATGACAATACCATGACGGGACAATTTCGAATCCCTAAAGATTTCAGTTTTTCAAATGAACCATCTAGTTTAAAATTATATGTGTTCTCAAATGACCTTAATCCTGTTGAAGGAACAGGATTTAAAGATTCGCTTTATATTAAAAGCGGACAGGTGTCCAATGATAAATTCGGGCCGATCATTAGTTTTGAAACTAAAGAAAAACGAATTCTACGTTCAGGTGACCATATCCAAAAAGGTGATGAGATTTACATACGTCTGACTGATCCATTGGGCATCAATTTGACCGGTGAAATGGGACATGAAATTATTTTAACAGACAATTCAACTGAGGCAAAGAAAAATATTACTGATGATTTCATTTACGACAATAATAGCATAACAACGGGTACGATTCCCTTATATTCTGATGAAAACGTTTCTGAGATCCAAATATCAGTTAAAGCTTGGGATAGCGCCAATAATCCGGCCGAAGGCGAGATAAGATTATATCGAATTTCGGAGATAAAACTAAAATTATTTAATGTGCTGAACTATCCGAATCCCTTTTCGAACTCTACCCAATTCACTTTCGAATTGTCACAGCCGGCTGAAGTTCAGATTATGATCTTTACTTTGGGGGGTCGCAAGATCATGGAAATTGATCCGGAATATTTTACCGGAGGTTTCCATACCATCGATTGGAACGGAAGAGACGCCTATGGTAACGAATTAGCCAATGGAGTATATTTATACCGCTTGAAAGCAGTTGGAGTCGATGAAACTGCTTCATTTATCGGAAGGTTAGCAAAATATGAATAAACAATATAAAAATTATCCACCCCTTATCCTGGCCTCCAGCTCACCACGCCGTGAGGAATTACTCAGGCAAATTGATCTGGATTTTGAAGTGTTTCCAAGCTCTGTTCATGAAGATTTCAAACTGAAATTAAATCCAGTTGAATTTGCTCAGCACTACGCAAGACTGAAAGCAGAAGATGTAGCCCAGAGCTTTCCAAAATCTTTAATTATTGGTGCCGATACAATTGTAGTATTAAACGATGAAATAATCGGTAAACCGTTAGATGAAGACCATGCCAAATCCATGCTCGAAAAGTTATCCGATAAGACCCATTCTGTGGTTACCGGTGTAGCCCTAGTGCTGCAAGAGGATAATATTCTTGACATTTTCAGTGAAAAAACAGCGGTCACATTTCAAAAATTGACCGATGAACAAATCGACTATTACATCACAAATTATCAGCCATTAGATAAAGCCGGCAGTTATGGCATACAGGATTGGTTCGCGGTGAATGTAAAGAAAATCGATGGCTGTTTTTATAATGTCATGGGTTTTCCCCTCTCAAAATTTTACAGTCATTTTAATAAAATATTAGAAGGTTTGAAGAAATGAAATTATTATTATTAAGCAACTCCACCATGTTCGGCGAGCCATTCTTAGCTTGGCCAAAAAAATATTTAAAGGATTTTATTGGGGAATCTAAAAAGCAACTACTATTCGTTCCTTATGCCGGGGTAAATGTTTATTGGGATGGCTACGCTAAGAAAGTCAGTGATTATTTTGAGGAATTAGGTCATCAAGTAGTATCAATCTATGGACAAAAGAATTTTGGTGAAGCAATTTATAATGCGGATCTAATTATGGTTGGCGGTGGCAATACATTTCATTTAGTATATCATTTACATAAAAATGGACTTGTCCCGCTTATTAAAAAAGCAGTGCAGGATGGAAAACCCTATATCGGTTGGAGTGCCGGAGCAAATGTTGCGTGTCCGACCCTTTGTACAACTAATGATATGCCTATTATTGAGCCTAAATCGTTCGACACCTTAGACTTAGTACCTTTTCAAATAAATCCCCACTATCTCGATGCCAATCCTAAAGGGCATGGCGGTGAAACTCGCGAAGACCGTATCAATGAATTTTTAGAAATTCATCGTGAAAAAGTAGTGCTTGGATTACGTGAGGGAACCGGATTATGTATTGATGAAGACAAAATAAAGTTAATTGGAAATAAAAAGGCACGGATATTTCGATATGGAAAAGCTCCTGAAGAAGCAAAAGATATACATCAGCACATATATCTAAATTAATATGTCGATTCAAATTCTACTTTTGGTTTTTGGTTTTTCATTACTGATTAAAGGAGCAACTTGGTTAGTTGATGGTGCTTCTGCTCTAGCCCAAAGATATAATGTTTCTAACCTTACGATCGGACTGACGGTTGTGGCATTTGGTACATCTGCGCCCGAACTAGCCGTTAATTCATTTGCATCTGTATTCAACCACCAAGATATCGTATTTGGAAACGTGATTGGCAGTAATAATTTTAATTTGTTTTTGATTCTCGGAATCGTAGGTTTGATCTCACCACTTACTGTACAATCTAGTACGGTATGGAAAGAGATTCCGTTTTCATTTTTAGCAATTATTATCTTTGCTTTGCTTGTTAATGATTTTATTTTTTCTGATTTAAACGAGCTATCTCGTATTGATGGATTAATCTTATTAATTATGTTCTTGGTCTTCCTGTATTATGTTTATAGACAACTTAAAAAAGACCAAACCGATACTATCATTGTTGAAAGCTCCCTCACCTCAATCAAGATAATAATTTATATTGTATTAGGGCTGGCTTCCTTGATTATCGGTGGAACACTCGCGGTTGACAATGCCAGTAAATTAGCTTTGACTTTGGGCGTAAGCGAGAAAATCGTCGGATTAACAATTGTCGCTACCGGAACCTCATTACCGGAACTAACCACTTCGGTTGTAGCTGCATTAAAAAAGAATAATGATATCGCTGTCGGAAATATCATTGGTTCTAATATTTTCAATATCTTTTTGATCCTCTCGTTGAGCTCAATAATTAGACCAATACCTTACGACCTTAGATTTAATACTGATCTATTAATGTTAGCCGGGGGAACCCTATTTTTATTCATTGCCATGTTCACCGGGCGTAGGAAAAAACTTGATAGATGGGAAGCCGCCATTTTATTAGTCACATTTATAGCTTATACCGCTTTTTTAATTATACAAGAAATATAAAATATGTTTTCAAAAACGATAAATCTAATTATTATAATAATAGACAGATAATGATCGTGACTGGTATTAATTCTGTGAAATTGCAATCAAAATTATTGTATAAATCTGACAGGCAAGTGCAATTGATATTAGCTAAAATCACTGGTAATTTCAAACATGGCAACGAACGTTCAAACAAATAAAACCCTTATCGCTCCCTGCGGAATGAATTGTGGGATATGCCTTGGTTTTCTAAGAGATAAAAACAAATGTCCGGGGTGCCGTAACATGGGTGAAAACAAACCAGGTTATTGTAAAAAATGCATTATTAAAAACTGCGAATTGTTAGCGAAAACAGAATCTAATTTCTGCTATGATTGCGAAAAATACCCCTGTCCTAGGCTAAAACGGCTTGACAAGAGATACCGTACTAAATATTTTATGAGTATGCTCGAGAACCTAAACAATATCCAAAAACTTGGATTGGAAGAGTTTTTAACTCTTGAGCAAAAAAGGTGGGCTTGCTCTAAGTGCGGTGGAACAATTTGTGTACATCGCGGATATTGCTTAGCCTGTGCAAACTAATCTGACTCAGCCCTGTCCACTATGTAGCAGTACAAGTATCGTTTTCTATCAATACCAATACCGGCTATATCATCAATGTAAAAATTGCTTGGGTATTTTTATTGATAAAAAACTAATACCTGATAGAGAAACAGAATTACTACGTTACAAAAAACACCATAATAATATTGAAGATGAAGGCTATCAAAAGTTTGTTGCTCCGATTACCTCTGCTATCTTAAAAGACTTTACTCAAAATGATAAGGGGCTCGATTTCGGTGCTGGAACAGTACCTGTGATCTCTATGATATTAAAAGATAATGGTTTTCAAATCAAACAATTCGATCCATTTTTCCATAACCACCGAAAATTATTGGAAAAGAAATATGATTATATTGCTGCTTGCGAAGTGATCGAACATTTTCACAATCCCAAAAAGGAATTTAGTTTACTTAAGCAATTATTACTGCAAAACGGTAAACTCTATTGTATGACCAATATCTATAATAAAAGTATTGATTTTCATAATTGGGACTATAAGAACGATTTAACTCACGTATTCATTTATCATGAGGAAACAATTCATTGGATAAAAGAATATTTTGGGTTTTTAGATGTTACAATTAAGGATAGACTAATTACCTATTCAAATTAAAAAAAGAATACCTTTTCTAATCAAACTTAACCGAAACTAATTTAGAAACACCCTTTTTCTCCATTGTTACTCCGTACAGATAATTGGCGGCCTCCATAGTTAATTTATTGTGCGTCACTACTATAAATTGGGTGTCCTTGGTGAAACTCCTTAGAGCTCGGGTGAATTTACCCACATTAGTATCGTCGAGTGGTGCATCCACCTCATCCAATATACAATAGGGGCTTGGCTTATACTGATATATAGAAAATAATAGCGCAATTGCCGTCAGTGATTTTTCACCGGCTGATAGCATCCGTAAGGTTTGATTTCGTTTCCCCGGTGGCTGCGCCTTAATCATAACATCAGCTTCGAGAGGATCAGGATTACCGTTCAATTCAAGCGTGCCTTGTCCCCCCTCAAAAAATATGGTGAATAGATTTTCAAAATTTGACTTGATCTGATCAAAAGTTTCTCTGAATTGCTTTCTTGCCACACGATCTATCTTGTCGATTGATTCACGTAGATTTTCTTCAGATTTGATCAGGTCATCCCGCTGTGTGATTAAATGATTCAATCGTTTTTCTTCTTCTGCGACTTCAATCTGTACCGCCATGTTCACCGGACCGATACTCTCAATACTCCTTTCTAACCTAGCAATCTCTATCTCTAATTCCTCTTCAGTTTTTTCGATTGGATTACCATGTGGAACAACGGCTTGATAGCGTTCATTGATCCGCTCTTTAATTGAGCTGATCTTTTGTTTGTATTCTACGATCGCCATCTCGCATTGTTTTAATTCTTCAAAAATAGATTCCCGGTTCTTTTGTTCCGATTTAATTTTATTTTCAATTTCTTCGATTTTTCTGTAGGTCTCACGGTAGGTCTTTTCTTGTTCCTCCAAAAGCAATCTGTTTTTTTGTAGATTACCATTGATAAGGCCCAGTTCAGTTTCTTTAATTTTTGTTTCTTTAATACGTTCTTGTGATTGCTTTTTTAAGTGCTGAATCTCATCAATTATTTTTTTCTGTCGCTCTTCAATTTCAATAATTGTTTGCTCAGCGGTCTTTTTCTGTGAATTGAGGTTATCGCGTTTATTTTCAAGATTCAATAAGTCAATCCGCAGATCTTGGATAGCTTGATGATGTGTGTCACGAACATTCCGCGATTCAAGTAGTTTTTCATTCGCAATGTCTAACTTTTTTT
>RRYU01004408.1_pt1 | contig 20046 bp, 17 predicted proteins | sample 2162651 | NCBI WGS metagenome assembly RRYU01 (sample SAMN10267283, study PRJNA491782) | microbial mat metagenome | isolation source: biomat in the production well | place: Japan: Minami-Kanto gas field, natural gas well KTG3 | collected 2017-06 | reverse complement strand
GCTGGATCAGCATTGCCGGTGCGCCTGTGGCCTATATTCCTTTGCAGAAGGGGTTGCTACGCGGCGATCCAGGTATTTCGTTTATCACACGCCAGCCAGTTACCGAAACGCTATTGCCCCGGCTACAAAACACGCTGTTCCTGGCTGGAACAGCTTTTATCTTTATTATGCCTCTGGCGCTGTTCTTTGGCATCATTGCCGGGTTGAATGAAGGAAAAATGCTTGACCGATCGCTGTCAATTACCAGTCTGGTGGCTACAGCTACCCCCGAGTTTGCCAGCGGCGTTTTCCTGATTGTGATTTTTGCGGTCTGGCTGGGCTGGTTTCCTGGTGCGGTTGTGATTCCACCGGGCCAGTCGATCTTCTCGCGTCCGGAGATGCTGGTTCTGCCAATTCTGACCCTGACCCTGGTTGAACTGGGCTATATCTTACGTGTCACCCGTACCAGTATGGTTGAGGTGATGCGTACCAACTATATTCGCACGGCGATCCTGAAAGGCCTGCCCTTCTGGCGGGTTGTCGGGACACATGCCGTGCGCAATGCACTGCTGGCCCCCATCACCGTGATTATGCTGCATATCAACTGGCTTATTGGTGGTATTGTAGTGGTTGAAACGCTGTTTGGCTTTCCCGGACTGGGTAGTTATGTTCTCAATGCAGCTCTGAATAACGATGTGTTTGCACTTGAAGCAGCTACTATGGTGCTGGTGATCATTGCTGTCCTCAGCCAGTTGCTGGCCGATATTATTTATGTGTATTTGAATCCGCGTATTCGGTACACCTGATAGCGGAGTAGTCCATGACAACCGTCGAACAGACTGCCGGTTCTGCTGCCCTTCCGCGCCCCTCGACATCACAGCCGTCGCGCCGACAGAAGTTCCGCGAGACCCTGGCTATTCTGACACGTTCACGTGTTGCTGTAGCCGGGTTGTTCCTGGTGGGCTTCTGGGTTGTGATTGCCCTGTTTGCCGACAACTGTCTTATCACACCAGTCTGTTATGCCAGCATTATGCAGGGAGATGATATTACCGTCTGGGCTACCTCGGATGAGTATCAGTCCTGGTTGTCACGCTATTCGCCCGTCGAGCAGTTTCGTGGGCGTAATCGTGAAGGGCCTTCCTGGGATCACTGGCTGGGAACCGACTCACGTGGGCGGGATATCTGGGCACGCCTGGCCCACGGAGCACGCCCGATCTTAACGCTGGCCCCGATTTCGGTGATAGTGGCGCTGATTGTGGGGGGTACGCTCGGTCTGGTGGCCGGGTATACTGGCGGTATAACCGATGAAATAACCATGCGTATTCTGGATGCGATCATCTCGTTTCCACAGATTTTGCTTTATCTAGTGATCATTGCCGCTCTGGGGCCGTCGGCATTTAATGTGGTGCTGGCAATTACAATTGCTGGCGCACCGGGTATTGCCCGCCTGGTGCGCGGGCTGACGCTGGATATCAAGACGCGAGACTTTGTTGCAGCAGCACAGACACGCGGTGAGAATCGCTTCTATGTGATGTTTGTCGAGATCCTGCCCAATGCCCGCGGGCCAATTATTATCGACTCGATGCTGCGCGTGGGCTATGCAGTGTTCTCGATCGGAACGCTGGGCTTCCTGGGATTGGGGCTACCGCCCCCCTCCCCAGACTGGGGCAGCATTGTGCAAGCTGGACGCTCGTCGATCCAGGCCGGGCGCCCCTGGGAGGCGCTGTGGGGGTCTCTGGCGATCGCTATGGTTGTTGTGGGCCTGAACCTGATCGCCGATGGCCTGTCTGAAGAAACACAGCGATACAGATAAGCAGATTAGACATGGTTCACGGTTCCTTTACAGTTTGGTTGAACGATACGCCCTCACCCCCCTGCCCCCCTCTCCCTGAGGGAGAGGGGGGAGATGGGGCGTCCTGGCGGCACACGCGCAGCGTGTGCCGCCAGGACGCCCCGTCGGATTCCCCCGCCCCTGCAAGGGGCGGGGCTAGGGGGTGGGGTGACTCACGTGACCAATCCGTCTGTGGATTGTAAAGGAACGTGCATGTGTAAAGTAAAAGTGGCCTATCTGAAACCTTGTCTTATAGCCCCTACAACAACAGCCATTCAGAACCAGGATAGCACACATGAGCAGAAATACTGAACATCAGAGACAACCCGTTGTCAGGATAGAAAATCTGGCTATTGCCTATGAAACACGTGGCGGGGACGTGCGTGCAGTGCGCGATGTGTCGTTTGATATCCATCGCGGCGAATCCCTGGGGCTGGTGGGTGAATCGGGGTGCGGCAAGAGTACAGTCGCCTTTGGTATGGTCAACTATCTGGGGCGCAACGGCAAAATTGCCGGTGGCGATATCCTCTTCCAGGGCCAATCACTGGTAGGACGCAGCCGCGAGGAGTTACGCAAGTTGCGTGGTGATCAGATTGCTATGGTCTATCAGGATCCTATGACTTCGCTCAACCCGGTACTGCGCATCGGCAAACAGATGGCCGAGGTTCTGACTGTTCACCGCGGCATGTCAAATCAGGAAGCCCGCGATCAGTGTATCGAGATGTTACGACGGGTAAATATGCCCGATGCGGAAAAGGTGATGCAGCGTTATCCGCACCAGATTTCCGGTGGTCAGCAACAGCGTGTGGTTATTGCTACAGCCATGTTGAACAACCCGGCACTGCTGGTGATGGACGAGCCTACCACAGCCCTGGATGTCACGGTTGAAGTAGCAGTACTGGATCTGGTAGCAGACCTGCGCCGCGAGTTTGATACGGCTATTCTGTTTATCAGCCATAACCTGGGTGTGGTGGCACGTGTATGTGACCGTGTGGCGGTTATGTATGCTGGTGAGGTGATCGAACTGGCCTCGGTTGAGGATATCTTTGCGCGACCGCAGCATCCCTATACGCAGGGCCTGTTGCGCTGTGTCCCACGCCTGGGGCGTAGTAAGTCGACCAGCGTCCTCTATCCAATTCGCGGGCGTGTGCCATCACCAGCCAATCTGCCGCCGGGGTGTGTGTTTGAGCCACGTTGCGACTACGCACGTGATGCTTGTCGCCAGGAACGGATCGCCTTTCGTGAGATTACGCCGAGTCACTTTAGTCGCTGTACTTTTTCCGAAGAGATCGATCCGGCACTCTGGCTTCCCAGTGAAGAACTGGCTCTAGCACCGGTTGACGAGACTACGACAGACAGAGATGATTGCATCCTGCACGTTGAACATCTGAAAACCTACTATCCGCATGCCGATAATTCGTTCCTCAGCCTGATCGGCATGGGCAAGAAGGAATATGTCAAAGCGGTTGATAATGTCAGCTTTAGTGTGCCACGTGGTATGACTCTGGGTATTGTCGGCGAGTCGGGCTGTGGCAAGAGTACCTTGATCAAAACGATTATCGGCCTGGAAGAGATTACCGGGGGTAGTCTGGAATTCCTGGGCACCAACATCAACAGTAATCTGAGTAAGCGTGATCTGGCTACCATCCGCGAACTCCAGATGGTATTCCAGAACCCGAATGCGACCATGAACCCCAGCTACTCGGTGGGCAAGCAACTGGAACGACCACTGCGCCGCTTCAAGGTGGTTCCGCGTAACCAGGTGCGCAGCGAAGTTGTACGCCTGCTGCGTGCGGTCAAGCTCGATGAATACTACTACGACCGCCTGCCCAACCAGTTGAGCGGCGGCGAAAAGCAGCGCATCGGCATTGCACGTGCCTTTGCCGGGCGACCAGATCTGGTACTCTGCGACGAACCCGTCTCGGCCCTGGATGTATCAGTCCAGGCAGCGGTGCTCAATCTGCTCAGCGAAATCCAGCGCGAGTTTGGCACCACGATGATGTTTATCGCCCACGACCTGAGTGTGGTACGTTTCTTCTCGGACTATATCGCGGTGATGTACCTGGGCGAGATTGTTGAGATCGGCCCCGCCGAGGCAATCTATGCGCCGCCCTACCATCCTTATACCGAATCGCTCCTGGCGGCTGTGCCTATTCCTGATCCGGCAGTAAAGCAGGAACATGTACGGTTGTCGGGATCGCTGCCCAGCCCGCTTAATCCACCAGCTGGATGTCGCTTCCATACACGTTGCCCACGTCGTAGCATGTTGCCCGATGGCGGTAGCATCTGTGAGCATACGATACCTCCCTGGCGCGATACCGACGATGGGCATCGCATCCTTTGTCATATTCCGCTGGAACAACTACGGAACCTTGCATCTGTGTTCCATATGCCAGAACCAGAGGAAGAGAGTACCAATGTTAGTCAAGGATTACATGCTCCAACATCCGATTATGATCGAACCAAACAGGCGCGTGGTTGAAGCCCAGAAGATCATGGTCGACAACCATATCTATTATCTCCCCGTGGTTGGCGATGGCAAACGACTGATTGGCATTGTCACGCCACCACGCCTGGCTATTTCACCTGATCGCCTGGCAAGCTTTGATGTATGGGAGATTACACGCTATCTGTCTGATCTCACGGTCGATAAGGTTATGCTGAAGGGCAGCGAGTTACCCAGCATTACCCCGAATGCAACTCTGGAAGATGCCGCCGAGATGATGTTTCGCAGCAACTTCCACGGCCTGCCAGTTGTCGAGAAGGGCATTGTGGTCGGATTGATAACAGATGTCGATCTGCTGATTGAACTACGCAACTTGCTCGGCGCGGTCGAGCCAGGCTACCGTGTCACCGTGCGCGTGCCCAGCCGCCGGGGCGAGTTTCTCAAGCTAACCCGCGTGATTACCGATAAGGGTTGGGGTATCATGGCAATGGGCAATGTGCGATCCCCAAAGGTGCCTGACCACTGGGACATCGTTCTGAAGATCTGGGGATGCACCGAGACGGAGCTAATTGCTGCGTTAGATCAGATCGATGAGCAGCAGGTGCTTGATGTACGCGAGACAAATATGTATAAGTTACGGAACACACGATGAAGGTTGAGATTGGCACTCCGGCCTGCCTGCCGCTTGGTATGGCTCTGTTGCAACAAGATGGACATCTCATTCCCGGACTGATTGGCGTCACGCTGCAACATCCGCCTGTTCACCTGCTGGCCAGAACGGGCGGTTCGTTACAGGCGACCGGCGCACGGGCTGATGCGGCCTATCGTGCTGCTGAACATTTCCTCCAGTTCCATGCCCTGCCCGGCCACATCGAGATGGAAATCGAACTGGCTATTCCCATGTTTATGGGGCTTGGCTCGGATAGTCTATTAGCGCTGAGTGTGGCCCACGCTCTGACAATCCTGCATCATCTCGATCCCGCAGATACCTCTACGCGGGCACTTGCCTCTGGTATCCAGCCACAGCATGCCCTGGAGATCTGGAGCTTTGACCGAGGGGGAGTGCTGTGTGTGCCAGCCCCAACCACAACAGAATCACTGCCACCTGTACTATCTCGCCAGGAGGTAGCTCATCCCAACAAGCAGGCCTGGGCATTTGTGCTGGTGTTGCCGCGTGTGCCTGCAAACACACCAGCCACATGGGAACAGGATCGGCTGGCTGCCCTATACCGTACCGAAGCGTATCTGGATCAGGCTACCTGGCCCGTGGTACGTGATCTACTCTGGCCAGCTCTGCAACACTGCGACCTGGCGAAATTTGGAACTGCGCTCATGCAGATCCAGCAGTTCAACCAGATTGCGCTGGAGCGCAGCGGAATTGCCCAGCCATTCACCAGCCAGGAACAGGCTATTCTTGCCATGCTGCGCGACAACGGGGCAGTTGCCTGGGGACGTAGCGCAACCGGTCTGGCTCTGTATGGTCTGGTAGAAGGGGCCGAGGCCAGTCGCATCGCCCGTACAGCCATACGACAGATGCTTGGGCCTTGCGGTGGGCGGGTAATGGCAACGATTATCGATAACAAGGGGGCGCGTCATACTGTGCGCGATACACACCTATGAACTGCTGGCACTGCGACCGACCGGCCCACGGGGTCTGTCAATTTTGCGGGCGGGCAATCTGCCGTGATCATGCTCGCACCATGCCGCATATTGTGGCACTCTATCGCGCCGATACAGGCGAACATCAGGCCATCGTGACAGTCAAAGCATTATATTGTGGAGAATGTGAACCACGTGAAGATCCGGTTGCATTGCCAGACTTGCGTTGATTCAGGAAATAGAGCAGAAGCATCGTAGCAGATCACATAAACGGTGGTGGCTCGATAAACCACCAGTGACGCACCAGCCATATGAACATAACCAGACCACCAATCAGCACTGCAAAACCCAGGTCACTCCAGCGCAGTCGCCAGCGCCCACGGGGTAGAACCAGGTGTGTGGTAAACCAGTAGAGTAACATAGTCAGCAGCGGATAGAACAAAAACGTGGCGCGGTAGATCGGTAGTACAACCGGCCCATTCGGACCATAATGTACCACGCCCATCGAGAGTTGCCCAAGCAGAGGTAATCCAAAGACATCGAAGCCATAGAACTGCCCGGTATCCATACTCGGCGTCATGGTCGAAAGGGCCACCAGTGCGCTGAAGGGGTTCAGATAGAGCAACTGCGGCGGCACCGGCTGATTATTCATAGGGGCGCTATAATAGCCCCACAACGACACCACCAGTGAGGTGCTGATAATCAGCAGCAAGATCAATACATAACTCACAACCGTGGCCTGGGCCGTGCGCCGGAAGAGGGCCGAACAAAACAGGCCGATAGTTCCAAAAGTGATCGCTGTCATCACCAGCAAAACCAGCGCCTTGATCATATCTTTCGGCTCAACACCGCCAAACATCAACACGACGCTAAAAACCGGAATAGCTGCCAGTATCAGCAAGAAAATATAACTCAAAGCGGCAACCAGTTTGCCCCATAGAATACCCGCCGGTTTCAATGGTGTCGCCAGTAGCATATCATAGGTAAGTTGTTCACGTTCGCTGCTAATCGCGCCACTGGTCATAGCCGGGGCTAGAAATACCATTAACACAAGTTCGCACAGCGCCAGCCCCTTAAACAACGCCTGGCCTACCTGAAAACTGATCAAACTACCACTAAATGCCGCCTGTCGCAACATTAACACATAGATGCCATACCCAGCCGCAATCAGAGCTACCAGAAAGAGCGTGAGAATGGCATAGGGCCGCACACCGCGCATCCGGATACGCAATTCTTTGACAATGATCGGATTCAGGTGTAGCAGGGCTGTACGACGGGCCTTCATAGCACTTCCCTGGTCAGCTGTAAGAAGAGATGTTCCAGATCGTCAGACAGCACATGAAAATCACTGATGGAAATCTGTGCGGACACCAGATAAGTCAGAAGCGCCGCCTGTTCTTCCTCCGTAGCGCCTGCCAGTTCAACCAGGATCAGGTGTTCATCTATATCATCAAGCTGCACTTTCACTAACTGGGGCAACCCTGTAACCGCTTGCGCCTGATGCAGCAAGGCTGCGGCACGATCAGCATCTTGCACCACGCGGATATGCAGAGTCGTACCATGTTGCAACTGGCGACGTACCTCGGTCAACGTGCCACTAACAATCATGCGCCCGCTGTCGATAATACCAATTTCGGTACAAATTTCTGCCAGTTCACTCAGAATATGCGAACTGAGCACAATCGTCTTGCCCATCTCGCGCAGGGTACGTAACAACTCGCGCAGTTCCACCCGCGCACGCGGATCCAGGCCACTGGCCGGTTCATCCAGAAGCAGTATTGGTGGATCATGTACTAGCGCGTGGGCCAGACATAAACGCTGCTGCATGCCGCGTGACAGATGCTGTACCAGGTCATTGCGTCGTGACGTCAGATCGACCAGGTCAAGCAGTTGATCAACTGTTGTACGCCGCCGCTGCCCCGATAAACCATAACAGCGCGCAAAAAAATCCAGATACTCCCACACACGCAGATCATCATAGACGCCAAAGAAATCCGGCATATAACCAACCAGCCACTGGCTTTCGCGGCCCTGAGCGCCCAGACGCTGCCCCATTAACCGGATCGCGCCGCTTGTAGGCGGAAGCAAACCGGCCAGCAAGCGTAACGTCGTTGTTTTACCCGCCCCATTTGGGCCGATAAAGCCATAGATGCTACCCTGCGCAACGGTCAGGTTCAACTGGTCAAGCGCTGTCATCCGGCCATAACGTCGCGTCAGATCGGTTGTCTCTATTGCGCTGGTTTCCATTCGAAATCCACCTTGCTACTCTACCAGACTACCCGTCAAAACCGCATCCACATAGAGACAACCGGCATTTGGAAAGCTCTGCTCAAACATCATCCAGATTTCACCCCGGTCGTTCAAAAAACCGTCTACATCGCCTATTGCCAACTTCTGTCCTGTCAGCGTAAAGGGCAGCCAATCTCCACTATTCCAATTGAAGAGCTGCATTACAATTTCTCCTGGCCACCCCCCATCTGCACCTGACACCAGCATCATTTCTTCCACCTGGAAGCCCATCAGACTGCGGGGTAAACGCAGACTCTGCTGCACCATCTGGCCATTGAGCATAAAACCCATCCCACGACTACCCATACATGAACTGGATGCCCCGGCATTAATCTGACGCTCTAACCAGCCTGGCTCAAGCGTCACACGGTCACTGGCAATCTCGATCCGGGGTGTCAGCATAATCAGAGAGAGTTGCTGCTTTGCCGCACGCTGTCCAACCACATCCAGATCAATCCAGGCACCATCGGCCCATGCCAGCAGCATAGGTTGCGCATTCCGCATAGTCGGGCCATAGGAATAGATCGCATCGAGTAAGCCCATGCGGAGCTGAATATCGGGCGGTATCGGTTGCCCCCCTGGCTGATACGACTGGTCTAGCAAATCACCATAGATGAGGTAACTGAGCGTCATTCCGCCTTCAAACACCCCCCGGCTACCATCTGCATTTGTCTGTTGCAGATCGGCCCGTGCGGATTCACCCGGCGACAGATCACCAATGTGTGCGACCTGTTCCGCCTGAATCAACACAATATCATACAACGGCTGATCACCAGAATTAACCACCTCACCCAGTACATGGTCACCATCTAGCACAAGGCGAGCCGTGACACCCGTATACGGATGGATTTCATCTGCCATGATCGCCCGCATAGACCAGCGTGCAATACTGAGATCAGAGACTTCTGCGCCAGTTCCATCTGGGGAAAGACGCCGCTGACGGAAAATGCCGCCCTCATCTGTCTGACGCGTATCCCAGGGCCCCTGGAGTGAGATAGGCCGTAGCAGAGCCGGTTGCGCCATCACAAGCTGATAAGTTTGCGAGGCTGGCGAGAAAACACCCATAAACGAGCGAACCCGCGCCAGAGTCGCGGCTGTATCATCATTTTGCAACGGTTCTACCAGGGTAATCTGATTGAGAACCACATCACCACCACGTTGCGCATACCCCAGACCATAGGCGACCAGCGCAAAGATAATCGTCAGCACCGGCACAATAATCCATCCCAGTACCTGGCGATCCAGCCAGCGCAACAACAGAAAAGTTCCTGGCCCCACCAGCAGCACATACGCCAGCAACAACACGCCCAACGTGCGCAGAGACGGCAATTGCAAGCCGGGCAGGCGTGTGAGTACCGTAGCAACATTGCTCTCGGTAAAACGATCCATATCCATCGTCACCGAACCAACAAAGCCCGGTGGAATAATCTGACGCTGGTATAATATATTGTTCCAGAAACGGGCTACATCTGGTTGAAATACCAGAATATCATCATTCAGACTGGCAGAAAAGAAGGTAACCGCACCAGATCCCCGGGTGTGCTCCACCAGAAGTGGATACGTTGTCGGATCACCAGTCAGGGTATAGTGTGCCAGCACACGACTGTCGGCTGTAATCGGTTCAACCTGTGCAAGGGTAAGATTACCCGTTGCAGACGGTTGGCCTTCTGCGATAGAACTGGCTGCTACCGTCTGGATATTAATCACCTGGACAGGCTGGAGGGCCAGAGGGAGACCTTCGACCGTTTGATCGGCGCCCACACCACCGGATATGACCAGTTGACCACCACGCACAACCCATTCATACAGAGCCTGGCGCTGGTGTTCTTCCAGAGCAGCGGTTGCAATATCGCTTAAAACTATCGTATCAAACATAGCCAGGCCCGCAGCCTGATCTGGCAAACTAGTAAGATTCAGCGGAACACCCGTCACCTGTACCAGATTCAAAAGATGATCCGGTAGAGATAAGCGAGTTCCATCGCCTGTAATTGTCGCAATCAGATGGTCATCACTAGACTGGGGATCAAGCGCAAGCTGATGTACCGGAGTCAATGGCTGGCTTGCTGCCTGTAGATCAAACAACTGCACGGTCAAGCGGCGCGTAAAATCACCAACATACGCATACACCGTAACAGACTTACGCGCACCATGGGGCAGATCAATCGGCACAGCAAAGATACCACCAACGCGTGCATGAACCCGTGCTTCGACAGAACGGTCAACACCATTGTTCTGTACCGTTACCAGAACTGGAACCCAACTCCCCACACGGTAGATCCCCCCATACAACACAGAGGCATCAAGCGTGATACCCGCCTCTGCGGCGATATCATCATCTTCTAGCGGCACAAATGGCGTGGGTGATAGGGGAGGAGCATACGCAGCAGATTCAGTTTGCGCCAGAACGCCGGACACACCTGACATGGCACAGAGAAGCATCCATGCCGCAAACACACATGTCAAAAAGAAACGCCAGTGTACCATAACTGTTCCTGATATGCGGAAATACTATCGTGCGACGTACTTATACCCGTTCAAACCATTGCGAACAGCGCCTTTTGAGTGGTCGAAAGAGTGATATGTGCATACATTCCTGAAAGCCAGCAGTCTTCTACTACGCTCTTCCTAACCGTTCAGGCGGTACCTGCGCCAGCGGGGGCGCGGGGGCCTGCGGCCCCCGCAAAACCTTCTGTTCGGCCCGTTTTGGCGACAAAGCCGCCAAAACGGGCCGAACAGAAGGGGCGTTGCCTCTCCCGACCACCCCACCTGAACGGTTACACGCTCTTCAGAATCGGTAGCGCATGATCATCCGAGCGTTTGTACAACGCCTGATCCTACTGATTAGGACGACAGGTTGAGAATATAAGTTTCAAGGCTGTCTGTAGTATAGCGGCGGTATTCTAGCACGCAGAATGATGAGTAGATGATAGAAGGATGATAAGAGATAATACAGTACGTATATATACAAAAGCGTGTTCCTACAGGAGTCACCCCCTGACCGGAACACGCAGTAAAAACACTATGCTATATAAAAACCGGAATCATCCGAGTACGAAACTAACGATAGCACAGACCGCTAACGTCGATAGCGTCGTACCTGCCATGCCTCGTCACTGCGTACCGGTATCTTTACATCGACCCGCTGTGACCTGTAAACCCGATCAACAACAATGAGTGCCAGTAACAGTGTGAAGATTAACAGAATTGCCATAGACATGGCCGGTTTCCTTTCGCGTTATATCCAATTCTTCCCAACATTACAAGGCTTGTTTCGCCCTGATCATAGTATACTGAATTTTGAGCGACTCGTCCATAGGCGAAAAGTCCCTTTGCCTATGGGAATATGTTCTGGATCTAGAATCCATAGCTTTCAAAGAAGCTCACGCAAAGACTTTCCAGGACAGATTCCCTTGCAGGGGTGGGGGGTGGGGTGGTAGGGTGACTCAAACACATCTCCTACCTTTTGTCATGTGTTTGTTATGTAATAGATATGCGGTTTAGTGAAACACTCGTTTCGTACAGGTATTATACAACACAGAGCCATATACAGCAAGCACGAATCGCTTCCAGAGGCTACATCAAAGTCAACAAATACGTAGGTCGTGTCAACATCAATTGGCTTCCGGAAGGCATCTCTGATCTAACTTTAGCCGGAAATCCTGCCCAAACATCAACGTTGACGCGGCCCTGACCGTATCTGCACAGGTTTGCAAAAGCCAACCGGAGATGCTATACTGAAGACCGAGGAGATACCTGGGATACAATACTATTCAGTTTGAGAATATCCATTTCACGGCCAGTCTCTATCTCATCATCACACAGGCAGTGACGATCAGATATGTCAGGTTCGTCCTCGGAGGATATATGGCAATCCTTGGGCATAAGCGCTCGCAACAGTAAAGTGCAAATCAGTATGAGCGCGTTAGAAACACCAACCTGGCAAACGGGGGAGCCGGCCTTTGCAGGTACGGAACATATGTTTTTGTATGGCTTGCTTGAATAAGCACAAGCAAAGCGTCTTGCATATCCGTACCAGGGCATTCTGGTGCTGTACGTGTGAAAAGTGGGTAGCCCCCACTTTTCTTATTGTAGGGCGGTAAAGGCTATGAAGAGCGATTTCTATACAGCCATCTCGCAAATTGCAGCCGAGCGTGGCATTCCCAAAGAGGCCATCATTGATGTCATGGAAAAGGCCCTGATTACTGCCTATCGGCGGACACTGGGTAACAACCCACCGATGATGGAAGTGACGGTTCGGCTCGATCCGCAAACGGGCGACGCACGTGTCTACGCTGAAAAACAGGTCGTAGACGATGTGCTGGATGATCGCTATGAAGTGGATATTGAAGTTGCACAGCAACTCCAATCTGATATCCAGCTTGGCGATACCATCTCAATTGAGAGTACGCCCCACGACTTCGGTCGCATTGCGGCTCAAACGGCTAAACAGGTGGTTCTCCAGGGCATTAAAGAGGTTGAACGTGAATATATTTATGGCGAATATATGGATCGTGAAGGAGAACTGGTAACGGCGACCGTACAGCGTACCGCCAAAGGAAATATCATCCTGGAAATGGGGAAGGCCGAGGCTATATTACCTCCAAAAGAGCAGGTTGACGCGGATCGCTACTATCATGGCCAGCGCCTGAAGGTGTATCTGGTTGAGATACGTCGCGAAGAACGGGGGCCGCGCCTGATAGCCTCACGGACGCATAAAAATCTCATTTTACGCCTGTTTGAGATGGAAGTACCCGAAATCTACAATGGTACGGTCGAAATTAAGTCGATCGCCCGCGAACCAGGGTTGCGTACAAAAGTGGCTGTAGCTGCCAGCCAGGAAGGGATCGATCCCGTCGGGTCATGTGTGGGTATGCGGGGCATTCGCATTCAGAATATTGTGAATGAGCTGAACGGCGAAAAGATCGATGTCGTGCAATGGTCGCCCGATCCGCACGAGTTTATTGCCAATGCCCTCTCACCAGCGCAGGTTGTAGAGGTGCATCTGGAAGACCATGAACACTCGGCTCTGGTGATTGTACCCGATAAACAACTCTCGCTGGCAATTGGCAAAGAAGGCCAGAATGTGCGCCTGGCTGCCAAGTTGACCGGCTGGCGCATTGATATTAAGAGCGCTACGGCCTTGCTCGAAGAAGAGCGGGCGGCGGCAGAAACACGTGAGGTGGCCGACGCTGAAGCTCTGGCTACCGAGGTTGCCCTGTCAAACGCACGTGTTGAAACACGCAAAGTTCGTCCAGACGGTAAAATTGTGTATCAGAATGAATATTATGGACCGCTGATCGATGAACTGATTGGCGAAACGGTGCAACTGCGGGCCACGCCTCAAAAAGTATATATTTATCATAACGATCGCCTGGTAGCATCGTATATCCTGGTGGAAACTGATGATGTTTTGACCGAGGCAGCCGTGCTGTCTGAGGATGATATGTCTACCGAGGCAGCCGTGCTGTCTGAGGATGATATGTCTGAACCTCAGGTAGACGATAGAATAACATTCGAGACAGAGATGTCTGATGTCGAAGCGAATGTGGAACAGCCCCCCCAAGTTGTTAGTGAGGAATTTGAAGAGTGATGCCTGTCGCTGGGAAGAAACAATCACATTTGCCACAACACCGAAAGCATGTTCCACAGCGTACCTGTGTAGCATGCCGTGAAACCGATGCAAAACGTGCGCTTATACGCCTGGTGCGTACAGACACGGGGCGTGTGGACATCGATCCATCCGGGAAACGTAATGGCCGTGGGGCTTATCTCTGTCTGCAACCAGCATGCTGGGATCTGGCGCTAAAACGACGGATGATCCAACGTGCTCTGCGCATAGACGAGTTGCATGCCGATGACCGGACGGCGTTGCTGGAGTTTATGCGCGGTCTGGTTAATAGTGATGATCTATAACCATGATGTCAGGTGATCACGATCAGTACCATACGCCCAAGCAGAGATTGGGGTGGCACATGCCTACCCGCCTCTGTATGCCGGATAGAGCGATAGATAGATTTGATAATATCACCGTGGAGGGTGCTTAAAGCCTGTCTGGCTGCATCCTGCACGTCATAATTCCCTTCCAACATAGTGCGATGTGTCTGGAGGGATTGAAAGGGACGGAGCACGATGCAAAATAAAAAAGATAAAGGATCTGTTGCTCGTACTATGGATCCAGTTCGAGATAGTAGCCAATCACGTACAACTGCTGGCGCACCAGATAGTGGGCGACCACGTCAAGCCGCGGCTCCATCACGTGGTGGTGGCGGAAATGGCAGCAGTAGCACACGCAGCCCTTCTACCCGCAGTAGCAGTAGCGGCGGCAGTAGCAGTAGCGGCGGCAGTAGCAGTAGCGGACAGCGGAGCCGTAACCGGCCAGGTGGCGGTAATGAAGGGCTGTTTGATAGCAATTCGTCTGCTCGTGGCACACGCGGGGGGCGTGGCAATAAATCACGTGGTGGCGGTAGTGGCGGTGGTAGTAGTGGTGGCCCCACTCGTTCCAGTGGTAGTACCGGGCGTCGAGATAGTCGAGGTACTGCAGGACGTGGTGCTGCCCGACAGAGCGCTGCCCCACGGGTGCCAGTTCGTCCACGTGGCCCGATTGAACTGGCTAGTATGATGACGGTACGCGAGTTTTCAGAGGCAACTGGTATCGGTGCGTCTGAGATCCTCAAGGCACTGATGAAGGGTGGCGTGATTGCTAATATTAATCAGCAGATAGACTATGAAACGGCAGCCGTGATCGCCGCCGACTTTGGCCTGGAAACAAAAGAGTATGTTCCCGAGCAACTCGCTGTTGTGGTTGAAAGTATTGCTGATGTTCTGAAGCAAGAAACACCAGAGAATCTGCGCCCACGTCCGCCTGTAGTGACTATTATGGGGCATGTAGACCATGGCAAAACCAAATTACTCGATGCGATCCGTTCATCACGCGTAGCTGAAGGTGAAGCTGGCGGTATTACGCAGCATATCGGGGCTTATCAGATCGATGAGCATGGACGTAAAATTACCTTTCTTGATACTCCTGGTCATGAAGCATTTACTGCGATGCGTGCACGTGGAGCACAGGCAACCGATATTGTGGTTCTGGTGGTAGCCGCCGATGACGGTGTGATGCCCCAGACAATCGAGGCTATCTCGCATGTCAAGGCTGCTGGTGTGCCTATGATTGTAGCAATCAATAAAATTGATCTGCCATCGTCTAATCCTGATCGCGTGAAGCAGGAACTGGCTGCCAATGATGTCATCGTCGAAGAATATGGCGGGAATGTGCCCTCGGTAGAAGTGTCGGCACGCCAGAAGATCAATATCGATAATCTGCTGGAAATGATCTTGCTGGTGGCTGATCTGGAGGATCTGCAGGCGAATCCAAATACTACCGCAATCGGCAGTATTATCGAGGCCGAACTGGATAAGAATCGTGGCTCGGTAGCCACCGTTTTAATCCAGAATGGAACCTTGCGCCAGGACGATAATGTGCTGGTCGGATCGGTGGCAGGCAAGATTAAGATGATGTTCAGCGATAGCAGTAAGCGTTTGCGCTATGCTGAACCGTCCACGCCGGTTGAAATCCTGGGGTTGGAAGGTGTACCTCAGGCTGGCGATATCTTGCAGGTGATGGATGATCTGCAAGTGGCACGCGAGATTGCTTTGCAGCGCTATCGCCAGCAACGTCTCGAAGCAATCGCCAACACCGGGCGGGGTGGGCCGTCGCTGGATGACCTGTTCAGTACGATCCAGCAGGGCCAGATGAAAGAGCTTAATCTGATTATCAAGGCCGATGTGCAGGGGTCAATCGGGGCGATTGAACATCAGTTGAATCAGTTGAACTCGAACCAAAATGAGGTAGCGCTTAAGGTTATCCATCGCGGTACCGGCACGATATCAGAAAGCGATGTCAACCTGGCCGTCGCCAGTCGGGCGATTATTATTGGTTTTAATACACGACCAGATCCAGCCGGACGGCGTTTAGCGGAACAGCATGGCGTGGATATTCGCTTCTACAATATTATTTATCAGCTTACTGATGATATTAAGAAGGCGATGACCGGCTTGCTGGATCCTGAATATAAAGAAATTATCGAGGGCTTTGCCGAGGTGCGCAATAGCTTTCGGCTGCCTTCACGCGAGATTGTGGCCGGTCTCTTTGTTACCGATGGGAAGATCTCGCGCAACCTGCATGTGCGCGTGCTGCGCAATGGTGTGGTTCTGCACGATGGGCGTATCGGTAGCCTGCGTCGCTTCAAAGACGATGTGCGTGAGGTGCAGGCTGGCTATGAGTGTGGTCTCGTTGTCGAGGGGTTTACCGATGTCCAGGTGGGCGATACCATGGAGTTTTATCGCACTGAGCGAGTCGAACGTATCTAGTGGTCGAATTGCCTCTCTTCCGTAGGGACAGGCTTCTGCCTGTCCGTGCGGACGTTTTCCGCATCAGGACGTCCTGCGGACGCGCTTCTGCGCGTCCCTACGGAACAAACCTACCCGTGGAGATACCACTGGGTCATTATCGACCAGGGTGTCACCTGTGGGATATGTGGGGTGCATACCCAGGAGGAGTGTGCGCAAGCATGGCTTGCGCACTCTAAAATCCGCATTGCATTACCCAGTGGTATCGTGAGAGGGGCCGGAGGCCCCCGCCCATACCCGTTGAGGGCAGCGATCTGCCCTCTCTACCGCATAACGCATATCAAATGATAGATTATGTCAAAAAGAACCAGACAAGTTGCCGATAGTATTCAGCGCATATTGAGCGAAACCATCCAGTTTGAGCTGAAGGATCCACGGGTCAGCTTTGCCACAATCACCCGTGTTGAGGTTAGCGCCGATCTGCAACACGCCCAGGTCTATGTCTCGGTAATGGGTGAAGAAGAACAACGCACCGAAACGATGCAGGGGTTGCAGAGCGCCCGAGGTTTCTTGCGCAAACGTGTGGCCGATGAGTTACGCCATATGCGCTTTGTGCCCGACTTGCACCTGCAACTGGATACCTCTCTGGACTATTCTATGCGTATCGAAGCAGTGCTGCGCGAGGTAGCCCTTGAACGCGAACAACGCAACGAAGATGAAGATGGAGAACCAGCAGATACCCGGCCAGATGCAGAGGCAGAGTAGTCATTCTGAGTCGCTGCCCGGCCCGGATGTTTATTTTAAAAAGCGTATTTCCTACACATTCCAGGGAGAATCCTTTGCTTTTGATGTAGGACATACGCTCTTTTCGTCTTTTCAGGTTGATCTAGGCACGGATCTGTTGCTGCGGACTCTGCAATCCCCTCAGCCACAGCATATTCTCGACCTGGGCTGTGGCTGTGGTATTCTTGGTATTGTTCTGGCACGACGTTTTCCCGCCGCCACGATTACACTGGTCGACCGGGATCTGCTGGCCGTACGGTATGCGCAGCATAACTGCGGGGTGAATAGTGTAACTAACACGCAGGTGCTGGGAAGTGTGGGTATGGAACAGGTACCCGCTATCCCCTACGATCTGATTGTCTCCAATATTCCGGCCAAAATTGGTGATGCGGCAATTGAGCATGAATTTCTGCTTGCGCCCTTTGCCCACCTGCGCCCTGGGGGAGACTACTGGTTTGTGGTCGTGAGCGGACTAAATCACCTGATCCCGGCCATTGGCAAGCGCCATCAGTTCAAATTAAAAGAAGTCAAAAAGCGTTCCGGTCATACCGTGTATCATTTGCACAAACCAGATGGAGAAGCACATCTATGATTTATAGTGACCCGGCCGCGGCAGCTCCTGTGATTATGGCTGCATTGCAACAGGCCCAGCGTATTCTGGTACTGACCCATGTGAATCCGGATGGCGATGCCATCGGATCTATGCTCGGATTGTGGCATACGCTCCAACGCATGGGCAAAACGGTAACAGCCCTGGCTTCGTCTGAACTGCCCGAATATGTCACGGTTCTACCTGGTATAGACCAGGTGCAGGTGTATGCTCCCGGTAGTCCTTTGCCCCCGTCCGACCTGATCTGGATGGTCGATACTGCCAGCCTGGAGCGCGTCGGGCGCATCTATGATGATCACGCGTCAACGCTCACTGCCCAACCTCTGATCATTGTTGATCATCATGCCACGAACGACGGTAAAGGGCAGCTTAATCTGATTATGCCCTCTATGGCCTCGTGCGCCGAACTGCTTTATCTGTTGTTGCGTACTATGGATGTGACGCTTACACCAGAAGCTGCTACCTGCCTGTTGCTGGGTATTACTACCGATACGCAGAGCTTTCAGACCAGTAGCACCAATCCTCAATCGCTACGGGTGGCCGCCGAGTTGCTTGAGGTAGGCGCAGATCATGACCATATTATTCGCTCAGTCTATTATGCCACGCCCTACAGTACGCTCCAGCTTATCGGATTATCATTGAGCCAGGTACAGCGCGAAGATGATCTGATCTGGACGCATATTTCCCAGGAGATGCTCCAGCTTACCGCTGCCGAAGACGAGGCTGGCGATGATGTAGTGCGTGCCATGCAACGGGTTGCTGGTGTGCGTGCCTGTGTCCTGTTTAAGGAACGGAGCAACGGCGATATCAAAATAAGTTTACGTTCCACACCAGGCATTGATGTTTCTGTAATTGCACGCCAGTGGGGCGGCGGCGGGCATGTCCAGGCTGCTGGTGCAACCCTTCAGATGAACCTGGAGGCAGCCAGACAGGCGGTTTTGCCCCAGGTGCGAGCTGCTTTAGCCCATGCGATCTGAAGGCTTCCTGAATATCAACAAATCCGCCGGTATGACCTCACATGATGTGGTGGCACGTATGCGACGTCTGGTTGGGCGTGGCATAAAAGTAGGTCATGCAGGCACCCTTGACCCGGCCGCCACAGGCGTGTTACCGCTGGCGCTGGGGTATGCTACGCGCTTGATTGAATATCTGGCCGAGGCGCATAAGGGCTACCGTGCGCTGATCCACCTGGGCATCACTACGACAACCGACGATGCCGAGGGTGACGTGCTTACCCGTCACCCCATTCCTGCCCTGGATACGGATTGTATCGAAGCTGCGCTAGAGCCACTGCGTGGTGCCATTATGCAAGTACCACCAATGTACGCCGCCCTGCACCACCAGGGCAAACGTCTGTATGAACTGGCGCGTGCCGGTGAAACGGTCGAGCGTGCCGCCCGGCCAGTTTTTATCGACCAACTCACGCTACGTGACTGGGGATCACAGGTGTCTGATTGGCCTGGAGATGGGCTGCCGCACAAAACCAGCGACACCCCCGCGATACTGATAGCCCTGGATATTACCTGCAGCAAGGGCACTTACATCCGTTCACTGGCGCGCGATCTAGGCGCAGCCCTGGGCTGTGGAGGCCACCTGGCCGCCCTGGAACGCACCTTTGTCGGGCCGTTTCAACTGGATCAGGCCATAACCCTGACCGATCTGGAAGCACAGGCCAGCAACTGGCGATCATTGCTATTGCCACCTGAGTTGGCCGTGCTAGACTGGCCAGTCATCCAGCTTGATGCAGAACAGGATCGCCAGATTCGCCATGGTATAGCCCTGAACCTGGGCGATGAATCAGATGTATCAGGCCAGCACGCACGTGGCCACACCGCAGATGGGCAACTGGTTGCTTTACTCCGTCGCCATGGTACCCTGTGGCATCCTGAAAAGGTATTTGGGTAGCAACAGCAATTGATTATTGATGACAGCACATGGCCTATTTGAACATTCGTTCATTTATATAAGCATTCGTTCACTTCTCTTTCTGGCATGCTACATAATACACTAGTTTCGCGTTAGACACGGTTCACGTTTACTGTACCGTTTGGTTAGACGATCCACCCTCACCTCCCTGCCTTTCAGGTGTAGACTTTTTCCGATGATGCCGATGGCTGGCTAGATACCCCACCCCCCTACCCCCTCCCCTGGAAGGGGAGGGGG
>RRYU01021782.1_pt1 | contig 20075 bp, 22 predicted proteins | sample 2162651 | NCBI WGS metagenome assembly RRYU01 (sample SAMN10267283, study PRJNA491782) | microbial mat metagenome | isolation source: biomat in the production well | place: Japan: Minami-Kanto gas field, natural gas well KTG3 | collected 2017-06 | reverse complement strand
AAAAAACGATTTTGAAATAGTGTATCTAACTGCGTATTCTAATCACGATCTGCTGATCGAGCAAGCCTTAAAATACCGACCCAAAGCAGTGAATATTACTGATTTGTCTTCTAGTAGAATTGTTGAAGAGAAATTACAAAAAGAAAATATCGAAGTAATAACTGGTCGCGATGGTTTGTTGGAGCTCGCTAAGCAAAATAATATTGATTTAATGCTAAATGCACTTGTTGGCACAGCCGGAATGGAGCCGACAATTAGGGCTTTGGAATCCGGCGTGGATGTTGCTCTGAGTAATAAAGAGAGTTTGGTAATGGCAGGAAATCTTGTAAAAGATATTCAAGATAAAAGTGGTGCAAAAGTCTATCCTATAGACAGTGAACACTCTGCAATCTGGCAGTGTTTGCAGGGTGAGGTCAAAGATGATGTCGATAAAATAATATTAACTGGTAGTGGAGGTCCATTTCGCACCCGAGATATTAATACTTTTTCTGATATTACAACCAAAGAGGCCTTAAAACATCCTAATTGGAATATGGGGCAAAAAATCACTATAGACTCAGCTACGATGATGAATAAAGGTCTTGAAATAATTGAAGCATATTGGTTGTTTGATATTCCGATTGATAAAATTGAAGTATTGATACATCCTCAATCAATTATTCATTCTATGATTGAAATGAAAGACGGCTCTGTCAAAGCGCAGCTCGGTGTTCCGGACATGAAAGTTCCAATCCAGTATGCCTTAACTTATCCACGCCATATAGAAACGAATTGGGAACGTTTGGACTTTGTTAAGTTAAAAGAATTAACATTTGAAGCGCCCAACTTCAAGCGATTTCCGTGCATAGAATTAGCATTCGAAAGTCTTCGTAAATTGGGTACAGCTCCGGCAGTGTTAAATGTGGCAAATGAACTGGCCGTATATCGTTTTTTAGAGAACGATATTTTATTCACGGATATTCCTAAAATTGTGAGCGGCGCTTTAGAACATCACGATTGGATAGAATATCCCAATTTAGAGGATCTTCAAAATTTAATAGTATGGACGAAAGAATTTGTAAGAGCATATGAGTAATGGAACTATTTTTTACTAATAGATTAATAAACATAAGATTTTAGGATAATATATACATGATAACATTATTAGCAACGGTATTTGTAATTGGAGTAATAGTATTTGTTCATGAATTAGGACATTACCTTGCAGCACGCTCAGTGGGAGTACGAGTAGATAAATTTTCTGTTGGTTTTCCACCGAGATTAATCACAATGACTTCGGTTAAAGACGGGTGGGATTTTAAGCTGTTTTTCTTCCGTAAAGATGCTACTGGAAAAAGAGTTTGGGGACCGGTATACAAAAAACACATTACAAAATCCGGTCGAAAAGGTACACAAACTGAATATTGTTTTGCATTAGTACCTTTAGGTGGATACGTAAAAATGGCAGGTTTGATCGATGAAAATTTAGACACTAAAATTGAGCATAAGCCTTATGAATTGATGAGTAAACCGCGCTTAGCTCAAGCTTGGGTTATGAGCGCCGGTGTGATTATGAATGTTATCTTGGCTCTGGCAATTTATACAGGAATTGCATATAAACAGGGGAATCCTATAATTAGTGAAGAGCCTATTATCGCACAACTTTTAGAAGGGCAACCTGCTGAAGCAGCCGGAATGATGGTTGGTGATAGAATTGTTGAAATTAACGGAGAACCGATTGAAACATGGCAGGAAATGACGGAAATCATTCACGCAATTCCCAATACACCAATAAATTTGCACTTTGAACGCGATAATCTCAGATTTGAAAAAAATATTGTAACATCTTTTCAGCCTGCGCTTATAGATGGAAAAATTGATACTTTAGGAGCGATCGGCATCGCTGCGCAAGTTACTTATGAACCGATTAATATTTTTCAAGCTATAGAGGGTGGTTGGCAAGCTACAAAAGGAATTTTCGAATTGATTGGTACAACTTTAAAGATGTTAGTAACCGGAGCAGCCAATATGAAGGATATCGGCGGTCCAATTTTTATCGCTCAAATGGCGGGCGAAACAGCTCGAGCAGGGTTGATGCCACTATTATTTTTAATGGCAATGATAAGTATAAACTTAGCGGTCATAAATATTCTGCCGATTCCGGGATTGGACGGAGGGCATCTTTTAGTGATAATAATTGAATCAATTATCAGAAAACCGCTTAGTGTTAAGGCAAAAATGACTATTCAAAAAGTGGGAATGGCGTTTTTATTGGTCTTGATGATAACCGTGATTGTAAATGATATTGGACGACTGTTTACTAATTAATCTCTTTTAATTGTAGCAACATAGATCCGTATTTGATTTTTATTTGAATTTGAACCGGTAATCGACGTTTATCGTCGCTGAACCAAATAGTCATATCTCCCTCATTTTTCAATAAGGTTTTTCCACTCCTGAATGGCCGGACGGTAATACATCGGAATTTACCAGCAGGAACATTAATTGTTTCCTCGCTGTCAACCACAACTTGAAATTCCGTTAACTTGTTTTGATCGAAGGTGGTAAAATCTAAAATATCCCCAAGATTTAAAGGAATTGTTCTGAAATAATAAAGTAAAGAATAGGGATCACGCAATGGACCGTTAATTTTTACAGTATCTTTATTTGTAATTGCAATATGATTATTATAATCTATTGTAGTGTGATAATCGCGGTGAAAACTGCCTTCATTTAATTGCTTAACTAATTTTAAGGTTGTTAAATCTGTGCTTTTAAGCCAAATGTCAATTTTGTCTCTCACACGATAAATACGATCCGCAAATTTACTTGTATTGGCTTCAAACTTTACATGATAGGAGTTAAAGCCTGACACATTTTCGATTGATTCAACTGATAAGTATCCCCGCCCCATCTTTATTACATTGAATTGTAATGTATATGTCAATTTTTCACCGACATTAAATGGTATATTCTGACTGTAGTTTAATGAAATTAGGAAAAGAATTGCTATCAAAGTGCGTCGCATATTAAGCTCGTAAAATTTTAATTTTATTATTTTTGAATTGATAGATTGTTGAACCTTCTGAATACGGCAATATTCCTGCATCAATCAACAGGTCAATTTCAAATGCAAATTCGGAAATAATCATTTCAGAGTCATTCAACGGTTGCTCGCCGGAACGGTTAACACTAGTGGAAATTATTGGTTTGTCAAATTGTTCAGAAATATTCTTGCAAAAGTGATTATCAGGTATGCGTATTCCTAAAGAACGATTTTCGCCGAGTATTTTTGCACTAACAATGTCAGGTTTAACGGGTACAATCAAAGTCTTAGCTCCACCAAGATATGGCTTAATAATCTTAATTTGTTCTTTTGTGATATTCATCCAATCAATGGCAATATCTTTATTGGCTGCTAATACACTCATTGATCCTGAACGCCCTTTAATGGTATTAATTTTATCAATTGCCTCATTATTTGATGCATCGGCTCCAAAGCCGTAAAGTGTATCTGTAGGATAGACAATTATTCCTCCGCTATTTAAAACTTCTAAAGCTCGGGGTATGGCAATCTGATCGTTTTGTGATATTATTTGCACTAAATTTCTTATTATGATGTTTAATTAACTAACCAAACTATGAATGGTTTCTTTTGTCGTAAAAGAGTTTTTATTGTATTTTCTAAATATTTTAATAGAGAGTTGCTAGTGCAAACACACAAAATTATATTGATACTATTGCTGACATCTTTGACTAATATATTTAGCCAAGTTACGTTTGAGGTGTATTTTGGAACACAGTATAATGTTCCCACACCGCTAAAAATCGAATTGGATACACCAGAGGAAACAATATTTATAGAAGATGCAAAATACAATCCCGATGCTTTCACCGGTTTTAATTCGCCTTATTACTCGTGGCGTTTAGGATTTTGGAACGATAAGAAAGCATGGGAATTAGAATTAGTTCATGAGAAAATAATTTTAATTAATAAGCCGGAAAATGTTCAGCTGTTTGAAATATCTCATGGATATAATTTGGTAACAATCAATCGGGCAATTGAACAAGAATATCTTATTTATCGGCTTGGGGCGGGATTTGTATTGGCACATCCGGAAACTAAAATATATGGAAAAAGCATGGGAAATAGAGGCGTCGAAAAAGAATTGCCCCTTGGTTTTAGCATTGCCGGTCCTACCTTGCAGGGATCTTTAGGAACGAGACAATTAAAGGTGTTTAAAGGATTATTTGCTGTTCTGGAAACGAAAGTGACAATGTCCTATGCAATAGTAAAAGTTGCTGATGGAAAAGCATATGTACCAAATTTTGCTTTCCACGGATTATTTGGATTTGGGTACGAGTTTTAACTCTTCTTATTTTGCGTTTTCCACCGACGGTGGAACCAAAAGTATTGTTCGGGGTATCGTCTAATATATTTTTCTAATATTGTTGTATACGCTTGCGTTATTGACTCAATACTAGCTTTAGGTCCACTTATTATTGGATGAAATTCGATTGTATAGGAATTTTGGTTATTTTTATAACATACAGTAAAGATTATCGGCGCACCATTTTTTAAATGGAATTGTGCAGCGCCTTTAGGTGTTGAGGTCTTCATATCAAAAAAATTAATAAATACTCCGCTCTGTTTGGCGTCTTGATCGCTCACAAGGGCGAGAATTTCACCTTTTTCAAGGATACTATACATATTGTCTAAAGATGCTTTTCGATAAATATGGTTCATTCCAAAATGACTGCGTAGTTCCAGGAAAAACTTATCAGCCCCTAGATTTCTTTGTTTGGTAGCAACCGCTGAAACCGGATATTTATTATATCCTAACCAAGCAGCAAGAATTTCCCAAGCCCCAAAATGTCCGGAAACAAAAACAATTCCTTTTCTACCTTTTAATGTATCGATTAATAATTTTTCTCCTTTTACTTTAACATCAGTTTTTGGGAATGAAGAAGGTAGCGTAAAAAATTGAATGAAATTTTCAATGAAAAATTTATAACCGTGTTTTGTAGTACATTTATACCATCCTTCGGATTTGTCAGGAAATGCCGCTTTTAAATTATTATAAACTTGGTTTTTTCTAATTGGAATGAGATAATATAATATTACGTATAATATTGATGAAAATATTTTACGAATCCATAGCGGCGAAGCTCTTAAACAATTTGATATAAATTTTAAAAGGACATATGTTGCTTTATATGATACTTTCATGTTGGGGTGTAATTTATTCTGTCTCAGTGCGGTGAACAAATCAAATTTATTTTTAATGTGCTCCGACTTCTGTTCTAATTCTATGCAATTGTGTTTAAATTTCCGCACATTTTTAAGGAAATTATGAAAGTATTATCATCCGGAATTGGCGAATTAATCCAACCGCCCGACATTAACGCATTTCGCGAATGGAATCGCACACAAAAACCCAAAGCTTTAATAGATAAAAGAATGTCTGAAAGCGAAGCAATTTCAAAATATTTAAAAGATGGGCACTATATTGGAATTGAGCTTTACGGAACAGTTCGTGCACCAATGTCGCTCACGAGAGAAATAATACGGCAAAGCATTAAAAATTTGAACTGCGCCGGACAAGGTGTGTATGAATCAGATCTATTAGCAGCGGCAAATGCTGTAAAAAAACTAGATTGGACATATATTGGTTTTGAGGTTTACGGACTGTCTAATTCTGCTCGCCGAGCGGTCGAAAGTGGTTTCGTAGAAAAAGTAGTTGAATGGTCTAATGCAGCTTTATCGTGGAGGTTCAAAGCAGCTGCAATGGGCGTACCATTTATTCCCACGCGTGTAATGCTGGGTACTGACACCTACAAATACAGTGCTGCGAAAGTTGTGGAATGTCCTTTTACCGGCGATAAATTATGTCTGTTGCCGGCTTTGATATTGGATGTAGGTATGATTCATGTACACCGTGCCGATAAATATGGTAACTGCCAAATAGACGGTATCTCAGGATTTGCGGCGGAAATGGCTCGTGCATCAAAGCGATTAATAATATCAGCAGAAGAAATAGTAGATGAAGATGTTATTCGTACACATCCCGACCGTACAAAAATACCATATTATTTGGTTGATGCGGTAGTAGAAGCGCCCTTTGGTTCTCACCCCGGTGAAATGTCCGGATTATATGAACGTGATGAAGAGCATATCAAAAATTATGCAATTAACAGCAAAGATGAATTGTTAGTTCAAGACTATTTAAAGAAGTGGATTTATGATGTTAAAAATCATAAAGAATATCTTAGACTGGTTACCGAAGAACGTCTTGATGGCTTACGGATAAAAAGAGGTGAGAAATGAATAGCTCAAAATACAATCCGAATGAATTATTGATCTGTATTGCATCACGATTGATGGAAGATAATGCAACTTGTTTTATAGGCACGGGAATACCGATGTTAGCGGCCTCGCTGGCGCAAAAAATGCATGCACCAAATCTAATATCGATATTTGAATTTGGCGGAATCGGTGCCCAGCTAGAAAAACTTCCTTTAGCTGTCGGCGATATGCGTACTTTCAATCGCGCATTAGTTGCGGCAGGGATTTGCGATATAATGGAAGCCGGACAATGCGGTTTTGTGGATTATGGTTTTTTGGGAGGAGCTCAAATCGATATGTACGGTAACCTAAATTCGACAATGATCGGTGATAATCACGATAAGCCCAAGGTGCGCCTGCCCGGTTCTGGTGGTGGCAATGATGTTGGCTCGAATTGTTGGAAAACGATTATAATTATGCAACACGGCAAGCAGAGATTTATGCCTAAAATTGATTTTATCACAACTCCCGGATATTTATCGGGTCCCGGCGCCCGTGAAGAAGCAGGATTGCCGCCGAATACAGGTCCGTACCGTGTAGTTACAAATTTATGTACCTTGGGATTCGATGATAGATCAAAACAAATGAAACTATTGGCCCTCAATCCGGGTATAACAGTAAATGACGTAGTAGAGAATACCGGTTTTGAATTAATCATTCCTGATAAAATTGAACAAAACAATGAACCGCTCGTTGAAGAATTACGTATTTTGCGGGAAGAAGTAGATCAAAACCGTCATTATATTTAAAAAGGAGTAGCAAATGACTAAGTCTAAACATAATCAAAATAGTTGGGTAGGACTTATTTTGATAGTTATTGGAATATTATTTATCCTAGACACTTTCAATATTATGGATTTTGGTTGCATAATATCGGATTGGTGGCCGGCAATTTTAATTATTATAGGATTGATTAAACTGCAAAGTCAAGATCGCGGAGCCGGGCTTATTTTCATCTTGATTGGTACCATATTATTATTAACAGTACACGACATAATCCAATGGAGTAACATATGGAAACTTTGGCCATTGATTTTAATTTTTATCGGACTATCGATGGTGTTCAAAGGTCGTCGGAGGCAATGGAAATTATCCGATGAATCAACAACCAATGATGATTTTATACACTCCAATGCAGTGTTCGGTGGCGTAGAACATACAATTACATCGCAAAATTTTAAAGGCGGTGAAACCATGGCATTATTTGGCGGAGTAGAGCTTGATATGCGACAGGCTAAAATATCTGATAGTGGATGTAAGATACATGCCACAGCTTTGTTCGGAGGTGTGGAGATTACAGTACCCAATGACTGGAAAGTAATTTTAACAGGAACGCCGATTTTTGGAGGCATCGAAAATAAATCACGCAGTGTAGCTGAAGCCAAATCTCTTAAAGATGTTTATATCCATTGCACCGTTGCTTTTGGCGGAATAGAGATCAAACAATAAAGTGTATAATATATTGTTTTTAAATATGTTTACAGGTAAAATCTTATTATGAAGAAATCAATAATATTAGTAGTTCTAATTATCTCATCGCTTTTTGCGACATCCGAATCAGTTGTTTACCGTGTACCGATTGAAGGTACGATCGATTTAGGACTTCCGCCATTTATAGAACGAGTGCTGAAAGCTGCCGCTGAAGAAGGTGCTGAAGCTGTAATCTTTGATATTGATACTTTTGGTGGCCGGGTTGACGCAGCCACTCAAATTAAGGACGCAATCTTAGATTCGCCATTATTAACCGTGGCTTTTATAAATCGCCGAGCTATATCGGCCGGAGCGTTAATATCGCTCTCTTGCGATAAAATTTATATGACCAGCGGCGGGACGATTGGTGCCGCAACAGCGGTAGATATGCAGGGAGAAAAAGGTAGCGAAAAAGTGATTTCTTACATGCGCGAAGAAATGGCATCAACAGCTGAGAGTACCGGAAGGAATATTGATATCGCAAAAGGGATGGTTGATGAAGAATTAAACTTTACGCATCTAATAATAAACGGTGATTCAGTTGAAGTGACCGATTTAGAGGGACGCAAGGAAGGCAAGTTAATTACCTTAACAACAGAACTTGCTACTAAATATAAAATTGCGGATGGCGAAACTGAAACATTTGAAGAATTGTTGGCTGAACTAAGTTTATCGGATGCTGAAGTTATATTAACTAAAGCGAGCTGGTCAGAGGCAATTGTAAGGTTTTTAACTAATCCTGTGGTTGCATCATTATTGATGACTTTCGGTTTCCTTGGAATCTTATTTGAACTTCAGCAACCAGGTTGGGGAGTCTCAGGTACGATTGGAGCTATCTGTTTAGCGCTTGCACTCGGAGCGGGTTATATCGCGGAATTAGCGTCTATGACCGATTTTCTCATTATATTTTTAGGATTATTACTTCTACTAATAGAAATGATCGTGATTCCGGGGTTTGGTATAGCCGGTATCGGCGGAATTGTATTTATAATATTTGGTTTGTATAGACTATTATTGCCGGATGTTCCGGTTGGAGAGGAGGTAGCAGATATGGCAATGTTTGGTTTAACAATTGGAATAATAGGCGGATTAATCGGATTGGTCCTCTTATTCAAATTGATGACAAAGACAAAATTTTGGAAAAAAATAGCGACACCCGATATCCAGGATCACGAGCGTGGTTATGATACGTCATTAGGACTAGAAGATATGGTTGGGCAGGAAGGAGTTGCTGAATCTGATTTGCGTCCATCGGGTTGGACTGTTTTTGGCGATAAAAGGATTTTTGTTGTTAGCGAAGGAACCTTTATAGAAGATGGGGAAAAAGTTAAAATAATCAAAGTTGACGGCAATCGAGTTGTCGTTAGAAAAATTAATAAATAGAATTTTAGGAGGATAAAATGAGTATATTTTCATTGATTTTACTAGGTCTTGTAATTCTATTTCTATTGGTACTTTTCTACTTTGTACCTGTGGGAATGTGGATACAAGCTGTTGTTAGTGTCGGCTTAGGCAAAATTACTATTCTTGACTTGATCCGTATGCGATTAAGGAAGATACCGCCAAAGTTAATCACCGATAGTGTTATTAATAGTCATAAAGCCGGTCTTACACACATAAGTACTGATAACCTGGAAACACATTACTTAGCAGGTGGTAATGTTGCTAATGTTGTTTTTGCGTTAATTGCGGCAGATAAAGCCAAAATTGATTTGACCTTTGAAACAGCAACAGCAATTGACCTCGCAGGACGCGATGTTAAAACTGCTGTCCAAACGAGTGTTTATCCGCGGGTTATTGACGCACCAAAAGATGGCTATCTTGCAGCGGTTGCAAAAGACGGCATTGAGCTGAAAGCCCGCGCGCGTGTTACTGTACGGACAAATATACCAGGTTTAGTTGGTGGTGCAACCGATGAAACTATCATTGCGCGTGTTGGCGAAGGTATTGTTAGCGCCATTGGTTCATCAGATAGGTATTCAAAAGTTTTAGAAAATCCTGATAGTATTTCTAAGGCAGTATTAAACAAAGGATTAGATGCCGGTACGGCGTATGAGATTTTATCAATTGATATTGCCGATCTTGATGTTGGTAAAAACATCGGAGCGCGTTTGCAAGCTGACCAAGCTGAAGCAGATTTACGAGTAGCTCAGGCGAGAGCAGAAACCCGTCGCGCGATGGCAGTAGCAGAGGAACAAGAAATGAAAGCACGTACCCAAGAGATGCAAGCAAATGTAGTTAAGGCCGAGGCAGAAGTACCAAAAGCAATGGCACAAGCCTTCCGTGAAGGTAATCTTGGTGTGTTTGATTATTATAATTTAGGAAATATTAAATCTGATACCGGTATGCGCGAAAGTATTGCCGGGACAGGCAGTAAAAAAGCTGATAAAGGCAGTAAATAGGAGCAATTAATCATGGAAGGTATTGGCATTTGGATATTTCTTGCTTTATTTTATTTGTTGCAAGCGTTAACCAAGCGAAAACAAAAACAACAGCGCGAACAGCAATCTAAAGCACCGCAGCCAAAACCTCAAAGGGTTCCTACTTCTCAACAAAGAGGTGAGCCTCAAAAAGAAAAAGCTTCACAACCTCAGCGACCTGTTTCGTTCGAGGATCTATTTAACCCGGATAAGTTGCGGGACATCTTAGGTGTTCCGCAACCGGAACCGGTTGAAAAACCGGCTCCCGTTCCTAAGCCGTCTCCGGCACCGAAGCCTGCTCCAAAACCTGTTGTGACCAAGGAATCTGACGATGAAAGCAGCAGTATTTGGGATAACCTTGGAATAAATGAACAAGCGATGGAAAGTACCGAAACGACAAGAGAAACCGGTTCAAGGGTGGCCTCGACAGATATTACTGATGTCGATGAAACCTCAGCAGTCTTCCAAGCAAGTCGTTTAAGTAAATCTGACATAACCAGTGATCGTTTTGATAAACGTAAAACTGCCCCGGGGAAAAAGGAACCAGTCTATACTTTAGAATATTTTGACGAAGCGGAAGATATCCGCAATGCAGTAATACTAAAAGAGATATTAGATAGACCAAGAGCGTTTAGACGACAGATTAGATAACGGTTTTTCAATTAGGAGGGTGATGTGAAAAAGATTGTTATACTAGTTCTTGTACTTTTACTTATTTACTTTATCGGAAGTATTGTGAATGAAAAAGAATGGGGTGAAATACGATATACTCATTCAAAAACAAACGTTCGAGAATCTAATTCTAAATATTCAAATATTATTGATAAACTAGAGCATGATAAAAAAATAAAAACCGTTAGATCAAATGATGATTGGTGGTTAGTCTATGAGCTGAAGGCCAAAAATAGTTCAAAAGAAAATGCAATTGGTTACGTTCACAAGTCTTTATTACATACCAAACCTATGTTGAAACAAAAAGGATACACAACAAATGCAAAAGCCAATACTACCACACCCCAAATAATTACTAACACCAATAAATGGTATCAGGGAGGCAACCTTCATAATGCTACAATTATAGACTGGAAAAATGCCACCAATGCAAATAAACTTGCTACTGCATCAGACTGGTTAGTCGCAACAAAATGGAAAGGGCATTTGAAAACACCGGAAGATTTAAACAAAGTGAAGGTGAAATCACAAATGTTAGTTAATGCAATTGATGATGTAGTAGATCCTTTAGACAGGGTATTAGACTCTTTACAGATAAACGAGATGGCAGCTTATTTTATTACAGTAACAAATGATTTAGGTCCATATTAGGATAAATCGAATAAAATTGAGTAGTAAAGATGTAATTTATTACGTCTCTAAAAAATAACCCCCTCCGACTAAAGTCATCTCCTCCATAATGGGGTAGAATTAAAGAGGCGGTAAATAATAAAGTTTGTATTAAATATTTAAGTCCCAAAATATCTATCGCCAAAATCTCCTAATCCGGGTACTATAAAATTGTTCTTATCCAGGTGTGAATCAATAGTAGCGATGTATAAATCAACATCCGGATGCTCATTCTTTAGTTTTTCTATGCCTTCAGGAGCACCGACGATGCACACAGCATTAATCTTTTTGGGATTTCTAAGTTGTACAGCGGATATAGTATCAATTAAAGAGCCGCCCGTAGCTAACATTGGGTCGAGGATCAACACATATTTCTCGCGCAAATTTTTTGGAATATTCTGATAATATTCTCGTGCTTTAGCGGTTTTTTCATTCCGTTCCAATCCAATAAATCCTACCGAAGCCCACGGCAAAAAATTTTGCGCGGAAAACAACATCGAAATACCTGCTCGTAAAACAGGTACTAAAACTATTGACTCCTGAACTTTATAACCTTGAGCAGAAGCTAAAGGTGTTTCAACAACAATTTCTTTTGTTGAAATATTATTCAGTACCTCAACAATTAGTATTTGCGAAACTGTTGCAGTATGTCTTCTAAACATTTCAGTATTTGTGGTTTTATTTCTTAGAACGGCAAGGGAATGTTTAATAAGCGAGTGATTTACAATATTAATCTTACTCATTACTTTACCTTGATATTTTTAAATAATTATTTAATTCTATCACGCGTTTTTCTAATTCGTCATACTGTTCTTCAGGTACGAGCGAAACGCAAATTCGAACACCTTCACGCTTGGTACCGGTAGGGCGCATTGGTATTCCGGACATGCCGAATAACAAAATAGCATGTAATAATTCGCCTCCGGTCATACCATTTCGTTTAATGGTAAAGTAAAATCCATCGGCGATAGGTTCTTCCAGGTCTTTGTCATATAGAAGCTCAAAACCATTACTTAGAAAAATATTTTTTGCTTTCCCTGCCCGTTCACCATAGGTGCGGACTTTACTTAAATAATCATACTTGCCTTGGCAGGTTGCCTCAAAAAGTGCAGATAGTGCATGTTGCGGTGATTGCGGAACACCGGCGGTAGTTGGATAAATGCCACCATGCACAAAAGCATGACCAAACGATTTTGTATCATAGTATTTCTTTAGATTACTATATTTTTTCTTTGCTAATTTGGGGGAGACAATCGAAACCGCAATTCTTTGTCCGGCATAGCTGAACATCTTTGAACTTGAAATGATTATGATATAGTTATCGGTATAATTTGCTATCGTAGGTTGAAATGGTGGTTGGTTGGGCACGCCATAATCAAAACGAAAATCCATACCAAAATAAGCAGAGTCTTCAATGCCGATGACATCGTATTTTGTAAGTAAGCCACCAATTGTCTTAAGTTCTTCATCTTTCAAACATAGCCAAGTAGGATTATTCGGACTTGACCACAATACTGCCCCAACTTTTCCTGATGATAATTTTTTCTCAAGAATTTTTGCTAATCGATCACCGCGATAATCATATAAATCGATTGAATCACAGTTTAATCCTAAAAATTTTGTCTGCAGTTTATTCACAGGAAAACCGGGGTCAAGAAACAAAATTGTGTCTGCTTTTTTGAATCGTCGCCCGGCAATTGCCTGGGCGATAAAACCGCCGTGCATTGCCCCAACGGTTGGTATACAATTTTCAGGACCGACTTTTATATTTAAAAACGCCTTAACAAAACACGCAGTAGCTTTTTTGAGCCGTGGAATTCCATCAAAGGGGGGATAAGTTGATGGGAGTTTTAAATCTTCGATGAGAACTCTGATTTCTTCTTCTGGACCCATTCTATCCGCAGGAATGCCCGGGATGCCAAATTCAAAATGTAAGAAATCCACTTTATACAAATCAGCAAGTTCATCAACTAACCGTTTTAACTCTCGTATGCCTATTCTATTTAAATCTAATTCATAGTCTTTAATACATTTTGTAAGAACTGTTTCATCGAGAGGAAAGTGTGATTTATGCATAATTATCTCATTTAAAATGATTGTGGTAAATTAATAATCCGAGCGCGATGGAATTCAATTTAGTTTCCATAGAATCAGATCGTGACAGCAGTATAATCGGAATTTTAGCTCCGATGATTACTCCACCACCGGTTGAATTTCCGATGCTTAATAGCATCTTGCTTATAAAATTAGTGGCAGTGATGTTCGGTCCGATAAATACATCGGTTTTACCGGCAATTTTTGAATTAATTTTTTTAGCTTCTGCAGCGGTTGTCAATAGCGCAACATCCAAAGCGATGGGGCCTTCAATGGTAAAACGAGGATCATTCTTAAATCGTAGGGCAGTGTTGTATGCCAAAACTGTCTCGGGTAAATTTTCTGACACGTTTTCGATTAGTGCAAGCATAGCGACATTGGGTTTCTTATTCTTAAGGGCATGAGTTACCTGCAAAACATTTTCAATAATTGAGTCTATCAAATTTTCTGAAAGTGTTGGATTAACACCACCGTCTGTTGTAAGTATAAGCCGTTTATAATTAGGCGACTCCAAGACGGCGACATGTGTTAAATGCTTGTTTGTACGCAGGCTATTATGCTTATTCATAACAGCTTTTAATAAAGTAGCGGTATCGACATTGCCCTTCATTAGCAAATCTGCTTCACCATTTTTTACAGCATCGATTGAATCAGATAGCGCTTTGTGCATGTCATCATTTTTAAATAATAAGGGTTTAATCCAATTGTTAATTTCAGCTTGGTGTAATGCTTTCAAAATATATTCCCGCTGTGGATTAACAATGGCTAATCTTAGGGGTTTAAACCTCGTAATAGACTCGTATATTTCCTTGTATGAGGTAATCATGAATATTCTTTTACTTTTTCTTCTCCCAACAGTACCCTTAACACCCCTTGATTAAGCGCTTCTAATTCATAAGAACCGGGATAAACAATATGTAGTTTAATAAATTTTATATATTTTGTGACTTTTGTCATCAATAATTTGGAATTAGCCAGTCCTCCGGTCAAAATTATGGCATTTGTTTTACCATGAAATGTAGCATGCAAACCGCCAATTTCCTTAACAATTTGATAGACCATTGCATCAACAATTAATTCCGCAATTTTATCACTATCTGCAATTCGGCTTTCAATTTCCTGAAATTGATTTGTTTCAAGATAGCCCATCAACCCGCTCATTTTTGAGAAAAGATGTTCTAATTCGTTACGGTTTTTATTGCTGTTGAATATTTCATCCAAAATACCTGAGATTGGTAAGGCACCGGCCCGCTCAACAGAAAACGGACCCATACCAAGCAGGGCATCATTAACATCGATTATTTTTCCTCCGTCAACCGCTGCAATTGAGAATCCACTGCCGAGGTGTGCCACTATAAACTTCGTTTTTAAAATATCGATATCAATTTCGGCTGCGGCCTTATGAGCACAATATTTGATATTCAACGCGTGACTTCGGCTTTTCCTTTCGACACCCGGTAAGCCGGAAATTCGTGCGACATCAATAAACTCATCGGTCGTTACCGGATCTACTATAAAAGCGGGTACATCAAATTTAGATTTCAATTGATCAGCAATAAGAGCTCCTAAATTTGAAGCATGGTTGGCAAATTTACATGATTTATAGTCAGCTAACATTTTTTCATTTATTTTGTAAACGCCTCCCGCAAGTGGTTTTAGGGGGCCGCCCCGAGTAGCAATTGCATCTAATTTTGTAATTTTATTAAAGGAAGATTGTATGGAGTTGAAACGAAGTTGAAGCTTGTCAGGTATCCAAGTGGATAAGGAATCTTGTGAATGAGCTACCTGTTTGCGCCACAATTCCCGACCTTTACTGAAATAACCTATCTCAGTAGTTGTTGCACCGGGATTGATGGCTAAAATAAAGAAAATACACCTCCAATTAAATGTGATGTTTCAATTCTTTGAAAATTTGATAAAAAAATAGCTTTTCTTATGAAGTTTAAATGTTATTTTAGTAATCCCATGCCGTGTTTTAGCGCTTTTTCATTAATTGGTAATAAATGATGGTTACGTTCCGGTAAAACTTTGGATAATGCTTCCATGATCGATTTAACAGATACTATCGGTTTTTTAGATAAAAAAGCACCGAGAATGATCATATTCATTGTTTTTTTATTACCAATTTTGTCAGCTTCTACTGTAGCAGGGATTGCAAAAATATTTATATCTTTTCGGGTAGGTGGATTTAAAATATTATTTGTTTCATAAATAAGTGTACCACCTGGTTTTACTTTTGGCTCAAATTTTTCTAATGATGGTTGATTTAACACAATTACAGTATCATAGCTGCTGATGATCGGTGAACTCACGCTTGTATCTGACACAATTACAGTACAATTTGCAGTCCCCCCGCGCATTTCTGGTCCGTAGCTTGGTATCCACGCTACTTGTTTATCTTCAACCATCCCGGCATACGCTAAGGTCATACCCATTGACAACACACCTTGTCCACCAAAACCTGCAACAATTAATTCTTCGTTCATTCTAGGCTCCTTTTGGTGGTGTTTTAAGATCACCCAATGGATAATAAGCTAATATTTCTTCATCAATTTTTTTATTTGATTCGATTGGTGTCATTTTCCAGCCGGAAGGACAATTGCTGACTATTTCAACATAACTTGTTCCGCCTTTCCCATCAATTTGGTTTTGAAATGCCTGCTTGATTGCTTTTTTACATTTACGCACGGCGACTGCTGAGTTGACGGCTTGTCGTGTTACGTAATAAGCCCCCTCCAAAAGTGCAATCATTTCAGTAATTTTGATAGCGTGACCTTGGCGGAATACATCGCGCCCGGCAGGAGTGGTGGAAGTAACATCTCCTTCAAGAGTTGTTGGTGCCATTTGTCCACCGGTCATCCCGTATATTCCATTATTTATAAAAATCATAACGATGTTTTCACCGCGATTAATTGTATGGATAGTCTCAGCTGTGCCGATAGCTGCAAGGTCTCCATCACCCTGATAAGTAAAAACAATTTTATCGGGCATGACACGTTTAATACCAGTTGCCGCCGCCGTTGCGCGGCCATGTGCGGCTTGCTGCATATCAACATTCATAAAATGATAAGCAAAAACAGAACATCCTACCGGTGCTACACCTATTGTTCTATCTAAAATATCAAGCTCTTCGACCACTTCCATTATTAGACGATGAGCCACAGAATGTCCACAACCCGGACAATAGCTGGTTGGCGTATCATGCAGCACATTCGTCCTTTCCCAGACTGTCTCCATTCGGTCGAGTGTATCGCAAACAATGCCTTCAGTTCTTTTTTCCATGGTAAACCTTTTATTTAGTTACTTTTTTGGATAAGTCTTTAATTTTTTGTACAATTTCATCGGGTTGAGGGATCATGCCGCCCATACGCCCATAGAAATCAATCGGAATATCATTACCGATGGCTAGTTGAACATCTTCCACCATTTGTCCGGCATTCATTTCGACTACCAATATGCCTTTTACACTTTTAGACAAACGTTTTACTTCATCTGTAGGAAAGGGGAATAACGTAATCGGGCGAAGCATTCCAACTTTTAAACCCTGTTCCCGAGCTAACTCTAAAGCTTTTTGCGAAGATCTGGACGACAATCCAAATGCCACAATCAGAATTTCGGCATCCTCAGTTTGAACTGATTTAAATCTAGTTTCATTCTTTTGAATATTTTTATATTTCTCCTGCAGATGAACGTTCACGTCTTCCATTTTTTCAGAAAGCAGATGAAGAGAAGTTATATAATGTTGTTTACGCCCATTTGCTCGGCCGGTTGTAGTCCAGCTTGAGTGATCAACAAGATGATCCGCTACTTTATATTCCGGAAATTCAACCGATTCCATCATTTGACCTAAGGCGCCATCAGCGAGGATGAGGGTTGGAATACGATATTTATCAGCTAGGTCAAAACCAAGATAGACTAGGTCTGCCATTTCCTGAACACTGTTAGGTGCTAGGACAATCAATTTATAATCCCCATGACCACCCCCTTTGACTGCTTGAAAGTAATCACCTTGCGAAGGTTGAATAGTCCCTAGACCCGGGCCACCGCGCACTACATTTACGAGCAAGCACGGTAGTTCAGCACAAGCCATATAAGATATACCTTCCTGCATTAAACTGAATCCAGGACTGCTTGTGCTCGTCATGACTCTAACGCCCGTTCCGGAAGCACCATATACCATATTTATTGCGGCTACTTCACTCTCCGCCTGTACAAATGCACCACCGCGAGCCTCTAAATTAGTAGCCATATACTCTAATAATTCCGATTGAGGGGTGATGGGGTATCCAAAATATCCTTTTACACCGGCCCTGATGGCTGCTTCAGCAAGGGCTTCGTTACCTTTCATTAATAGTTTTTTACCCATGGTTGTCCTAGTTTACTGTAATTGAAATATTGTCTTTTACGTCTTTAATTGTAGCAATTTTTTCTTTTGAAAGCTTTGATTCTCTATAGACAGTAATTATTGCCTCGGGGCAGACTAACGCACAATTTGTACAGCCGGTACAGCTATCGTCTTCCAGCACGGCATAATGATAGCCTTTTTTATTAATTTTATCGGACATCTTAAGGGAACCTTGCGGACATTCACTAGTGCATAATTCGCAGCCTTTACAGTTTTCGATATCAATCTTGATATGACCATGTAGTTTTGCCATAAATCACCTAATATTTACTTTTAAACAGATGTAAAAATTAACCCCTTTCGTATTTCACTATCAATCGAAATAGGTCAATAAAATTATAATAAATGCTCTGCGTGAAAGGCTTTTACTTTTTCTACAAATTCTTCTTCAGTACCATTGTTGTAAATAGTATAGTTTGCCATCTCGGCTTTATCTTCGTCAGTCCATTGCAATTCATTTCTGCGTAGTATGTCTTCTCGTGAGATTGTCCCACGATTTAGAGCTCGAGCAATGCGGTATTTTAAGGATGAGGCAATAAGTAATACTGAATCCAAATGCTGATCTAAGCCCGACTCAAATATCAAAGCACCGTCAACAATAAAGCACACGTGTTTATCTTTAGCTGATACTTTCTCAAATTGTCTGTCTAGTTCACTAAATACAAAAGGATGAATTATTGAGTTAAGAATTATTTGATGATCTTCATCTTGAAAAGCAATTTTTGCCAATTTCTTATTGTCGATTGCACCGGTAGGATCTAAAACACTGCTTCCAAATTCTTCAATGATATTATTCTGGACATCCTTATTAGTATCTAAAATAATTTTTGCCTCTGCATCAGCATCATAAACGTATGAACCTAATTTAGCCAGAATAGAGCTTGCTGTACTTTTACCGCTGCCGATACCACCGGTTAGTCCAACTTTTAACATTTTTTACTCCATAACTTTTAAGATTCTGTCTGTTATTTCTGATATTGTTCCCAAGCCGTTTACTTCATGTAGTAACTTTCGTTCACGATAAAATTCCAATAACGGCGCTGTAAGTTTCCAATAGACCCGCTGTCTTTCCTTGATCACTTCTTCAGTATCATCGCTGCGTCCTGATTCCTGACCGCGTAATACTAAACGATTAACAAGTTCCGTTTCATCAGCTGTTAAACTTATGACGTAATCTATTTGATGATGTATTTTATTTAAGATTGATTCCAAACCTTCAGCTTGGGGAATGGTTCTTGGGAATCCATCTAAAAGATACCCCTTTTTACAATCTTTTTGCTGTAAACGATTTTCCATCATGTCGAGTAATAAATCATCAGGTACGAGCTTTCCGTCGTCCATATATGATTTTGCTTTTTTCCCAAGTTTCGTGTTTCCACCGACCTCGGCTCGTAGAATATCTCCGGTAGAAAGATGAATAATTCCAAACTTCTCGACGATATTTTTAGCTTGTGTACCTTTACCAACTCCGGGCGGTCCCATAAGAATTAATCGCATTTTCTTTTTCCTTCTAATTAAATTAAAATACCAGCAACCGTTGCTGTTAACCATGAAGCGAGTGCACCTCCAAACATAGCCTTTACCCCTAATTTTGCAAAATCCTTCCTACGCTCGGGAGCAATTGCACCTAATCCGCCAATTTGAATTCCAATTGAAGCAAAATTTGCAAATCCGCATAAGGCATAGCTTGCAATGATTGCAGTTCTATCAGAAATGGCGTTAGCATTTCTTAATTCACTTAAATCAGCGTAGGCAATAAGTTCAGTCAATGCCAATTTTTCCCCCATCAAAGTTCCCATAATGCCCGCTTCGCTCCATGGCACGCCCATTGTCCAGGCGAGTGGTTTAAATATGAAGCCAAGAATTTCCTGTAATGTAACGCCCACAAAACCGAGCAAGGCATTAACCATAGCAATCAGCGCAACAAATGCGATTAACATCGCCGCAACGTTACCCGCTAATTGCAATCCCGAAGTAGCCCCACGGGCCAAGGCCTCCATTGCATTGTCGTCTATTTTTT
>RRYU01009988.1_pt1 | contig 20081 bp, 19 predicted proteins | sample 2162651 | NCBI WGS metagenome assembly RRYU01 (sample SAMN10267283, study PRJNA491782) | microbial mat metagenome | isolation source: biomat in the production well | place: Japan: Minami-Kanto gas field, natural gas well KTG3 | collected 2017-06 | reverse complement strand
AGCATGGTACCGCCTAAGTCATTGGCACCGAAAAACAAGGCCACCTGGGCCATCGCGGCCCCTTGAGTGACCCAGCTGGCCTGGATGTTGTCGATATTATCAAGAACGATGCGTGACAAAGCGAGCACCTTCAGATACTCAACGCCACTGGCCTTTTCCCCGCCCAGTTCGGTGTTGTCGGGCTGAAAGGTCCAGGGGATAAAAGCGGTAAAGCCACCGGTACGCTCCTGAATCTCGCGCACCCGGAACAAATGTTCGACAATATCCTGCGGTTGTTCGCGACTACCGAACATCATGGTCGCGGTCGTCCGCATCCCTAAACGATGGGCCTCTTCCATGACGTTTGCCCATTGGCGCCAGCCAATCTTGTCGGGGGAAATTTCCTGGCGTACCTCATCAACCAACACCTCGGCACCACCACCGGGCACTGAAGCCAAACCCGCCAGCTGCAACCGTCGCAAACATTCTTCCATGCTGATGCCGGAGAGTTTGGCGACATGAATCACTTCCGCCGGCGACAGGGAATGAATCTGTACCTGGGGAAAACGCTGCCGCAGCTGGCGGAACAGCTCTTCGAACCAGTCAATAGTCAGGGTCGGATGTAACCCTCCCTGCATCAGCAGCTGGGTCCCATCATGATCCACCAGCTCCTGCACCTTGGCAAAAATGGCTTCATCATCAAGCAGGTAGGCATCCGCATCACCATCATTTCGGTAAAAAGCGCAGAAGCGGCACCTGGACTCGCAGATATTGGAATAATTAACATTGCGATCGACAACAAAAGTTACCCGGCGCTGGGGATGTTTTTGTTGGCGGATGGCATCGGCCAGCTTACCGACTTCCAGCAGATCTGCCCTGGTCAGCAGATGGAGGGCCTGTTCACGAGTGATTGTCTTTACTGAGTTCACGTTATTAATACTCCCGGATTTCCCGATAAAGGGTATCGCGTTCCACCGGTTGCCGGCCGGCATTGCGGATCAGGCTGATCAGCTGTTCGCGAGTCAGTACCTGGGGAGAATCAGCACCGGCATCGTGACCGATTTTTTCTTCGATCACCGTGCCATCAATGTCGTTGACCCCAAAACACAGAGCAACCTGGGCGATTTTCATGCCGAGCATCACCCAATAGGCCTTGATATGCTGGAAATTGTCGAGATAAAGACGGCTGATGGCGAGGGTTTTCAAGGCATCGACACCGCTGACCCCAACCGCTCCCGGCACCCTGGTATTGTCGGGTTGAAATGCCAGGGGGATAAAACTCTGGAACCCCCCGGTACGGTCCTGCAGTTCACGTAACAGACGCAAGTGCTCAACCCGGTCGGCATAATTCTCCAGATGGCCAAACAACATGCTGGCGTTGGTACGCAGGCCACAGTTGTGAACGATCTCGGTAATCTCCAGCCAACGCTCGCCGCTGATTTTCTCCGGACAGATTTTATCGCGCACCTGCTGCCCGAAAATTTCGGCACCGCCACCAGGCATGGAGCCCAGGCCCGCGTTTTTAAGCTCACTAACGACATCGATCACCGTTTTGCCGCTGATTCGGGCAAAATAGTCGATTTCAACGGCTGTAAACGCCTTGATGTGTAACCTGGGGGATTCCTCTTTGATGGCTCGCAGCATCTCCAGGTAAAAGTCGAAGGAGAGATCCGGGTGCAGGCCGCCGACAGAATGGATCTCCGTGGCACCGGCCGCCTCCGCTTCACGCACCTTGGCACGTACCTGATCAAGATCAAGGGTATAACCACGTGCATCCCCCGTTTCGCGGGCAAAAGCACAGAAGACACACTGGTTAACGCAGAGGTTGGTGTAGTTCAGGTGACGGTTAACGTTGAAATAAACCTTGTTGCCGTTTTTTCTTCTATTCACCTCAGCTGCCAGCTCACCAATCTCAAGCAGTTCAAAAGATTCAAACAGTCTTAGGGCATCTTCATCACTGAGGCGTTGTCCCTTTTTGACCTTCTCTCTGATTTGTTCCATTACATTCCTCATCATTCAATTTAATCACACATCATCACCCCAGGGTTTGAACAACTGGTGGGGAACACCCAGGGCATCCAGTATCTTACCAACGACAAAGGTCACCAGATCCTCCAACGTTTGCGGTTGATGATAAAATCCGGGCATCGCCGGCAAAATTGTTGCTCCCGCCTGCGCCAGACGCAGCAGATTTTCCAGATGAATCTGATTAAAGGGGGTTTCGCGCGGCACCACTATGAGTTGCCGCCGCTCCTTCAGGGCAACGTCGGCAACCCGTTCGAGCAGATTATCTGATAATCCGGCAGCCATACGACCGGCGGTTCCCATGGAACAGGGACAGATCACTACCGCATCTGGGGCGCTGGAACCGCTGGCGATGGGAGCAAAAAAATCATCGATGGCATAGTATTTGAGCCGATCGGAGCCGGAAAAGTGGTTTTCCAGCACTGCTCGGCACTCCAGAGCACTTTCCCCCAGCGGCAGACCGCTTTCAAAGGCTGTGACCTGACGCCCGGCACTGGTCAGCAACACACTGACCTGATGACCGGCAGCCAGCAGTTCAGCGATCAGGCGCAAACCATAAGTCGACCCGGAAGCACCGGTGATACCAACTACGATTTTTTTCATAACAAAACCTTTTTATTTACCACTGAGGCACAGAGAAATATAAAGGCAGAATCCAGGAGACAGCATTCAGAATAAAGAAGTTTTTCTCACGATCAAAATCCGATCTTGCTTACAACGCTCCAACCTCCTGAATTCTATATTCTGTATTCCTCCCTCATACCAACGCATCTACCAAAGTAAACATAAAAATCGTCACACTGATATAGCCGTTCATGTTGAAAAACGCCGCATCCAGGCGTGACAGGTCGTTGGGTCTAACCAGACTGTGTTCGTACACCAGCAGCCCTGCAACGACGACCACACCGGCAAAGTAGATCCAGCCGAGGCCGCTACCGGGGATGACCAGCAATAAAAATAACAACATCAGGCCGTGAAAGACTCGCACCAGAGTAAAGGATTTTTCGATGCCCAGGCGCGACGGCACAGAATGAAGTCCGGCCCTGACATCATAATCATAGTCCTGCAAGGCATAAAAGATGTCAAAGCCGGCAACCCAGAACAGGACGGCCAGCCCCAGAGCAATGACCGGCCAGCCGATATCTCCGCGCAGAGCAATCCAGGCACCAATGGGTGCAGCGGCCAGACATAACCCCAAGACGACATGGGCATAATGGGTAAAACGTTTGCAGTAAGCGTAGAGTACAAATAGGGAAAGGGCAACCGGAGCCAGCTTGAAACACAGGGGATTGAGCATCCAGGCGGCCAGAAGGAAAATGGTCGTTGCTGCCACAATAAAGAGCGACGCTTCCATCACCGATACCTGACCACTGGGGATATGACGCTCGGCCGTGCGCGGATTAGCGGCATCGATCCGTGCATCAATCAACCGATTCAGCCCCATGGCGGCACTACGCGCTCCGACCATCGCTACACAGATCCAGAAAATCTGACCAAAGCCTGGTGCGTGGCCACTGGCTAGAGATGCCAGCACGACACCCATCAAGGCAAAAGGAAAAGCAAAGATGGTGTGGGAAAATTTAATCATCTCCAACAGGGTTTTCATCCTGGCAAATGCGTATTCTCTGGTCATCTTCATGGTGTAGCCCTTAGCTGTTTTGCATCGGTTCCGGTGAAAAAGCCTGAAACAATTTACACGCTCATTAAGGTAACCCACAAGGGCTTATCCGCGCTATGTTTTTCACAATGGCGTCTGTTATGATGCCGGTCATGCCGGATATCTCTCTTGAACATACCTATGCAGCCCTGTTTATCGTCAGCTTCCTGGCAGCCACCCTGCTCCCCTTAGGGTCCGAATGGTTGCTGGTGGCCCTGTTGCTGGACGGTAAAGCACCGGCTGCGGTTGTCATGATTGCAACCATCGGCAACACCCTCGGTGGTGCCACCAATTACCTGATCGGTCGCTGGGGAGGTCCCTGGCTGATACGCAGAGTCCTGCGCATAGACCCCCGTCAGCAGCAGCGCGCGGAAAACTGGTTTGAGCGTTATGGCAGCCTGTCCCTGCTGTTATCCTGGTTGCCGGTGGTGGGTGACCCCCTGTGTCTGGTTGCCGGCACCCTACGCACATCGTTGCTGCGATTTTTTGTGCTGGTTACAACCGGCAAGGCCTTTCGTTATCTGACCCTCGCCCTGCTCACCCTGGGCGGCGCGGAATTCCTGGCTTAGGCTGCTCATGCGTCTGTATACCCCGGCTTTTGCCGCCCTGTTTGTTGCCAACCTGGCCCTGGTTTCCAGCTATGCCGCTTTTTTTCTGTTTCCACTATTTATTATTGAAAGGGGCGGCAGCGACCGCGACATCGGCGTCATCATGGGGATCTTTGCCCTGGCATCAGCCTTAAGTCGCCCCTGGGTTGCGGAAATGATCGACCGGATCGGGCGCAAGCGCAGCTACAGTATCGGCTGTATCATGATGACCCTGCTCCCTTTGTTGCATCTTCTGCTGCAAGGTCCCCTGGAAAACTACTATGCGGTGCTGTTACTGCTCAGGATTGTCCATGGTGTCGGCCTGGCAATCTGCTTTACCTCGGTGTTTACCTTTATTATTGATCTGATCCCGGTGCAACGGCTCAATGAAGGGATCGGCATATTCGGCACCTCTGGACTGATCGGTCTGGCCCTGGGGCCATTGATCACCGAACCGCTCCTTCTCAAGTATGGATTTTCGGTTTTTTTTCTGGCCACTTCCGGCCTTGCGGCAGCAGCCTTTCTACTTCACCTGCCGGTTCCTGATCAACATCGCCTGCTGGCCTCAAGCGCACCCGCCTCTGCTTCCTTCTTTGCCTTGCTGAAAACCCGCAAGATGCTGGTCAGTGGTGGAATCGCTGTGTTGTTCGGGGTGGGTCTTGCCGCCACCGGCAATTTTATTGCTCCCTTTGCCCAAAGCAAAAACTTGAGTTTTATTTCCGTCTATTTCTTTGCTTACGCTACGGCAGCTGTTGCTACCCGAATATTAGTTGGACGACTGGCGGATCGTGTCGGAGAAATCCAGATTATTCCCTGGGGTCTGGGAATTGCCGCCGGTGGCTTAGTTATGGTTCCCCTTGTTGACAATGGTCTGATGTTGCTGATGGTTGGTTTTATGTTCGGCATCGGCCACGGCCTGCTCTTTCCTGCCCTGAATGCTATGGCCATCCGCGATGAGCCCTATTCGGCTCGTGGCAAGGTGACCGGTATCTTTACCGGAGGTATTGACAGTGGTGCCTTTATCGGCGCCCTCATGCTGGGCGTCATTGGTGATTTTGCCGGTTATACCAGTTTGTTTCTTTGTGCTGCAGTCGTTCTTTTGAGTGGTCATCTGCTCTTAAGGTTTCACCTGAAAAACACTGCCTGAGAATCAGCAAAAACGACAATCAAATCAATTTCTGTTATCATCAGGGGGTTTTTCTCGACTGCTCGCATAACTCTTGGATTCGCGGGATAGCGTCAATGAAGATGAGCCTTAGCTACAAACTGGTGGTCGGCTGCAGCCTTATTCTGCTGATTTCGTTGAGCACTACTTTTTATATTATTAATGAACGTCAGCAACAATTGATCATCCGTCAAGCGGAGAACGAGGCGCGAGCAATTTTCCAGCAGATTGTTATCATGCGGCGCTGGATTTCTGATCATGGTGGCGTGTTTGTCGAACAACTTCCCTGGGCCCAGGAAGGACCGCCGGCTCAGCTGCAAAGTGCCAGCTCCGAGGCACGGCGCTATACCCGCAAGACACCGGCCATGGTCACCAAGGAACTGGTCAGCTACGCCCGTGAAAAAGGGCTCTACTGGTTTCACATCACCAGCCTGAAATTAACCAATCCGGAAAACGCCCCTGATGATTTCGAGCGTGCAGCACTATTGCGCTTTGAGGAGGAGCCGCTCCAGGAAATTATCACGATGGAGGAACTTGATAGGACCAGTTACCTGCGCTACATCTCACCACTCTACGTTGAGGAAACCTGCCTGGCTTGTCATGAGGGGTACCAGGTCGGCGGTGTCCGGGGTGCCATCAGCGTCACCCTGCCGTTGGGCAAAATCTTTGCGGAAGCCAAAACCAATCGTAACCTGATGTTCGGCTCCATGCTGTTGCTGGTGGTTCTGCTGAGCAGCACCCTGCTGTACTTTTTGCGCCGTATGGTGCTGGTACCGGTCGATGAGCTGAAGACGTCAATCCGTCACTTTTCGGAAAAGGGGCCACCTCCCGGTGCCATTGTGCGGAGTGGCGACGAGTTTGAAGAATTATCACGCTCGTTCGAAGAGATGGCCGCCAGTCTTTCGGAGTACCAATCAGAGCTCGAAGACAAGGTCCGGGATGCGACAGTGGAACTTCAACAACTCAACCAACAGATTCGCGACGCCAGCGAACGCAAATCAGAATTCCTCGCCCGCGCTGCCCATGAGTTACGCACCCCTCTGACCTCGATCAGGGGCGCGGTGGAGTATATTACTGCCCGGATGAAACAATCCGCCCCAGCAGCAAAACCTTCCGATCCTGGTGACCTGATTGAATTTTTTGAAATAGTTCAGAAAAATACCGACCGTCTGATCCGTATGGTACAAACCATGCTCGATATCGAACACATTGAGGCGGGGGCAGAACGGACCCTTAACCTGTCCCGCATCAATCTGACGAACGTCATTCAGGAAACTGTGCAATCCTTTATATTCGATGCCGAACGCTATTGTCTTGACCTTTGTGCCTTACCGATTGATCTACCACTGGTTCAGGCTGATGAGGATCGGGTGCGCCAGGTTCTGATCAATCTGCTTGGCAACGCGGTGAAGTTTGCCCGGGAGCATACCGCTATCACTGTTTGTGCAGAGCATAAGGATAACGTGGTCCAGGTGAAAATCTGCAATGTGGGGCCAACCATCCCGGCGGACAAAAGAGAACACGTTTTCGGGCGTTTCTACCGTTCCGGCGAAAAAGCCGGCACAGGGCTTGGTCTGGCCATCTGTCGTGCTATTGTCGAGGCCCACGGTGGCACCATCAACATCAGTGACCCTGAACAGGGAAGCGGCGTCTGTGTGAATTTCACCCTGCCGATCCATCATGACTGCAAGGAGATTAAGCCGTGACAGGCAACATCGACAACATCACCCTGCTGGCGGTTGATGATGATGCGGATATCCGCACCGTACTTAGAGCCAACCTCGGCCTTCATGGTTTTACCGTGGTGACAGCCGCCAACCTGGGGGAAGCACGTGATCTCGTTCAAACCACCCGGTTCAGCCTGATGATCCTTGATCTGACCCTGCCGGATGGTGACGGCCTTGATTTTTGCGAAGAATTCAAAGCGACCTATCCACAGATACCGGTCATTATGCTGACCGCACGGGATAAATTGCAGGATAAGATCATCGGTCTTGAAACCGGTGCCGATGACTATGTCGTCAAACCCTTTGAAACCTGTGAACTCCTTGCCCGCATTCGCGCCCGTCTGCGCCAGACCCCGGTCGCAGAGTCGCCACGTACCATCTGTGCCGGCGATCTGCTGATGGACATTGACAATCATCAGGCTACCCTGCGCGGCGAACCGGTCGCTCTAACCCCGAAGCAGTTTCAGTTGCTAACCTTTCTGGCAGAGAATCGCGGTCGTCTGGTGACCCGGGAAGAAATCCGACGGACCCTGTGGAAGGATTCGCCGATCTACTCCTGGAGTCGTGTGATCGATGTCCATATCCAGCATCTGCGCCAGAAACTGGAGGATGATGCGGCAGCTCCGAAATATATTATCACGGTATTGGGGCAGGGATATCGCTTCGAAGGGTGACTAAGGCCACAAACCAAGCCCCTGCGACCAGTTGGAAGCAGGGGCTTGGTATTTTCATGACCCGGTTCGAATAATCGATAGATCAGATTCTCAAACGGGCATTTTCTTTTCTCAGATCCTTGAGCTTGAGGGTATGACCGGCATCATGGCATCCCATACAGGTCGGGGTAGCCTTGAGATACTCGTCGTGACGTGCCTTGAAGTGCGGCAGCATCTCGACGATTTCTTCCGTCATATGACAGGCAACACAGTTTTCGTGGGTTTTTTCCAGGTAACTGGGCAGATTGTCACGGTGCGGGTCAACCTGATCGGTCAGGGTCAGGAAGACCTTACGCATACCCGCAGTTTTATCCTTGATCACCCCTTTGGTATGACAGGCAATACAGCCGATGTCAGGGTGCTGACCATGATCCCAGGAGACCTTCTCGTAGGCATGGCAGGTCACACAGAAATTATCCGTTGACGTTTTCGCGGCCAGTCCCCAGGTTCCCAGCAGAACCACTGCCAGGACAACCACGACCACGATCCAGACGATTGAGCTTTTTTGTTTCATAAATAACTCCCTTTCAAGGCAAAGGCGTCACCGCCTCTGCCTCGACTGGTTAATCAATGTGGCGTTGTTGCCGCTTACTTGACCCTCTCGTATCCATTCCAGACCAGGTCAGCTTCAGGCAGCAGGGGCAGGTATCCCAACCAGGGGTGGGAGTCCAGATGGGCCTGGCTCTGCTGCAGCTTGCGGCTATGTTCCATGATCGGCGGCACCAGTTCATTGATCGGTTTGTCCATCGCCTTGGCAATAGCATAATCGGTCGCGCGGATTGCCAGCTGGGTTGCCTGATCACTGTACTGTTGCGACAGGGCCAGCGTCTCAAGCGCTTTACTCGGATTATGGAAACCGGCGGAATTTTCTGCCGAGACATAATCCCAGAACCACTGTCCTTTACGAACCAGCTCACGGGCTTCGTTCAGGATGGTATTGTTTTGTGGTGACAGATCAGGATGTTCGGATGCCATGCGCACCGCTTCATGAGCTCGTACTGACTTTTCCTGGGCAATATTGAGCTGTTTCCATACCTTCTCCTGGTGGAAGACAACCCGCTCTTTCATGAACTCCGGCGTCTTATCACCGTGGCACTCCATACAGGCACTCATGCCTTCATCACTCTTAAGCGGTGATGTCCAGTGGTGTGAAGAAATGGTTGCTGGACCGGACTTGACGCGCGGCATGTGACAATCAGCACAGGAAACGCCATTAGCGCCGTGAATACTGTCATGGTACATCTCATATTCCGGGTGCTGGGTTTTGATCATCGGAGATTTGGAAACGGCATGATTCCAATCGACAAATTGCCCCTTGAAACCATCGGGAGTCGGGCGACCGTTGCTGTAAAATTCATACATATCATCAGGGTTCATCCCATTATCCCAAGGAAAATGGGGCTTGGCGGCAACACCGTGAACTCCGGTCTCAAAATAGTACTCAACATGACACTGGGCGCACACCAGGGAACGCATTTCATCGCGGGAAGCCTCACGCCAATCCTTACCTTGACGCTTGAGGGCTTCATCCAGCGGGAAACTGGTAATCGCCAGCCGGAAGTTATTTTCCTGGTCATGACAGTTGGTACAGCCAATGGAGTTCATCTTGCCGTCATGTGCCGGACGATAGTTGTGAAATTCAGATTTCCAGAAATCATCGCCGAAAGCGTTCACGTAGTCAGGAATCGTGTTGGTTTTACAGTTAATACAGGTCGCCGGCAGACCGGCTTTCTCACTGTAACGATTGATCCGGTCAATTTTGAAGACATCGTCAAGAGCGTAGGTATGGCCGCGAGCGCGGTCGTACTGATAGCTGAACGCGTAGCCAAGCCACAGGTTCTTCAGGTAAGGCTGGCAATGCTTGAACCCCTCTGGTAACGGGCTGAGACAGTCATGCTTGCGATGTGGGACAGACCCATTATATTCTGTCATCTGGGTGTCGTCGTTGTTTTGCTGATACGATTTGTATTGGGGAAGATTCTTGAATTTCAGATTACTCTGATGACTCACGTCGACATTTTGCACATCATCAAAAGTGATTTCGGCAAAACAGACGGAACCGGCAGCAAAGAGCAGCATCGCTGTGAACGCAACAAGTTTTTTCATCATTACCTCTCTTTTCTAGAATGGTCATTAACGTGGCAGTAAGGGACGCCTTAGCTCAGCAGCAGATCATCACCTCCTTGTCATGAATTTGTGCGTCCGTTTTACTGGTGATGGAATCCTGATCATCAGCATACCGATATCGATGTAAAGGTGATGTAAATGTTATCGTGGTTTTTGCGATCGCCTGTGGTTATCTGACGGCGAACGCCCTAAAGCCATGTTCTTTAAAATATGGCAAATCTTTCCTGTTTGTCTTTTTGTGCTTTTCTGGTAAAAAAAATCATGCGAATCCTGCTCATCAACCCTCCTAACTGTGGCCGTAGCATCCCCGAAGAACGCTACGGCATCACCTCCATCAAAAAGATCTTCCGCAGCGAACCTCTGGCATTGGAGGTACTTGCAGGAAATCTTTACGGTCATGAGGTTGGGATTGTCGATCTGAAGGTTGAGCCTGACGCGCTGGAGACAGCAGTGTCCGCTTTTGTGCCGGATCTGGTGGGATTCACTGCCGTGACCTGTGAGGCGCAAACAGTGCTCAAACTGGCGACAACTGTCAAAGAGTTGTCAACAGCAGTGGTTGTCGTCGGTGGGGTTCATGCTTCCTGTCAGCCGGAGTTTTTTAACCAGCCGCCAATTGACTTTGTTGTCGTTGGCCTCGGCAAACTCAGCTTGCGCGAGTTGGTAGAGGAACTGGAGAAGGGGAACTACCGACCGCAGATCCCCGGCATAGCAAAAACCTATCCTGGTGCGAGTCTGCACCTGACTCCGCGTAACTATTCAAACGCTGATCTGGTTGATCAGGTACCACCGCGTTACGATCTGGTCGATCATTACCGGCCGCACTACACCCTGGAAAATCTGAACATCCCCCTCGGGCTGGTTTCCAGCGCGGTTGGCTGCCCTTACAATTGTCACTTCTGCTGCATCAACCCGATCACCGGGGGGAATTATTTAAGCGCCGGCATCGACAGCGTCATCCGCGACATCAAACTCCTCGACGCATTGCCGGTGATCCGTCTGGTCGATGCCAACAGTTTCGGCAACCCGGCTACCGCCCTGAAGCTTGCTGAAGCCATTGCTGCTGCAGGTATCAACAAGCAGTATTTTGCCGATGTCAGGGCTGACCTGGTGGTCCGCCAGCCGGATTTGATCAAACGCTGGAAAGATGTGGGTTTACGCGCAGTGGTGATCGGTTTTGAAGAAATTGACGAGAAGGCCCTGCGGCAGATGAACAAGGCGGCTGAAGCGGCAAAAAACCAACAGGCGATTGAGATTCTCCACCGCTTTGGAGTGACCATTGTTGGTGATTTTATTATCTCTGCTGATTATCGCGAGGAGCAGTTTGACCAGCTTGGTACCTATGTCCGTGAGCAGGCCATTGAACTGCCGATCTATACGGTCCTCACTCCCCTGCCCGGCACCGCTTTATACCGGCAGATGGCTCCGCGAATTACCAATCATGACCTGGACTACTACACCCTGACCAACGCGGTGGTACCGACCCGCCTTGACGAAGAGTTATTCTACCAGCGCTACGCTGCCCTGTTGCGGGAAGGACATGACCAGGCAAAACTATAAAGTCACAACAAAAAAGGGATAAACCTTTTCGAGCGGCGCATATACTCTCGATAAGAGTCCCCGAAATAATCGAGATTTTCCCGCTCTTCAATCAGCGCAGCAGTGACACATGCCAGCGTACCTATCAAGGTCACCAGCAGCAGGGAAATTTCCACGTTCCTGAGCAATACCCCCCACAACAAACACAGCAGCGAGGTGTACATGGGATGGCGGATATATCTAAAAATCCCGGCAGTCACCAGAACGGTGGTTTTTTCGAACCCGAACAGGGTCTCATCGTCACGCTGATGGCTGACGCGACCTTCTCGCCGCATAACCAGGAAGGACCAGATCACCAACAGAGCTGAGGTTATCATCAGCAGGGTCGAGAGAACCAGGCGGGAGTTAAACTCCTCAACCCTAAGATAGCTGGAATTATGCACGGCAACCCATAAGATCAGTTCCCAGGTGATAAAGCGGTAGAGACCATGTTTATCCGGACTGAACAGGGTACGCCGTGAAATATAAATCAGCGGCACGGACAAAATCAAAAAAACCATAATTTTCTGCATCAGCTATCAACTCCAAAAAACGACTAACCAGGCAGCGCCGAAGGGTGCGCAGAACAGGCAAATCGGTTAATATAGGTTGCACCTGTTTTTAAAATTTACAAAAAAAGTCGCAGGCATTAACCTGTGCCGCAACCACGAAGCACCCTTTATTTTGATGCTGGAAAGTCGAACCATGCCCGTTTATATCACAGACGTAGCCATGTTTCTGCCCAATGCTGCCGTCAGTAATGAGCAGATGGAAGAAATACTTGGGAAAATCAATCAACTTCCGTCACGCACGCGGCGGATGATCCTGCGCAACAACAAAATTGAGCAACGCTACTACGCCATCGATCCGGAGACAGGCGTGACGACCCATAGCAATGCCCAACTGACGGCTGAGGCCATCCGCAGGCTGCAACCCTACCCCGGCTTTGGACCGGAACAGATAGAGTGTTTAAGCTGCGGGACCTCTTCACCCGACCAGTTGATGCCGGGACACGCCTCCATGGTTCACGGTGAACTGGGCGGGGTTCCCCTGGAGGCCGTGAGCACCATCGGTGTCTGTCTTGCCGGAATTTCCGCCCTCAAATATGCCTGGATGAGTGTTGCCAGTGGCCAGAGCCGTAATGCTGTTGCCACCGGCTCAGAGCTGGCTTCAACCTTCATGCGCGCCGCGCAGATGAAAAAGATCCCGGCGGAAAAACTGGTCGAACTCGAAAAAGATCTGTCTCTGAGTTTTGAAGAGGATTTTCTGCGCTGGATGCTCTCGGACGGTGCCGGGGCCGCCTACCTGCAGGACCAGCCCGCATCCGACGGCATCTCCTTACGTATCGACTGGATCGACATTCATTCCTTTGCCAATGAATTTGATGCCTGCATGTACGCCGGCGCCAACAAGCTCGCTGATGGCTCCCTCAATGGCTGGCGCGAGTACGATAAACCTGCTGTCGCGGTTACAGGAGTATTTAACATCAAACAGGATGTCAAACTCTTAAATGCCGAGATCATCGATACCTCAACCCGGCGCACCATCCCCCGCGTGGTTGCCCGGCGCGGCTTGCTTGCCGATCAGGTCGACTGGTTTTTGCCCCACTATTCATCCAACTATTTTCGCCAACCCCTGATGGACGGACTGCGCGCCGCCGGGATGGAGATTCCGGAGGAGCGCTGGTTTACCAATCTAGCAACCAAAGGGAATACCGGGGCGGCCTCCTTTTACATCATGCTCGAAGAGCTGTTCAATTCAGGACAGCTCAAGCAGGGCGATCGTATTCTTGCCTATATTCCTGAAAGTGGGCGATTCTCCATCAGTTATCTGCACCTGACCGTGGTGTGAAGCCTGGCAAGACTGAATCCGACTTCACCCCTGATCCGTCCGTTCACGGCGGACGAAAGAAGCAAGAGCCGTCAGGCTTGCCAGGGCTTCCCGGCTTGATTCATCGCTGCCGATACGGGCGCCGTAAGCCTTCTGTACCGCCACAACAATTTCCACTGCATCCAGGGAATCCAGTCCAAAGGGGGAATCGGGTCCGATCAGCGGCACATCGCACGGCACATCCTGCGCTGCGGTATCTTCCACATTACAGAAATCGATGATCAACCTGGCCAGCTCAAGTTCCAGATCAGTACCCATTGCTCGCTCCCATCTTTATCCGCTATGCGCCCTGCCGCCAACGCCGAAAAACCAGCGCGGCAATAGTCATGCACAAGAAAAAAAAGCCATTCAGCGTTACCAGCTGCGGCAGCACCGATAACAGATCGCCGCCGCGCACGAAGATATCCAGAAACGCCTCCAACCCCCAGCCCAAAGGGGAAACGACACTGATATCCTGCATCACCTGCGGCATCATGTAAACCGGCACCATCACTCCCCCTAAAGCGGCGGCAATAACAACCGAGACTGAACCGAAGACTGCCGCCTGATCAAAACTGCGTGCCACCACCCCCACCAGCATACCGTAACCACAGGCGGCCAGGGCCGCGCTGATCGCGACCAGCGCCAGCGCCAGAGGCGAAGCTCCCAGGTCAAGCTGCGGGGTCCCCAGCAGTGGCAGCAGATAATAGCCAACCAGCAGCATCAGGATGAACTGCAAGAGACAGATCAGCAGGTAGGCGAAGACCTTGCCGCAAAGCAGAGCGGTGATACTCACCGGCATGGTCAACAAACGGGTAAGGGTACTGTCCTGGCGCTCGCGAATCATGGTGCCGGCCAGGGGAATGACAATAAAAAACATCCCGAACAGGGTCCAGGCCGGCACATTCTGCTGTACCGAGGTCGGCATCGTGGAAAATTTTTCAGGTGCTGTCGATTCTTCCGTCAGTTCGATCAGGGGTCGCTCTAACCAATTATCTGCCAATTCAGGCAGCTCAATAGCGACCAGACCGGAAGCGCCATAGGGCTGCAGTTGCTGATCAATCTGTTGCTGTAGATCAACCCTCAACAGACGCATTAGCGCCGTGCTACGGCTGGCCATGGCAACAGTGATTACTCCACGCTGCACCGAACTCGACACCGCGGTGCGATAGACACCGCGTACCGCCGGATCGAAGAAGATCTGCAATTCTGCGGATTGGATCTCTACTCTGTCCCCGCGCAAGGTCGCCCACGCGGCTGATTCTGCGGCAGCACTAAGAGTGGCGCTGAAATCGGCCGGAACGACAATGGCAAACTGGTAGTCACCACGAAACACGATTTGCCGCGCCCGCTCCAGATCGATCTTTTCACCGGCAAAAGCCTCAACCAGCTCAAGCATCCCGGTAGCAGCAAGGCCGGCGGTCAGCTCTGCACCCAGCTCCCCCTCGTCGAGATTAACGAGGAGAGCACGGGTAGTGGTTTCTCCCGTCGCCCGAAACACGTTGTCCTGGACCAGCGTCAGCACCAGGACCAGCAGTACCGGCATGACGAACAACACCAGCAGGCCGGCACGGTCACGGCTGAGCAGGAGCAATTCTTTTCTGATGTGGGTCAAAAGATGCATATCCGTGTCTTCTACTCGCGCAAGGCTTTACCGGTCAGGGCCAGAAACAGATCTTCAAGGCTTTCGCAGGCAGGGTTTTCAGCGATCAACTGTCTGGGCGCTCCTTGGGCAATAACCTGCCCCGAATCGATAATCGCGATCTCATCACAGATCTCTTCCGCCTCCCGCATGTAGTGCGTGGTATAGAGCAGGGTCATCCCCTGGCGGTTGAGTTCCCGTAATTGTTCGAGAATCAGATTACGTGACTGAGCATCAATTCCCACGGTTGGTTCATCAAGCAGCAGAATCTGCGGTTGGTGAAGAATACCGACGGCGAGATTGGCGCGGCGCTTCATCCCGCCGGAACAGCGGTCGATCCGCCGCTGTGCTACTTCTGCAAGTCCCACCAGGTCGAGACAGGCAGCTATCCGCTCAGCACGTTGCCCTTTATCAACACCGAGGACACGGGCAAAGTAGGACAGATTTTCCCTGATCGTCAGGGTCGGATACAGGGCGATCTCCTGCGGCACCAGGCCGATGGCATGGCGAATCACTGCCGCCGCCTCCGGCACCTGTTGCCCCAGCACCTCAACCCGGCCACAATCAGGGCGCAGCAGGGTGCAGATGATGGAAATAGTGGTCGTTTTACCGGCGCCGTTAGGCCCAAGCAGCCCAAAAATTCGGCCGCGCGCCACTTCAAGGTTAAGGTTATCCAGCGCCGGTTGACTGCTGCCCGGATAGGTTTTAGACAGACTGCTGATCCGAATATCAACATCCTGGGCATTGGTACTCATCCGTCTCGCCCCTTTGCTGAAAAACCGGCGACAGCAGTGCGTAAATCCTGATAGAGGGATTTTTCCGCCGCTGCCAGTTGTTCCAGCCGCTGAGCCAGATCAGCAACGGTCGGCACCAGCTCGGCCCGTCCTTTACAGATACGCGCTGCCAACAGGGCAAACTCGCGCCAGTCATCGCCAATAGCGGTACAACGTCGCGATAGCGGCAGCAAGGCATCATTGCCGATCAGCGCCGCGGCTTCCTGCAAAAAGGCGGCATAAATAAAGCGAAAACCGCCACCGCCGGTGCCGATCTCTTCCTGCATCCTGACAATATGCCCGAGATGCTGCAGGGTTCTTTTTTCGCCAAGACGCGCCGGCCATTTAATCATCCGGCGGGCCAGAAAACTGATGCCGCGCACCCCAGCCACCGGCACCGGTGTCGCCAGCATCACCCGGCAGACATCCTTGATGCCGCTGATGATTGCCGCTGGCAGATCGATGTTGTCTGGCAGTGATTCGATGTAATAGATGCGCCCTTTGGGTGCCAGAGCGCCTTTGGCAAAACGCGCCTGGCGCAGATCAGCTGCAGCGCAACGTACCGGCTGTTCAAAAATCGGGTCGCTGATCAGATATTCATCCCCCTCTTTACCGGTTACCACCAGATTGTGGCCATTAAAATGAAAGCGGTAGGCCGGAGGAAAATAGGGCAGCCAGAACACCCCGGTCTGGGCGCCCACCGGGCAGCCGTCAGCCAGCAGGCGATCCAGCGTCTGTTCGGCCGCAATGGGTTGTTTGAAGCGCTGTTGGCAGACCTGGATTCCCAGCCTCTTGCCAGCTTTTCTGAAAATACTGCCGGGCGCGGTGCGAAAGGTGGTCAGGGGGAGAAAATTGAGACGGATAAAGGGGGCATAAGCAAAAAAAAGACCGCTGCCGATACCAAAGGCCAATGCTTCGGAGCAATCCACCCCATAATGATTCAGCAGGTTGGCGGTGACCCCACTTTCACAGTGGGCAGACTGCCGGTGACGGAAATCGATGTTCACAGCGGCGCCTCTGAAGTGTCTATGTCCTCAATGCGCAGATCCGGCTGCTGCGGAACCTGCTGTAGCTGATCGCTGCTGATTCGGAAAAGAGCAGCATAAACAGCCAGTACCCTTGGGCTCAAACGGTTGAACACCTGCGGTTTCAGATGCCGCTTAACCCGCCAGCGGGAAAAACCCGAGTATTGTGCCAACAAGGGCACATCCATCTGGTTTTTAACCATATGGTAAGCCAATGGGCTTTTGTGGCCGGCGTTGATCTCCTCAAGTACCTGCTGCAACTGTTCGACGATCACTTCCCAGGCCTGCCGCAGGGTGGTATTTTTTGCTTCCCAACCAACACTGAGCTCCAGGCTGTAGTTGCCATCTGCATCAACAGCGTAGTTGACTTCACGACAGCCGGCGGTCAAGCCACTATGTTGGGGCACCTCTTCCTTTTTCATGATTAGAAACGCACCCCTGCCACCAGCAGCAGACTGTTGATCCCCCGGTTGTCTCGATGCAGTTCAGCATTGGAAAGATGATGCAGACGTACGCCCACGCTTATATCTCTGCCATAAACCGGTCTAAAATCAATCCCGACTCCGATCTGGGGATTGAAATTAAAACGCAGCCCCTGCCCTTTGACCCGAAAATCGGTATAAATAAGACCTATTCCCCCTTCGAGGTAAGGCTTCCAGGAGGGGGAAGAAAAAGTGTCGATATATTTTACCGCCATCATGTTGACCGCTGCCAGTATGCGATCACGGCCATCAGTGGTCATGCCGAGGTTGAACTCCCCTTTAAAAAAGAGACTATCGGGCGCGCCATGCCAGAACACCTGGTCATAGGGCAATTGCACATTACCCTGCACAATCACCAGCCCGAAACGATCCGGATCATAAGCCTGACCGGCGAGCAGAGCCATACCGTAACGAGGAGCAGACTCCTGCGCTACAGCCGGTCCGGCAACACCTGCAATCAGGGCAACGGCAATAATCATCTGAACCAGACATCTCAGCGGGACAAACATATCAACCCGTAATCGCCGCCCGGACCAAATTTGAGACCGGCCAGAACGCCATCGGTGCCTGAAGGGTTAAACGCGGCCTCATGGAGATTGGCAGAGGCATCTTGCGGCCCCGCATAGAGCTGTCGATCGCGCAGCATCAGGGCCGCTGCTGCCAGGTCAAAACCGGCGGCGGCGGGGAAACTGCCGTAATAGGGGGAGCAGGCAACAACCGGCTGATCCCCTATGACCTCGGCATACCAGCGTCCACACTGGCGGTGGCCATCAGCTCCTGCGACAATAACTGCCGCAGGCGGCAGTTTGAGCGGAGCAACCGCATGGTTCCCCAGGATAACAGAATCAATAGCGGCGTATGCCGCCGTGTTATCCTCGCGCCCCAGCACCATAAACACTGCACCTTCACCGACCATGGCCGTCTGGGCGGCCAGATCGAGAGGGCGCAGCGGACCCTGTTCACCATCAGCGAAGAAATGGCGGCGACAGTAGCGCAACACCTCGCAGTATTCATCAGCAGCGCCAAACAGCACCCGATCTACCCGCCCTTCTGCCAGCCATTGCCGCGCACTTAACAGGGCGGAGGCAACAGACATCTCAAACTGGGTGACGGTCAGGCTGGGAGACGTCAGTTTCAACTGCATCGACACGTGGGCGGCGGCAGCATTATGGACCGAGTTGGAAAAGTGAGTTGGAGAGCTGCAGGAATAACCGAAATCGAGATAGGAGTCGAGAAAATTGAAGGTGGTTTTCAGGGGGCCATATCCACTGGCCACCACCACCCCAATCCGCGAACGATCAGCCTCAAGTAACCCGGCGTCTTCAAGGGCAAGATGGGCGGCAAGAAGGGTCATCTTGGAAAAATGGTCGATCCGGCGCAGTTCCCGCTTGGGCAGAAAGCGTTCGAGACCTTCCGTTGTTGCGCGATAGGCCGGAAAGCTGTCCCTCGCCCCGTCATGGTGATCCACGGTAAGTTGTTGTGGAGCAACTGTTCTGCTTTGCAGCGCGCTGCGCAGTGCGTCTACCCCGGCACCAAAACTGCCGGTTATTCCGATTCCCTGAATCGCCAGGCGCATATCAAGCTCCTCCTGCGGCCAGAATCAGCACAGCGTTGTTACCACCAAAAGCCAGGGATTGAGAGAGGCCAATCTGACTGCCAAAGGAGGTGTTAGCTGTCACCGGGGTCACCGGAATCTGCGGGTCCGGTTCGGCGAAACCGATGCTGGCGGGAATCTCACCCCGCTTAAGACAGGCCAGGGTGTAAACCGCCTCGATGGCACCCGCGGCCCCCAGGGTGTGGCCGGTATATCCCTTGGTCGACAAAAAAGGAACCCCGGGCAGAACCTCGTGCAGCACCCGCCCCTCGATGCGGTCATTGTCAGGGGTACCGGTGCCGTGGGCGTTGACAAAAGCTATCTGCTCCGCACCAATATCTGCCGTACGGAAGGCTTCGGCGAGGGCGGCTTTGAGGCCGGCGCCATCAGGACGCGGTGCGGTCAGGTGGTGGGCATCGCAGGCCGAGCCATAACCAAGAACCCGGCCAAGAATCCGCGGCTGATCAACCAGGACAGCGCGTTCAAGGATCATGACCCCCGCCCCTTCCCCGAGATTCAACCCTTTACGATGGACATCAAACGGCCTGCAGGGGTCGGTATCGGTAATCATCAGGGAACTGAAGCCGGCATAGGTCACGCGCGACAGCTCGTCGGCACCACCGCTGATAACGATATCGCAGGCACCGGAGCGCAACCAGGACGCCCCCAGACCAATGGCATCGGTACCGGATGAACAGGCGTTGACCACGGTCTGAACCGGCCCGTTCAATTTGAGCCGGCGGGCAATCACCGCGGCCGGATTGCTGCGCAGGTAACGTTCGATAATGCTCATCCCCGGATTTTTACCATCTTTGTAGTCACGGTAGAAATCGTCACAGTTCAGGGCACAACCGACCGTGGTACCGATACAGACGCCAACGCGCTTGCCTTTAAGTGCTGCTTCATCGTAACCGGCAGCGGTCAGTGCTTCCAACGCTGCCGCCAGGGCCAGCTGGCCGGTACGGGCGTAGATCAACTGCTCCTGGTCCAGGGGCAGTTGAAACTCGTCACGCAATTCCAGCACTGGATAGGCGACCGGATGATCGGTGGAAAAGCGGATGGGGGCACCTGGATAGCGACGTCCGGCAAACAGGTTCCCAAGGTTCTCGTCCAGGTTCATCCCGGCCCCGGACAGGCAGCC
>RRYU01009875.1_pt1 | contig 20083 bp, 20 predicted proteins | sample 2162651 | NCBI WGS metagenome assembly RRYU01 (sample SAMN10267283, study PRJNA491782) | microbial mat metagenome | isolation source: biomat in the production well | place: Japan: Minami-Kanto gas field, natural gas well KTG3 | collected 2017-06 | reverse complement strand
GAGTTTAATAAAGCTTGGAAAAACACCATGACTAAAGTTGAAGATGGAAAGCTTATACCTATTGATATTGATGGTGATTGGCAAGACCTGCTTAATGATGATGATTTTTTGATGTCAGCTTAAGTTTTGAAACAGATTTTTTGTATTTATGTTATAGTATATGAGGGCATTAACTTATTTCGCTTGACAAAATAACATAACTGGTTTATATTTGCGTCTTGATTATTAAGAATAATAATATTTTATGTCTATAGGAAAAGAAAACAACTTAGGTGAACATATTCATGAAGATGATTTAGAAGGAGCTTTTGGTGAAACTTTTGGAAATGCCAATTCTACAACCATTACAAATGTAGATACACAATTTGCAGATGAGTTAAAAAATATTTTAGGCAAGAGGCCATCTAAAACAAATAGAGTAGATGAAGCTGTTCCTGAGTCTACTAGTATAGAAGCTAGTGGTGTTGTTCATGATGATGTTGATGAAGATGCGGTATTAAATACTTTAGAATTAAATACTAAAGATTTACTTAAAGTGGCTGAGGCTGAAGCTGAAGTTGAAGTTGAAGTTGAGGCTGAAGTTGAGGCTGAAGCTGAGGATAAACCTGGAAGAATTATAGTTTTAGGACCTACTGATACTGCTGTGGAAGATGAAATTACAGTTGTGGTTTGTGCTGATAGTGTTCCAGAACCTATTGCTAATACTGCATTGTTTATTGCAAATAAAAAACCCGATGGAGAAGTAGATAATTTTAAAATGATAACCCCCATTGATCAGAACATTTTAAAAAAAGAGGAGACTGTGAAAGAAGACGAATGGACAGAGGCTCCTGTTGCTGGTCTGTTTGCTAAAGATAGTGAAAAAAATGAGGATATAAGTGAAGAAGAAGATGACGATGAGCTAATTGTTATGCCAAAAGGTTTTTGGGGTAGACACTGGAAAAAAGCAGTTGCGGCAGTGACTATGTCAGCTGTGTTATTTGCAGGTAGTTATTATCTAATGACAAATGATAGTGAAGATCAAAAAACTGCTATTAGTAAAAATGATGATACTGATAAAGATATAAATAATGGTGATGTAAACGTAGAGAAACACATAAATAAAAGTGTGAAAATTCCTGTGGCAGAGCATGATGAGGCTAATTGGGTTGAAAATGTTGAATCACAAGACTCTAAGGAGAATGAATGGTCAATGTTATTTGATGAAACAGAAGGTGAAGAAGATGAGCTGCTTGCTGAGTCTATTGCTAAATTACAAGCTGAGGAAGAGGCTAAATTGAAAGCTGAAGAGGAGGCTAAAAAATCTACTGATAAAGTGTGGATTGGTTCCATTCTTACTGAAAAGAAGACTAAACGTGTAAAACGTGGGGATTCTTGGTGGAAACTGGCAAAGAGAAATTTTCCAGAACATATGGGAGAGGGAAATAATGGATGGATAGCAACTATTGGTATATATGTGGTAAATAATTGGAATGCGGAAACTGGAGAATATACAAAGAGTATGAACGATACTCTTAAGAAAAATTCTAGAATTAAAATTCCTACAAAAGATGAGATGAATAGACTGTTTGCTGATGCTGAATTTAGGGCTGAGGCAAGAAGCATATTTGATCAATATCATGCTGAAAGAGTTGCTCAAGGCAAAATTAGTGCTGAAGAGGCTGATAAAGAAATGTTGGCATTTGATGAAGTAATACAAAGCTTACAAGCTAAGGATACTACTATAGAAAATATATTTACATCTGGTGCGCTTGATAAAATTATTGATGACAATATTAATGTTGAAGAGGCACTTGAAGGAATGTTTGCATTTGAAGATGCTCAAAAGTCTAAAAACATGGATGTTGCAGATGCGGAATTGGAAGATGCACTTGCTAATTTGGACTGGGGTACTGGTGATCTAGAATTAGATACTGCACTTGATGGAATAGATTGGGATGCTGCAGTAACTGCTGCAATGCCTGATAATATCATAAATGATTTAGTAGAGCTTGAACCTATAACAAAGACTCAAGCTACTGTATATGAAATGTTGGCTAATTTGGATATGGATGATGATATTATAAATGATTTAGTAGAGCTTGAGCCTATAGAAAGCACTCAAGTTGCTGATATAATTATGAATGATTTAGTTGATATTAAGCCTATAACAAAAGATCAAGCTAATGTATATGATTTACTGGCTAAGCTTGATAAACATCATAAAAAAGAGGATTTAAAAGAGGAAAAAGGAAAAATTTATGATGATGGATGGGGAGAGATTTTTGACAATCTTTACGCTTAAATTTGATTTGGGGGATATATTAAAAAGGGCGGCACTTATATAAATTAGGTGTCGTTTTTTTAATACCAGACTTTTTTGAGCCCTAAGAAATAGGCTATAACATTTGTGAGGAAGTGTAGGAGGGGAGTGATGATTAGTAAGGTAGCGAAGACTTCGAGTGGCATACAATAAAATGGTAGTAAAAACAGTGTTGCTCCCAGTATGAAGTCAATTTGATCAAATGGAAACCAAGCTGCACCTGGTTTGATCTTGTGACGACGTTTTAAGTATGACTTAAATGAATCTCCTACTAATGCTCCTATACCTAATGCAAAAGCATATATAGGCATCCATAAAGGCGTATAATCAAGTAAAGCATACTGAGTCATATATCCCATACTTGCTAGATATGTTTGAAGTCCAATTATTATAAAGGCAGCAACAAAACCTGAATAAAATCCTCTCCAGGTTTTGTTTTTACCAAATTTTTTTTTATTAATCGGTTTTGCTAATGGCAGCGAGAGTTTTGCTGCGATCACTGGCGCCATGTTGGCAGCGTATGCTGGCAATATTAGATATAGTGATGCTATTAGTAAATCCATCATGATTATTTTTCGATTATGATTGGCATAATTAGTGGCCTTCTTTCAAGCTTTGTATGTGTATATTTATCTAATGTTTGTTTTATATACTGCTTAATGTCGTGTTTTGAAGCCTTTGGATCTTTTTTTATAAGTCTGTTGAAGGCTTGTTTTGTCATTTCTGCCACTTCTTTGCGAATTTCTTCGGACTCATGCATGTAGATAAATCCTCTTGAAATAACGTCTGGATCTCCTTTTAGTTTGCCTGTGTTTTTTGTCATGTTTATAAGGATAACTAAGGTTCCGTTTTCTGACATCATTTGGCGATCTACTTGTACTTGTGAGCCTTCGTGCCCCTCTCCACTACCGTCAATTAGTATGTATTTTGTTTCTACTTTTTCTTTTGAAACTTCTACTTTGCCGTGTCCTAATTCTAATACATCTCCATTTTTTATTAGGATTATATTTTGATTAGGAATGTTGCATTCCTCCTCAGCCAAAAGTGCGTGACCTTGGCGCATGAAGTATTCTCCATGTATTGGAACAAAGTACTTTGGTTTAACCAAGTCAATCATACGTTTAAGCTCGTCGCGCTTACCATGACCTGATGTGTGCACGTCCATCATTTGCTTATGGATAACTTTTGCACCTTTCATACAAAGTCTATTTATTACAGTTGCTATCGCTCTTTCATTACCAATAATTGGTGATGAAGAAAGTACGATTGTGTCACCCTGTTTGATCTTTATATTTTTGTGGTCGTCGTTTGAGATACGAGTTAATGCAGAAACTGACTCTCCCTGTGATCCTGTAGTCAAAATTAATGTTTTGTGATCGGGAGTGTCTTTGTATTTTCTAATATCCTGTACTAGACCTTTTGGATGTTGAATAAATCCGAGTTTTCTAGCTATCTCTAGATTGTCTCGCATGCTTCGTCCGGAAACGTAAACTTGTCTTCCATACTTTTGTGCGTAGTCCAATATTTGTTGTATACGACCGATCAGACTTGAGAAAGAAGCGATTATTAAGCGTTTATCTACCTTTTTAATAATTTCCTCTAGTGTTTTTCCAACTTGATCCTCAGACATTGTGTGTCCTGGTACAAGAGCATTTGTAGAATCTGAAAAAAGTGCTAGGACGTTTTTTTCTCTACCTAGTTTTTCTAGTTTGTGAATGTCTGCCTTTTTTTGTCTACCTGATGGATTGTCGTCAAACTTAAAATCTCCAGTGTGTACTATCTTTCCAGCTGGTGTTGTAACGATCACTCCAACAGCATCTGGTATAGAATGTGCAACTCGGAAAAATTCTACAGTAAACTGACCTAATTTAAGCGTTTGGTCAGGATCTATAGTGTGTGCTTTTGTAAAGTTTTTGAGTTTAAATTCCTCAATCTTTTTATCAACTAAGCCCATTGTTAGCTTTGTCCCGTACATTGGTGGAAAGTTAAGCTTTGGTAAGATGTAAGGGATCCCACCTATATGGTCTAAATGACCATGTGTAAGGACTATACCTCTAATTTTTTTGCTGTTTTCCTCCAAATATGAAACATCTGGGATTACATAATCGATCCCAAGCATATCGTCACTTGGAAACTCAAATCCCATATCAATTACGATGATGTCGTCGCCATATTCTAGCGCCATCATGTTTTTACCCACCTCATCTAATCCACCAAGAGGGATAATTCTAAGCTTTCCCTTTGTTTTTTGTGGCCTGTGTGACTTTTGTGGTTTTTGTACTTTTGTGTGTACTTTTTGATCTTTTTGATCTTTTTTGTAGAAGTTTTTCTTTTTAAACGTCTTCTTTTCGTTCTTTTGTGGGTTTTTTGTATCAGAATCTGCGATACTCAAATTCTTTTTTAACCATTGATCTAATTTTCCCATTTTTTTCTTTATTCAATTATTAGTTTGTTATGATCGCTTAACTTATATATTGTAGCATATTTTGTTTTTTATTACTAGCCATAGTCATATCATTTACTTTAATGTAATATTGCGGTAATTAAAATAAACATCTTAGTTCTTAAAATAACTCCTATGAATGATCGAGATAATATTGCAATTTTGGGCTTTGGACTTGAGGGAAAATCACTTTTAAAACATTTGATAAAGCATGGCTATAGTAACATTACGGTTTGTGATCAAAATGTGGATTTGGCGGACAAAATGCCTGATGGTGTTTCTGTGAGGCTTGGAGAGGACTATTTGGATAATCTGGATGATTTTCATGTGATATTTAGAAGTCCGGGGATTAAATTTTTGGATCCACGTATTCAAAAGGCTATACAAACCGGTAGTACTGTAACTAGCGGGACTGCTCTTTTTATGGACCAGTGTCCATGTCCTATTGTGGGCATTACGGGAACTAATGGTAAGGGGACTACTAGTACGTTGATTTTTGAAATTCTTAAGAAAGCTGGAATTGATGTTTATCTTGGTGGAAATATTGGCTTACCGGCCCTTGATTTTATTGATGAATTGAATGGGGATAGTGTAGCTGTGTTGGAGATGTCTAGTTTTCAATTGCAGGATCTCAAGAAAAGTCCTAAGTATGCGGTTTTTCTAAATACTAGCTCGGATCATTTGGATTATCATGTGGATACTGAGGAGTATATGCAAGCCAAGGAAGGGATTTTGACTAATCAAAATAGTGGGAGTGTTGCGGTGCTCAATAAAGACTATGATTATGAAAAATATTATAGGCCACTTGTAAAAGGTGAGCTTAGGGAGGTTACTGTGAAGGAAAAGGTTAAAAATGGTGCATATGCTGAGGATGGCGATGTTTATTATGCTATGGAGGGTAAGGCTGTGCGGCTTATGGCTGCTGCGGATGTAAAACTTATTGGTGCTCATAATTTGGAAAATGTGCTACCTGCGATTGTGATTGCTAAGGAGTTTGAGGTTGATGATTCGGTAATTGTAGAGGTTTTGAGTGAGTTTTCTGGTCTACCTCATAGGCTTGAGTTTGTAAGAGAGCTAAATAGCATTAGGTTTTATAATGACTCTATTTCAACTAATGCAGCTACTAGTATGGCGGCTGTGGACTCTTTTGATGAGCCTACTGTGCTGATTGCTGGTGGATCTGATAAAGGCTTTGATTATGATGAATGGGCCTTGAAGATATTAACTAAGTCTAGCTTAAAAACCGTTGTTTTGGTTGGAGGTAATGCGGACAAGCTTGAGAAGGCTCTTGTCGATGCTGAGCCAAAGCTTGGAGAGGCTGAAGGGTCACCTACAAAGATTATAAAGAGAACGGATTTTGCTGAGGCTGTGTTGGATGCTTATGCTGAGGCTGAGAAGGGTGGTGTGGTTGTGCTTTCACCGGCGGCTGCTAGCTTTGATCGGTTTAAGGATTATAAGGAGAGGGGAAAGGTGTTTAGGGAGGTTGTTGGGAAACTTAAATAGTAAAGACTATCTCTTCCTAACAAGATTTATCATATCCTTATCAATCGTCCTTGTGATAATCAGCATTAGGCCGTAGACGGTTGCTCCTAGAGGTATTGCTATTAGGATGCTCCAGTTTTGTATTTGTGCGTAGAGGTGTGGGTAGCTAAAGTGTACTGCTGCTCCCATTATTAGGGCTGAGAGGATTATGTTGAATAGCTTTTTGAAGTCTATTGAGAATTTTAGGTAGCGTTTTGCGAAGTAGTAGTTGCCCATGAGGATAAAGGCTTCGCTTAGGACACTTGTTACTGCTGCTCCTGCAAATCCGTATTTTGGGATGAAAATTATGTTTGTGATTATGTTGAATATTACGCAGGCTGCGTTGATGTAGAGTAGTTTGGTTTGTTTTCCTACTGCTATTAATATGAATGCGAATAGTACATTTAGGAATTGGAACATTAGTGCGAAAATCAGGATTTGTAGGGCTATATCTGAGCCGTAGAATCCCTCACTGATGCGTGACATAAACTCTGGGGTGGAAACTATAAATATGATTGGATATGCAAGTATTACGCCTCCTACAACTATTGGTATTGAAAGTGCTGCTAGGAAGTTGAATGATTGTCTTATTACTTCTTTGTATTTTTCGGATTTTTCTTCGATTGCTTTTGTTAAGACTGGTAGTACAGAATTCATGAAGTACAAGGGAAGTACCGAAAAGTGCTCTAACATTTTCATTGCTACTCCGTATATTCCAACTTCTTCTTGTCCTCGGAATAGGGAAATTAGGATTGAATCTATGCGGAAATATACTGTGTTTAGTATTAGAGCTAGGCCGTATGGTAGTGATTCTTTTAGGACTCTTTTCCATAATTTTATGTCGAATTGGTATTTTAGTGGGGTTATTTGTTTTACGAAATAATTTGTGGTGAAAATCATTACTAAATTACCGATAACTCCTGCAAATATTAGTAAGTAAAATCCAGTATGAGTGTCTGTTGGAAATCCAAAAAATACTACGTATGCCATAAATCCTACTGATACGATTTTGCCTACAACCATCGCAAATGATGCAAAGTGCATTTGGAGTTTGGTTTGTAGTACGCTTGTAATTGTGCCATTTAGAATGGTTACAACAGTAGTTATTGAGGCTAATGCTACGGCTATTGGGATCCTTGTGTCTCCGTATTTTGGAATGGCAAAAACTGCTGCTGTAGCTACTAACATTGTTACTACAACCATTATTGTCCTTAGAGAAAGTATGTTTCCAATTATTTTTGGAATGTTTTTTTCGTCACGGGACATTTCGCGTACGGCTATGGTAAAGAGTCCTAGGTCTGCGGCTATTCCAAAGAAGGCTAGAAATTCGTATACGAGGACGTATTCTCCATATCCTGCTACACCTAGATATGATGTTGCGATTTTTACAACAGCTAATCCTAATATTGCGATCATTATTTTTCCCACAAATTGGGCTAATGTGTTTGATAGAATTTTTCGAGCCGTTGACATAGGAGGTATTAGAATTTGAAGATTACGTTGAGGATTTTACACTAGCCTAATTGAGATAAGCAAACTTAATACTCTGTCTTTTCTTCTGTTTCTTGCCATCTTTTAAATGGCTTTAGACAGATGTCTCTATCTAATTTTTTAACTATATCTACCTGCTGTGTTGTGCTTTTGTTAAGTATCACGTCGTATATAAATTTGTCGTCAAAGCCTATGTCTGCAGCATCTTGTCTTGTGCAACCGTAGTAAAGTTTTTTCATTTTTGCCCAGTGTATGGCGGCAAAACACATAGGACAAGGCTCGGCAGAGGAATAAATCTCACAATCAGATAGATCAAATCGACCAAGAAGTTTTGTGGCTTTTCTAATTGCGTTAACTTCTGCATGGGCTGTGGGATCGTTTGTTTTAATCACGGTGTTGTGGGCGCTGGCGATGATCTTTCCATCCTTTACAATAACTGCTCCAAATGGTCCGCCGTCTTTTTTGTCTAAACCTTCAAAGGCTTCATCTACAGCCTTGTTCATAAAATCATTCATAAAATTAAAGTAAACTAGGTAAAAATTTGTATTTTTGATATCTTGTTTGTGTGTCTTTATGCTACACTGTTATGATTAATTTTTAAATTAAATTAAAAATGCACGATATAAAAGCTCAACTTACAGAAACTAAAGAATATATAGAAAAAGGATTGGAAAGTGTAAATTTACCTCAAAAAAAACAGAAACTACTTGAATTAAATGACAAAATGACTGAGCCTGATTTTTGGGATGATCCGGATTCTGCTTCTGAAATAAGCCAAAAAGCTAGTCATTTGAGTAAGAGTATTGAGGCCTGGGAGGGTATTGCATCTGAGGTTGATGAGCTTTTGGAGCTACTACCTGAGATTTCTAGTGAAAAAGATCCCCAGGGAGCTAAGGAATATGAAACTATGGTGGAAGATTTGTTTAAAACATGGAGAAAACTCGAAATTTCTACATTCCTTAATGGAAAATATGATGAAAATAATGCGATTTTGATGATACATGCGGGGACCGGAGGGACTGATGCTTCAGATTTTGCGGACATGCTTATGCGTATGTATCTGAAATATATGGAAAAAATGGATTTTAAGGTGGAAATTATTGAAAAATCTATGGCTGATGAAGCTGGGATAAAGAGTGTTTCTTTTACAGTAAAAGGGCAATTTGCATATGGATATCTTAAAGGGGAGGGCGGTGTGCATCGATTGGTGCGGCTGTCTCCATTCAACTCAAAAAATACTCGTGAAACTTCGTTTGCGTTGGTGGAAATTATGCCTGAGGTTCATAAATCGGCTAAAAAGGATATTAATCCGGATGATTTGCGAATTGATGTATTTAAATCTGGAGGGCATGGTGGGCAGGGGGTAAATACTACGGATTCTGCGGTGAGGATTACTCATTTGCCGACTGGTATTGTGGTAAAATGCCAAAATGAGCGCAGTCAGTTGCAAAATAAGGCGCAGGCGATGGAGATTTTGTATAGTCGCTTGGCGGCGCTGCTTGAGGATCAAAAAGTTGAGGAAATGTCTGAATTAAGGGGTGAAAAGACGGAGATGTCTTGGGGTAATCAGATTAGGTCGTATGTGCTACATCCGTATAAGATGGTGAAGGATCATAGGACTGATTATGAGGAAAGCAATCCTGATAAGGTGCTTGATGGGGAGATTGATGGGTTTGTTGAGGCGGAGCTTAAGAAGGTGTGAATTGTTAATGAAGATTGAAAGATTAAGTAATAAATTATTTAAGTTTAGCTCTGAAGATTTTTTTAAAATCATCTATTGATTTTTCGCTTTCATATTTAAATGCTAATACTAACGTTAAAAAAATAAGCAAGGTCATGGCTGCTGGAATTAATAATATTATCTCAAATTTACCTTGGCTTATTAATGGAATAATGTTTTCTAAATAAAGCATAAACATAAATATACACAAAATAATTATGAAAAAATATACATATAAAAGTAGTCTCATTTTTATATGAATTTCTCGGTGACTTTGTTTATCAACAAAAGACCCCTTAATTTGAGGCAAAAATGAGTTTCTGTAACCATTTATTCTCTGAATTTTAAAAGTATTGTCTATTATTTTTCCTTGATATTCTTCTGAAGGTTTTTTGTAAAATCTAAAAAATTTTATTGGAATTACTGAATTGCTTAAATTACTTTTTAGTTCTTGGATTTTTAGATCTGAAATTAATATTATGTTTTTGTATGGTAGCATATGGTATTCAATTGTTTTCACTATCATGTAGTTTTGAGAGACTATTTATGGTAAGTGATGTTGATTTTGTGCTTAGAGTATAAATATAAAGTAAATTTTTTACAATGAGCGCGTATAGCCGATTTTTAATTGAAGTGAAAAAGGAGCTTTAACCTATATTGTTTTAGTAAAAATAAATGCTCTTTTAAAGAGACTTATCAAGCTTATCTGTTTTTTGAATCCTAATTTTTGATAAAAATTATGAGTTTTTTTTCGACGAAAGTTTGAATATAGTTGAATTTTTTTGTATCCATTTCTTTTTGCAAAAAACATGATGTTTTCCATCGTTGCTGTGCCAATTCCTTTAGCTCTGAGACTTGAATCTATAACTAATTCATCTATATATAAAACTGATTTTTGTTTTATGATTTTTAGTGAATAAAATCCGACTGTTCTTTTTTTTAAATTTATTAAAAAATATAGTTTTGATTTTGACTTAATTTCTGTTTTATATTTGTTAATAAGCCTCTCTAGTTTTAGTTTTTTAGGCCATAGTTGTTTTAACAATTTTAATATTTCATCAAAATCTGATGTTTTTGCTTTGGATATTTTTAAACTGTTTAAATTTATTTTAGGCGTATTTTGATTAATATTCATATATATCTGACAATTGATACTGTGCTTAAAATACTAATAAGTGAAACAACCAGTCAATGTGATTGAATGATGTTTTTTGATTTTCTCGATGAGTCTATGCATATGAGGATCAAATTTTTCAATCGGAGAAGTAAGAACTTCGTCAAAACTTAACCAATGAAAATCATCAAACTCCTTATCATATTCATCGCCATCGGTTTTAAAAGATTTAGTTGAGTCTTCTTTGAACATATACCACAAAGAAACATCTGTGTGAGGTTCACTAATGCCAACGGTTTGCGTAATTGTAACAAAAAAAGGTGCTTGTGTTTGTTTATTATCTGGGTAGTATGTTTCAAGAGATAGTCCTAATTCTTCCTTTAGTTCTCTTTTTGCAGCGACTAAGGGCATTTCATTAATATCGACATGTCCGCCACTCGGCACCATAAGTTTTGCTTTTTTATGATCAAAAAGAAGCAACATTTTGAGAGTGGGATCAATTACGAGAGCGTAACTAACAAGATGTTTTGGTGGAATAGCATCTTTATGAATGCGAAAAATGTCAGCATCGCTTGAAATCCAGTCACAGATGTTTTCGATATGGTCTTTTTCCAATTGATCATGTGGGGCAACCAAAGCAATTAAATCTTTTATTTTATTTTTGACTATTCTATCTTTCATAAAAATTTTATAATTTACAAATGGAGACTTTTTTTAATTTCAGCTAATAAGTTGATAGATGAACTTTTTCTTTCCATTCCATCCTAAAACCAAGCATACTTTATAATTCCACAGAAAAAAACTTATATAAATCTTAAATTTGTGTCATAATATGTTTATGAAGAATAATAAAATATTGGTGGGGGAGGACAATTTGATTTTGCGGGCGACTTCTCAGGAGGTTCGTATGTTTGATCGTGGGCTTAGGGATCTGGCGGTTTCTATGAAAAAGACTTTGAAGAAAGCTGATGGGCTTGGGCTTGCGGCGCCTCAGGTTGGGGAGAATATTCGGATGTTTTTGATTACTTTGGGGTATGGGAGTAATAAGGAAATTATTGTGCCGGTTGTGAATCCGGAGATTTTGGGGGTTAGTGAGGAGAGGGGATTTGGAGAGGAGGGATGCTTGAGTTTGCCGGGGATTTATGCACAGGTGGAGAGGTTTATGGCTTTGAAGGTGAGGTTTCAGGATTTGGAGGGGAATGTGATTGAAATGGAGCTTGATAGGTTGGATGCGCGAATTTTTCAGCATGAATTGGATCACCTTGATGGGGTGCTTTTTGTTGATCATTTGCAAAAAGATGCTGTGACTGAAAATCTTTTAATGTAGGCGTTTGTATAGTTTGTATGCCCAGTAGAGGATAGGCCTTATGGGTTTTTCTTGTGAGTGGGTATAGGTGATGTGTTTGCCTCCAAATTTTAGTTTAAATTGTGTGACTCCGGCCCATGTGTGATTGGGTTGATTTGCTGGTGAAATTCCTAAAAAGTCGTATACCTTTAATCCTTTTTGTTTTGCATATTTTATTGTCTCCCATTGTAGGAGGTATGGGGCCATTACATTGCGGTAGTCGTTTGATGATGCGCCGTAGTAGTAAATTGCTGTGTCTTTGTGGAATGTTGCGATGAGGGCTGCAACTGGTTTGTCTTGGTAATAGGCTACAAATACTGCTGCTTGATCGTCTTTTGATAAGGTTTCAAGCATTGTTTTGTAGTAGTTTTTATTGTGTCCGGAAAATTTATCGCGTGTGGTTGTTTCGTTGAGAAGTTTGTAGAATATTTCTATGCCATCTAGGCCCATTTTTTTTACCTCTACGCCCTTCTTTGCTGCGAGACGAATATTGTAGCGTCCCTTTGGTTTCATTTGCTCTAAGAGGCTGTTTTCGCTCTTGGTAAGGTCAAGAGTAAGCGTGTCTTGTGGCTGAAAACCGTGCTCTATTGTTTTGAAGCCTTTAAATGGCTGTATGTTGTCTTGTAATGGTAAAGTTGGATCTATGCGTAGGAATATTGATTTTTCTTTTTTTGCTATGGATTTTAAGGCTAAAGTTATTGCGTCGAGTTGGGCTTGTGCTTTTGTTTGTGAAGAATAATCAATAAGCGGTCCTCTAGCGGCGTATAGCCAAGAAAGTCCTTTAGGTAGTTCCTTGCTAATAATTAATGATCCTGCAATTATTTTATTGTTCTCTTTTATTGCTACAATCCAGTATTTTCCTCTTTTTGATAGTTGAGATTGAAAGTGGCCCCAGGCGGAAGATTGAAATATTGAGGCGAGGGGATGTTTTTTTACAAAATCGTCCCAGTTGCTTTCCTCATTTTTTGATAAGAGCTTTATCTCCATTGTTTTAGTTATTTCGGGAGAGATGATAGCATGTTATTTTGGAAAATATAAGATTTGCTTGTGGGAAGAAATTTATCTTACTGGATCTTAAACATAAGCATTGACATGTTTTATTTTTCTTGTATTATTTTATTGTGTGTCTCGTAGATTCTTTGAAAACAAAACGTCAGCCGGGAGGGGACTAGAATGTTTGACTTGGATCCGTATGCAATCGCGATGAACTTTCAAATGGCCTACATTAACCAAGATATGGAAAATACACTGGTTAACGTTGCCACATGGAGGTTAACTAGAGAGTTAGCCGTATTAGAAAAATACATATCTGAAGATGTGTACAGTATGAAGCTCTACACTGCAAAATTGGAGCATAAAATTTTGCTCATGCACTTACTGGGGGGACTCAGCAATAAGTCGCCAAAAGAAGACGTGCCAGAACATGTTGCAAGGGGCATGAGGCTGGCTGTATCCATTTGGTTATTGGATAGAGACTATATGGAGGAGCATGGAAGCATGTTAATCGATATTGTTCCTTCTGAAATGATGGATTATGTTGAACAGTACGCCGAAGAGCTGAATCGGCAGTATGACAGCAAGACCCAACGAAGCGCAAAGATCCCAGAGCTTGAGGAGCTTGGGAGCCTACCTTGACAGCATTTTCCTTTGATTACGTTGACTCTATTCCTCACAGGATGAGGTGATAGATCAACTCCACACAACAGCCCATACTCTGGGCTGTTCAACCTAGGTTTGTTTTTTACTTTCTAAAAATTGGAAACATCTACCTTGACTTTTTTGTGTTTTTCATTATAATAATAAATCTTTTGCAGGAAGCTTGCTTATCTGTGAAAGTGATCTTTAAAAGCATGTCTAAATATACCTTGGTCACCACTGTTTAGTTTAAAAATTATTTTTAGATTAGATGGTTGTGACCAAGAAAAGTAAGTACTGGTCACCTTTCACTTGGAGGGAAAAAGAAATTGAAACTTCGCTCGAATACGTGGCACGAGGGTAGGTTTAAGACCTACATGACTATTCGTGACAGGGAAAATCCTGTCTCCGTGCATCCTGCACACCCGAGATTTAAAGATAGTGTCGAGAATATCTGCTCGACGCTGGGGGTTGACTACTTGGTCGCCCAACAGCTCGGATTCAACAACAAGGTCTCAGACTTCCATTTGGGAGATGAGGCTGTGGATGGAGGCGTCGAGCGCCTTCTGAGGACCAAGGAGAAGACCGAGGCTCTCGTACTACCTCGCAAAAGCGAGCACGAGCATGCTGGCGTGGTGATGAATGCGGACTGCATCATCATCTACTTCTGGCATGAGAAGGTCTTTGGATTGGTGCATGCACCAATCGCATCACTCGACCCTGATAAACAGGAAAATCGAGTGCCTGTAACCTTCGCCATCGTCGACCACATCCGCAAGCACTATGATGCGGACATGGTCAACACCTACTGGGCTGTTGCATATGGCGCAGGACCCGAGAGCTTTGGCTATGACTTGAACCACCCCAAGTTTGGGGCAGCAAATCAGGCCATGCTCGAACGTCTCGCTCCTTGGCACACGAGTGGCAGGGAGGTCCTCTTTGCTCCTCGCAAGGGCTGGGCAGCAATCGATCAGTACGAGATCATTGAGCGCCAGCTGAGAGAGGCGGGTGCTCAACACATCGAGATGGACCGTACCGACACGTCAAGCCTTGGCTTGACTCCGGCACAAATGGAAGAAGATCCAACCCTGGAAGGGGACTGCTTCTCCAACATCCGATCTGGAATGGCTGATCGCGATTGCAAGTGGAACTCCCGCAATGCGTCGCTCATCGCCTCCTGCTAGTACACAGACATGCTTAAAGGGTAGTAGATGTTATTGAAAGATAACTCTGCTGCCCTTTTTGCTTTTCATTTTTTTCTGGCACCGGTGCTGGAATAAAAAAAAGAGCCACTTGTTGTGGTTCCTTTTTAAATGTTTTTTAAGTTTTTGTTTACTGCATTTTTTGTCTTATAAATGCGGGGATATCTAATTCGTTTTCTGTGTGTTTGATTGGCATGTTGCCTTGTGATTGAGTACCTTGTGAGTTGTTTTTTGATGCTGGAGTTGAGCCAAATACTGACCTTGGTCTTGTAATTGTGCTGTCGTTTTGTTTGTAGTCAAATCCTGTTGCTACAACTGTGATTTTTATTTCTCCAGTGTAAGAATCGTTGATTACTGCACCAAATATGATGTTTGCTTCTGGGTCAGCTGCTTCTGTAATAACTCTTGCAGCTTCGTCGACTTCAAACATTGATAAATCATTTCCTCCTGTAATATTAAATAGAACTCCTTTAGCTCCGTCGATTGACATTTCTAGTAATGGACTTTCTACAGCGGCCTTAGCAGCATCACCGGCTCTTGTCTCACCAGTACCGTAACCGATACCCATAAGTGCTGAACCTGCATTTTCCATAACTGCTTTAACGTCTGCGAAATCTACGTTGATCATACCATGAACGGTGATCAAATCTGCTATACCCTGTACACCTTGTCTAAGTACATCATCAACTACTGCGAATGCATCGTTTAATGGTGTTTTCTTGTCTATAAGTGCAAGAATCTTGTCGTTTGGAATTGTAATAAGTGTATCTACTTTGTTTTTTAAGTTTTCAAGTCCTTCTTCGGCTTGAGTTTTTCTTCTTTGTCCTTCGAATGTGAATGGTTTTGTTACAACCGCAACAGTCAAAATACCCATCTCTTTTGCTGCGTTTGCAATAACTGGAGCTCCTCCAGTACCTGTACCACCACCAAGACCACATGTGATAAACACCATGTCTGCTCCTTCTATAGCCTCTTTTATGTCTTCTATGCTTTCTTCTGCTGCTTGTTTACCTACGTCTGGATTACTTCCAGCTCCAAGTCCTCTTGTTGTGGCTTTACCTATGTTGATTTTTGTAGGCGCCTCAGAATGATAAAGAGCTTGTGCATCTGTGTTTACAGCTACAAATTCTATACCTTTTAATCCTGCCTTGATCATGCGGTTTGCGGCATTGTTTCCTCCGCCTCCTACACCTATAACTTTTATATTTGCTACGGGTGTAATGTCTGGTGTTACTTCCATAGTATGTTTTCTATTTGATACTGGGTTTATATTTGATTTTCTGCTAGATGAGAATAAATGTTTTAGATCTTGGTTGTCTGAATTCATGACCATAAGTGTAATATATTGATTGTTGCCCTGTTTTTGTGCCTGGGCTATATTTAAAAATTGATTTGAGTCTCATTTTTATCAGCTGCTTGACATATTGTCAAGATAAAAGCTGATTCAATTTTTAATTTTTACGGCGCTAGCTTCTTAAGCCATGATCGAACTCCTCCTAGACTTTTTTTGAAATCAAAATTTTTAATTCCCATACCAAGTCCTGAGTGTTGTCTGTATTCAAATCTTGTACCCCAAATCAACAAACCTATTGCTGTTGCGTATGCTGGATCATCGATTTTGTCGACTACTCCATCATAATTTTGAGGGAAACCAATTTGTGCAGGTAAGTTTAATACCTCTCTTGCTAGATCGATAACGCCTGGCATTTTTGATGCTGTACCTGTCAAAACAACTCCTGCAGGTAGCATCCCATCGCGGTTGATTTTTACTAATTCTTCTCTAACAAGTAGGAAAATTTCGTGGTATCTAGCTTGAATAATCTCTACCATTTGTTTTTTTGAAACTAAATGAGTGTCGATTTTGCTAAGTAGTGATAAATCTATAGTCTCTCTGTCATTTACGTCTTCTGGAAGTGTTGATCCATACTCAATTTTTATCTTTTCTGCTGTGTCGATTGATGTTTTAAGTCCGATTGCTACGTCGTTTGTAACATTTTCACCTCCTACTGGAACCATTGCTGTATGCACTGTAGCTCCATCCTCAAATACACACACTGAAGTCCCGCCGCATCCAATGTCTACAACCACAACTCCTAGCTCTTTTTGACGTTTTGATAGCACTGCCTCAGCAGGTGCTAGGCAAGTAGGAATAATATCGTCGATATCCACTCCTGATTGCAAAACGCATTTCTCTATGTTTTTTACTGTTGGCTCAAATCCTGTAACGATGTGTGTCTCTACCTCTAGTCTGATACCTGTCATGCCAACTGGGTATTTGATGCCTTTTTGTTCGTCTACTGTAAATGTTTTTGGGATAATTCTTAGTATTCTTCTATTGCTTGGAATTGTAACTGCTTGTGCAGCCTCTAGAACTCTATCTACGTCATCTTCTGAAATCTCGTTTTCTGCTTTTGCTACTGCGATTACTCCTCTTGAATTTAGCGACTCAATGTTGTTACCACCTACTCCTAAAAACACGTGATTGATTGGCTCTCCTGCCATCCTTTCCGCGTCTTCTAATGCTGATGTTATTGATCCAATTGTTTCTTCTACGTCAATTACATTGCCTTTTCGCATTCCGCCTGATTTGGCAATTCCCATACCTTGTATGCTTGGAATTGGGCTCGAATCATTCTGAACCCCAACTACAACACGTATTTTTGAGCTACCTATATCTAGGCTGGCTACTGTTCTTGGTCTGGCCATGTTTTTTTTAATTATCCTTATAAGTCTTTGCTTGTCAGATACTACTTGAAATTATTGATACATACAATTCTTTTTGCGTATTTTAGACCAGTTTTCATGCCATATGTTCAGTTTTTTTACTCGGTCTTTTTGGTCTTGTTTCTGCGTAGTTTTAAAGCTGTCAAAAGAGCGTTTTTTGTACTATTTTTTCTTCTAATCTCTTTTTGGAATATACGATATTAAACGTATTTGCTTTTTTTGTCAAGCTTTTGAATTCTAATAATTCTAGGATGCTTAGTATCTTTTCGAAATCATAATCAAACACCTGCGAGTGTTTTAAATCTAAACTAACCGGGACCTCATAATGAAGAGTTGCTAATTTTTTGCTAAATATTGCATCTTGCTCTCCGGCAATCATTCTTTCTTTTAATTTTCCTTTCAATTCATCAATGTGTTTATAAATATTTTCGATAGTCTCGTACTCATTTAAGAGCTTCTGAGCTGTTTTTGCACCAACACCCTCTACACCCTTTATATTATCCGAACTATCACCCTGGAGTCCTTTAAGGTCTGGTATTTGATCTGGGCGTATTCCGTACTTTTCCATTACTGCTTTTGGAGTGTATATGAACGTGTTTGTTATACCCTTAACTGGCGCTATCATGCTTGTTTTTTCTGTTACTAACTGTAGCGCGTCTCTATCACTAGTGAGAATTAAAATATCTAAATTGGCCATTTTTTCACCCTGCAGTGCTAAAGTTGCTAAGACGTCATCACCTTCAAAACCCTCCATTTCATAAATTGGTATATTTAAACTTGCGAGAACCTCCTTGCTACGAGGCATTTGGATATATAGATCGTCTGGAGCCTTTTTACGAGTAGCTTTATATTCCTCATACTCGTGATGACGAAAAGTTTTGCCCTTAACATCAAATGCAACGGCTATAAAGTCTGGTTTAATACTATTAAGTATATTAAAAAGCATTGAAGTAAAGCCATATACTGCATTTATTGGCTCTCCTTGTGTAGTTTTGAATGGTGGTAAAGCGTGGTAGGCTCGGTGAAAAATAGAGTTTCCATCTATTAATAAAAGTTTTTTTTGCATGTTTGATTTTAAGTTTGAAAACATTTTGTGGGAAAGTCAAGCTTCGTGTGCTCGACTTTTGCCCTTAATAAAGGTATAATGTCTAAATTACAAAAACACAAATAAAAATGTTACAAAGCCAAACAGACTTGTTGGTCAAAAACAAAAAAGAAAAAAAGAAAGATCTTGTAAAAAGCCTTTCACTATCAAAAGAAAATCCTTTAATGGGAATATTTATCGATGGGGAATTAGACAAAGTAAATACTGAGATACTTAAAAAGCTAAATAGCGGTTTTGATATTCTTAATCTAGACGTCGTTATTTTGTCTGATGAAAGGGATGATTTACTTTTTAATATTAAATTTCTTGAGTATAATATAGAGAATAGAAACCATCTCCTTGAGGCAGCTGATATGGCCTTGGCATTTGATTTTAATGATGTTGAGGAGATGCTTTTAAACGGCGTTGTGCCAATCAGCTATGCGCGTGATGAGCTTATTGATTATGACTTAAAACATGAAATTGGAAACAGCTTTACATATACAAAAAACAATGTTTGGTCTGTATTTATGGCTGTTGTGCGGGCACTGGAAACATTCAAACTACCTTATGATTGGAAAGGTTTGATACGTGAAGGCCTAGAGTCTAGGCTAAGTTCTAATTAAGAGTCCTTGAACCACCACCTTGAGATGTGAGACTGGTAATAATATCAATGATGTCTGCAAAATTGATATAATTAATCACGTCTAAGCCCATGGCCTTACCTACAATTCCAACAATAACAGTGGCCATGATTGTTACTATCAAGCCAACTATTGCGTATCTGATTGTGCCTACTGCGGATTTGATTTTGTCCTCTTGTCCACCTGAAAGTATGAATGATATACCTCCTACAAATATAAACACAACTGAAAGAAAGGCTGCGACGATGATCGCATATGCAAGACCTCTGTTTATGATCTCAAGTATTTCGTAATTTTGGATTGCGTCTACAATAGACTTATTACCACTGCTTGATATATCTGCCATGTTTGTTGGTAGTTACTATGAATTTTTGAATGAGTAGTCAATTTTCAGTGTACTACTACTCTTCTTCTGGTTCAACTATTTTTAGATTTACTCTAGCGTTGTTTTTTGAACCTATGATTCTAAGTAATATCCTTAAAGCCTTTGCTGTTTGTCCACTTTTACCTATAATTTTACCCATATCTTCTCTATTTACTTTAAGAGTAAGTAAAACACCCATTTCATCAATGTTTCTTTCTACCACAACATCTTCTGGAAACTCCACAATTCTTTCTACCACATATTGAACAAACTCTACGTCGTGCATGTTGTTTTCTGCATCTGCCATTTTTATTTGGTTAAAATAGATACTAAAATTTGATTATTATCTGCATAAAGCAAATTATAAATGCCGTATTTTATTATGCTGCAGGTTCTTCTGCTGGCTTTTCTTCTGGTTTTTCTTCCGCTGGAACTTCAGGCGCTTCTTCTTTAGGAGCTTCTGCAGCTGGTGCTTCAGGAGTTTCCTCTTTAGG
>RRYU01000178.1_pt1 | contig 20118 bp, 17 predicted proteins | sample 2162651 | NCBI WGS metagenome assembly RRYU01 (sample SAMN10267283, study PRJNA491782) | microbial mat metagenome | isolation source: biomat in the production well | place: Japan: Minami-Kanto gas field, natural gas well KTG3 | collected 2017-06 | reverse complement strand
GGAATAAGATGAGAACGGCCACTTACACAGTTCCGTTGACACACCCGCCACTTACACAGTTCCGTTGACACACCCATTCAATATGCTCGAATGGTGTGTTCTTGAATAGCCCGCCTCACTCTAGCTTTGATTGGAAACTCATAGGTACGCAAGCCTACTTACTTAGACTCTCCTGAAAGCCGCCGCCCCAGAGGCGTTTGCCAAGTTTCCAGCGGCGACCGAAAATGAACAGCGCCAGTACTCCCAGCGCCACAGCGAACCAGAGCGTGGCAAGGCGCACCACCAGCGTGGCCGCCATGGCGGTGCCGCCGTCCAGACCCACGCGATTGCTGAGCATGAGGGCCATGCTGCCTTCGGTGAGTCCCAGGCCGCCGGGCAGGAAGGCCAGCGCGCCCACCAGGGTGGAAAGCGAATAGATGAAGACCTGCTCGCTTAGCGGCATGGTGCCGCCGAAGGCGTTGAGCGTGAATCCCAGAGCCCAGCATTCCCAGAACCAGGAAATCGCGCTGAGCAGGGTGAGCCAGGGCAGGCTGCGCGGACGCAGTAGTTCCTGGGTGCTGTCCATGGCCCGCTCGGCGCTGGCCGCCTTCTTGGCGAGCACGGGCACGCGTCCCATGAGTAGGACGATCTTGTGGCGCAGCCATTTGGAGGCGGCCATGAGATAGAGCATCACCAGCAGGGCCACACCGATGAGCAGGATGTTCACGCCGAAGCCGCTGCCGTAAACCCCCGCCGAGGCCAGCACCATGAGCCCCGCCAGATCGGTATAGCGCTCGGCCACGATCACCGGCGCCACTCGCGAGAAAGGCGCGCCGTTGATTTCCTTCACCAGCCAGGCCTTGAAGAGTTCGCCCAGCTTGCCCGGCGTGACCGACAGCACGAAGCCGCCCAGGAAAATGCCCAGGCTGTCGCGCCAGTTCAGGCGCACGCCCAACACGCGCAGGAAATATTCCCACTTGAGGTAGCGCGTGCCGTAGTTCAGCAAGGAGAGGCCCAGCAGGATGGGCCACCACATGTGGCTCATGCCGGCCAGCGCCGTGGTGGTCTCCTTCAGGTCGGCCACCAGCGACAGCGCCACCATGACCACCAGGCCAAAGATGAGGCTTATCCAGAGTGTGGTCTTGAGGGAGCGGCTACGCATCGTCCTCCACCGTGAAATCCGCGGGCCTGCCGGTCTTGAAGAAGAAGTGCGAAATGACCGCGGCAATGCGCTCGCTGGCCTTGCCATCGCCGTAGGGGTTCACCGCGCCCGCCATGCTGGCATGATAATCCGCGTCGGTGAGCAGGCGATGGGCCTCGCCGATGATCTTCGCAGGATCCGTGCCCACCAGCTTCACCGTGCCCGCGCCCACGGCCTCGGGCCGCTCGGTCACGGGCCGAAGCACCAGCACCGGCACGCCCAGGCTCGGCGCCTCTTCCTGAATGCCGCCGCTGTCGGTGAGCACCAGGGTGGCCCGCTTCATGAGGCTCACGAAGGGCGCATAGTCCATGGGCTCCAGCAAAATGATGTTGTTGCTCGCGCTCAGGTTGTCCCTGGCCGCCTTCTGCACCTTGGGATTGGGATGCACGGGATAGACGATCTGCGCCTCCGGGTGCATCTCGGCGAGCTCGGCCAAGGCCTTGAATGCGCGCTCCAGCGGCGCGCCGAAAGATTCCCGGCGATGTGCGGTAACGAGGATCAGCGGCTTGTCCGGATCCACGCCCTCGGGCAGGGGCGATTCTTCGCGATCCGCCACATCCAGCAAGGCATCAATGACCGTGTTGCCGGTTATGGTGATCTGCGATTCGTCGTAGCCCTCGTGGCGCAAATTCCATGCGGCCTTGCTGGTGGGCGCGAAGTGCAGATCGGTGAGCACGCCGGTGAGATGGCGATTGATTTCCTCGGGAAAGGGGCTGTAGCGCTGCTCGGTGCGCAGGCCCGCCTCAACATGCGCCACGGGAATCTGATGATAGAAGGCCGCGAGAGCCCCGGCGAAAACGCTGGTGGTGTCGCCCTGAACCAGGACCAGGTCGGGCTTCAGCTCGGCGAAGGCCGCGCCAAGTCCGCCCAAGGCCTTTTGCGTGACGCCGAAAAGATCCTGGTCGGCGCGCATGATGTCCAGGTCCACGTCGGTCTCGATCTCGAAGAGAGACAGCACGCGATCCAGCAACTCACGATGCTGGGCGGTGGCCACCACCTTTACATCGAAGCGTGCATCGCCTTTCAATTCGCGGATGACCGGCGCCAGCTTGATGGCCTCGGGACGGGTCCCGATCACCACGGCGATGGTCTTGCGGTCCTCGGGCATGTTCACCGTCCTTTGGCTACTTCTTCCGTTGCGGTCGTTTCACCATTTTGCGCGGGAAGCGCTTTTTCAAATAGGCGTCCACTTCTTCCATGCTGCGAAGTTCGAGGTCGAACTCGCCGTCCAGGAAGTAGTCGCACTCGCCGAACTTGTGATTGCGGCACACGTCCGGGCGGTTTTCGTAAGTGGTGCAGAGGAAGTCGTCTCCCAGATATTCGCAGGGCGAATCGAAGGCCACGTACCATTCCTCGTCGTCCATGAAAACCCAGACGTTCTTGTGCGCGGCGTACCAGCGAATATTCTGGAAGTCGTCAAAATCCTCGGGTTCATCAATCTCGATGGCCACATAGGTGCAGCACTTGCCTCGGCAAAGCTGACAGGTCTTGGCCATCTCCTCCGGATTATCACGGAGGCGCCTTATCTCGTCCGGTCCCGGCTTTTCCATTTCAATCCCTATCTAGCAATTTGATGCGCCGCCGAATCAGGGCTCAGGCGGGCTTGGTGACTCCGGATTCTCGGGGGTCTCGAGCGGAAAGGTCATGCCGGGCAGCTTCTTTTCTCCCCGGGCGGCCTGCTCAAGATTACGGGCGATAAGGCTCTTCTTCCACTTGAGCCTGAACGCCTCGCGCTCCCCATCGGGACCATAGCTGAAATGGTGGCAGTAATGGAAGATCTCCCTCACATCGGAGGGCTTCAGATTTTTGCCCAGCTTCGAGTGAAGACAGTAACCCCGCGAGCCGTTGCTCATGTCGCGGGCCATGCCGGAGAAGAGAAAGTAGGAACAATTGGCGCAGGAGTGGATGCGTCCTTTGCCCTTGGCCAGTTGTTTTTGAAGTTCACGAAAGCTCGCGTAGTGGTCGTAGCCTTCACCTTCGGCGAGAACCATTCCATCCACCATGAGAATGGATGAAATATCGAAGTTGCTAAGTTCGAGCAGTACACGACCGCCCTTGCCCGGCAACTCCGCCTCGCGCCGCTTCTTCATGAGATAGGGCGAGTAGTAGGACACGGTGCCCTCGATCTCCTCGCCAGCGAGGTCGACCCGGACCATCTTCTCTCGGATCATTGTGGGACAGCCCTCCCGGATGAGATCCTCGGCTCGGTGCGGCTCGAGCCGCGACCCTTATGCCCCGAAGGAGAAATCCTGGCAAGAATTTTCTTCAAGCTAGAGCGTCAATTCGTTGAATTTTATTTGCTTAAGCGTTAGGGCTACGAGATATTGGGGGGCAGTGGCGGGCGCTACCCTATCCGGTGGCGTCCCAGGTGACCTCGATCGGGCGCTCGGTGTCTGAGAAGACGATGCTGGTAAAAATCGGAAGTCTGGATAGAATGTCGGCGATCCCCAGGAGGACCCCAATGCGCAATCTACTTATGACAAGTCTCGCCATCCTGCTCACGGCGGCTTTCGCTGTGGCCGACACCTACATCGTGGACGTCGGCGGTAGCGGCGCCTTCACGACAATTCAGCCAGCGCTGGATGCGGCGTCCGAAGGCGACACCATTCTTGTTCTTCCGGGCACCTATACAGGCGCGGAGAATCGCGACCTGGACTTCGACGGCAAAAATCTGGTGCTGAGATCCAATGGTGGCGATCCCGGAGACACGGTCATCGACTGCGAGTTTTTGGGTCGGGCGATCTTCCTCAATGGTGCGCAGGGCCGCAGCACCATTATCGAGAACCTGAGTTTCCGTAACGGCCTTCACGCCAGTTCGGGTGGCGCCATTTATTGCTTCGGCGCATCACCCTCGGTGAGATACTGCTATTTCACGGAGAACGATGCCGTGCAGGGCGGCTGCATCTATACCCTGGGATCGGGTGATGTGGGCATGCTCATCGAGAACTGCCATTTCGACGACAACAACGGTGACTACGGCGCCGGCATTTTCGCCACTGGCCTCTTGGCTCCAACGGTGACCCAGTGCCTGTTCACCTACAATGTCAGCGGCCTCAAAGGCGGCGCGGTCTACTGCACCAATTCCTCTTCCGGCTCGATCCAGGATTGCGACTTCATCGGGAACATCTCATTGAATGGCGGAGCCATCGCTCTGAACATCAATTCGTCTCCCTTCATTGATGGCTGTATCTTCGACGACAACAGCGCCAACGACGGAGGCGCCATCGGCACCTTCAGTTCCTGCGCCCCGACCATTTCCAACTGCACCTTCGTGCATAACTCCGCATCCGATGGCGGATCCTTGCACTTCGATTTTCTGTCCAACGCCACGGTCTACCAGTGCATCCTGGCCTTCGGCACCACCGGCAACGTCATGGGATGCGGATCGAGTACGCCCGAGATCTATCACAATCTTATCTGGTCCAACGGCGGCGGCGACATCCTCTGTGGCGACAGCCACGACAACATCTATTTCAACCCCGAGTTCTGCGGGACGACCAACCAAGGGCCCTACACCCTGCAGAGTGATTCTCCGGCTGCGGCCGCCAATAACACCTTTGGCTTGCTCATTGGAGCATTCCCCGTGGACTGTGGAGAGAGTGCGGCCGAGTCAAGCAATTGGGGTCGCGTGAAGCGTCTGTATTAAGCGGCCATCCAGGTATTCCTCATTATTAACGCTAAGCCCTTGGGTAAGTGCCACTTACTCGGCATTTAGGCTAGACTTGTCTTAAATTATGTGTTTTAATTGTGACCTCAATTTACTCAGTAATTGACCCTACGATCAACTCAGGCTCTGGATAGCGGGGGATTCATCCCATGAAAACAAGATTGGCCCTGCTGGCGGCCCTGCTGCTAGCCATGACCACGACTGCGGAAGTGGTGGTGAAGAAGCAGGTGATCGCTTCCGGAGGCGGGCCCTTTGGAAACGTGAACTTCAACGCGCGGGCAAGTATCGGACAAGCTCAGGCTGGCCGAATGACGAATATCAATTTCCGAGTGGGCGTTGGCTACCTGGCCGATTTCCCGCCGGAGATCACGGATGCAGAGTCTGCCTTACCTTTGGCCTATGAGTTCAGAGGGAATCATCCCAATCCTTTCAATCCACGAACCACACTGGAATTCGCCTTGCCCGAATCTGCCGAGGTTCGGCTGCGTCTTTATGACCTGCAAGGCCGCATGATCCGCCTGCTCATGAATGAGCGACTCGATGCGGGTTATCACCAACTGGAACTGGATGGAAACGGCCTCAGCAGCGGCGTCTATTTCGCCATGCTCAAGGCCGGCGACTACAGCAAAACTCACAAGCTCGTCCTGTTGAAGTAAGAAGGAGACCTCACCATGCGTAGCATCTTCGCCATCATTCTACTTCTGGCCGTGCTCCCGGCGGCAGCTCAAACCATGAACTACCAGGGCGTCATTGAAAACGCCGATGGCAGCCCCGTGAGCGAGAGTTCCTGGGAGTTCGAGTTCTTCATCTACGATGTGGAAGTCGGCGGCAGTCCCATCTGGATCGAGACCCAGATCCTGCCGGTGGAGAACGGTCACTTCGAGGCTCAGCTGGGAAGCGCTGTCCCTTTGAACATCCCCTTCGACGCCCCCTACTGGATAACCTTCTCCTTCGACGGCGATCCGCCCATGGAGCCGCGACTGCCCCTGTCTAGCGTGCCCTACGCATTTCGGGCCGCTGTGGCCGACTCGCTCATGCCGGGCACCATCATCGAAGGCGATCTCACCGTGGATGCATCCCTAAACACCAATGCTTTCCGGCTGGGCAGCAGTGCCATCGCGGGTCAGGTACTCACCAGTGATGCGAACGGCGTGGGAACTTGGCAGGACGCCGCGGGCGGATCATCCTTCGCCTTGCCCTACAGCGGCACGGTGGATAGCAACCAATCCGGATTCAGCGTGGAGCAGAGCGGCCTGGGCAAGGGCGGCGAGTTTGAGATCACTTCCGAATCAACCAGCATCGCAGCGCTTTATGGCGCGAGCTACAATGACGGAACCGGCGTAATGGGGCGCAGCTACGGCGACGGACCCGCCGGCGACTTCGCGAACATGAACGTGGAGAGCAGCGAACATGCACTCATCGTAGGCTCGCGCGGCAGCGCGGCTAGCTTCTACGCTTCCAACGTCGCAGACGGACCCGCAGCCCTTTTTGAGGGCAATGTGGATTTGACGGGAAATCTAGATGTCACCGGCGCCTTCACCCACTTAGGTGTAGCCACCCTCACGGGCAATATGGACTTGGCGGGAGATCTCGTCATGTCCGGTGATTTAGAGGTTGGCAATTCCCTCTTCACCTCACAGTTCCGTCTAGGCCCTGCGGCGACCGCCGGACAGGTACTCACCACAGACGAGCAAGGCTACGGCACCTGGCAGGCCGCGCCCGAAGGCTTCACACTGCCCTACAGCGGTTCAATCATGGGAGCCTTTACCGCTTTTGAGCTTACCAACGATCATGTAGATGGAGCCGCGGCTACCTTCAATGGTAACACCAACTTCTATGGCAAGATGTCGGCTCACTCGGGAAGTTATAGCACCCTCGCGGATTTCCACAGCACCAACTACAGCGGTGGAATCACCCTCGATGCCTACCATGCTTCCAATTATACGAGTGCCATAGCGATCCAAGGTGGCGCTTGGGCTGGAACAGGAGGCTACTTCGAGGCCCCAAAAGCACTTGTTGTAAAATCCACTCGAGTTGGCAGCACTTACTCAACGGGGATTGAAATCGAGGTGTCTGGAGGTGGAGTGAATCGCGCACTCAGCGCTTGGTCGGCCCCTGGCAGTAGCACTCCCCAACACTATGGAATTGCGAGTACCATTGAGGGAGGAATGTCGAGCATCACCTACGCCATTAGAGGCAATGTAGAAAATCACGCCCCCCAGAATTACGCAGGATACTTTGATGGGGATACCCATGTTGTAGGCACCCTCTCCAAGTCCGCCGGCTCCTTCAAGATCGATCATCCGCTGGATCCCGAAGGCAAATATCTGTCGCACTCCTTCGTGGAAAGCCCCGACATGATGAACATCTACAACGGCAACGTGGTGCTGGACGCGGACGGCGAGGCATGGGTGGAAATGCCCGAGTGGTTCGAGGCCCTCAACCGCGACTTCCGCTATCAGCTCACCTGCATCGGCGGATTCGCGCCGGTCTACGTGGCCGAGAAGGTGGATGGCAATCGCTTCAAGATCGCCGGCGGCCAAGCCGGGCTCGAAGTGTCCTGGCAGCTCACCGGCGTGCGCCAGGATGAGTATGCCAAGGCCCATCCCATCGTGGTGGAAGAGGCCAAGGAAGACTACAACCAGGGCTTCTATCTGCACCCCGAGCTCTACGGTGCGAGTCGCGACCGGGCTGTGAATCAGATCCAGGACTAAAATCTGGGGATAGACGCAAAGCACCCTCGCCTAGCGGGGGTGTTTTTTTGCTCTGGCAATACGGATCGGATTGCTTAGTTTCACCCTTCCGAAACTGGGAGGCTCGCCGTGGACTTTCTCACTATTTTCGCCGGATTTACCGCCGGTGCGCTGCACGTCTTCATGGGACCGGACCACCTGGCCGCCGTGGCGCCGATATCGGCGGACCAGCCGCACCGAGCCTGGCGATTGGGCCTGCGCTGGGGACTGGGCCACGCGGCTGGCGTGGCGATCATTGCCGCAGTCGCCTTTCTGCTGCGCCGATTCATCCATATGGAAACCCTGTCCCACTGGAGCGAACGTATGGTGGGCCTGGTGCTTATCGGCGTGGGAATTTGGGGACTCAGCCGCATTCGACGTTTCCACATTCACAGCCACGGGCACGAGCACGAGGAGGGCGATCACGAGCACATCCATTTTCACAAGCGCGACGAAGCCCATGCGGCCGATGTGCCCAAGGCCCGCCATCGCCACGGGCACGCCGCCTTCGCCGTGGGCGCTTTCCATGGCGCGGCGGGGAGCCATCATGTGGTGAGCTTGCTTCCGGCCCTGGCTCTTCCAAGCACTACGCTGGCGGCCTTCTACCTGGCGGCCTTCGCCCTGGGCAACATTTTGGGGATGACGGTTTTCGCGGGACTCATCGGCGCTGTTTTCCAGCGACTGCGCGATTCGGGCAACACCATCTACCGCTGGATTCTGGGTCTCACCTCCACCGCGGCCATCGGCATCGGTGTTTGGTGGCTGGGGCTCTAGGGCAAGGCCCATTTCAATCCTGGTTTCCTGCCATAGTTAGCTGCTATCTTGCTCCTTCAGATTTCTGAAGGAGCTTTCTATGAGCGAGAAGTCCCAGCATCTCGACAATATCAACGTTGCCTCCCGCGACCTGCTGCCCACGCCACGACAGGTGAAGGAAGAGTTGCCCCTGAGTGAGGCTGCGGTCGAGACCGTGCTCAACGCGCGCGAAAGCCTGCGCGATATCCTGGACCACAAGGATCCACGCATCATGGTTGTAGTGGGCCCCTGTTCCATCCACGATCTGGACGCCGCCCGCGAGTACGCCACTCGCCTGGCCGCCTTATCCAAGGAAGTCTCGGGGAGCTTGTTCATTCTCATGCGCGTCTACTTCGAGAAGCCGCGCACCACGGTGGGATGGAAGGGCCTGATCAATGATCCCGACATGGACGACAGCTTCCACGTGGAAAAGGGACTGCGTCAGGCGCGGGGACTCTTGCTTGACCTGGCCGAACTTGGCTTGCCCGCCGCCACCGAGGCCCTGGATCCTCTCTCGCCGCAGTATCTGTCCGACCTCATGAGCTGGGCGGCCATCGGCGCGCGCACCACCGAGAGTCAGACACATCGCGAAATGGCCAGCGGACTTTCAACGCCCGTGGGCTTCAAGAACGCCACCGACGGCAGCCTGGATGTGGCCATCAACGCACTCAGTTCGGTATCTCAGCCCCACCATTTTTTGGGCATCAGCCAGGATGGGCAGTCGGCGGTTTTTCGCACCAAGGGCAACGCGCATTCGCACATCATTTTGCGCGGCGGCGGTGGGAGACCCAATTACGACTCGGTGAGCATCAAGCTCTGCGAGCAGGCGCTGGCCGAAGCCAAGCTGGCGCCCAACATCATGGTGGATTGCAGCCACGGGAATTCCTACAAGCAATACGAATTGCAGAGCCAGGTGGCCGAGGACGTGGCCCATCAGATTTTGCACGGGAACAAATCCATCATTGGGCTTATGCTCGAGAGTAACCTGGAAGATGGAAATCAGAAGATTCCGGCCGACCTGAGCCAACTCAAGCGTGGCGTGTCGGTGACCGACGCCTGCATCGGGTGGGATGAAACCGAAAGGCTGCTCAGGCATCTGGCCGAAGAACTGGCACACAGTCTGAAGAGTCGCTAAGCAATTACTTCAAAAGAATGGCCGTCTGCTCGTGGGTTTCATCGCCTGCGACGAGTCTTATTAAGTAGATTCCACTGGCAAGCTCTGTGGGTCGCCAAGTTAAACGATGCTCCCCCCTATCGACTTGCCCATCAATCAGGCACTCAAGCTCTCGACCTTTGATATCGTAGACAGTCAAACGCACTGGCCCTGGTGTCCCAATGGAAAACTGTATCGTGCAGGTCGGATTGAATGGGCTGGGAAAAGGTGGAAGCAGAGCCATGCGATGTTCAATGGCTTCCAACTCATCGATGCCATTGTCTTCCCCGGGAGTGCCGTGGCCCTCGGAGTGAGTCCAAGATTCGGGCAAGTTGTTATCGAAGTCGATGCTTATCAATTCTAAAGTTGGTCCATTCCCATCAGGTTTGGATGTCCAGGGTGATCGGTCGCTATAGAGAACCCAATCTGCAGACTCTCCGGCCCAATTGAATAGCCGGAGCATTTCCCCAGATCCGTTTAAACCGAACTCGAAACTACCCAGAACCGAAGTGACGTTTGGGAAATGCGTTCTGAATTTTGAAAGATCCTGGCATAAGATCAGAAATTCTCCTGGGTGAAGTATCGTTCCTGGAGGAATTGTGAAGGCATGCTCATCGTTATCGTCCTTGAAGGTCCAATCCGACAGGTCCTGGTCTTCTTCACTTCGGTTAACAAGTTCCACCCAATCGCCAGAATCGAAACTCGCTGAGGAGTGATAGTTGATTTCATTGAAGACCACCGAGCTATCGTCGAAGTCTTCCGCTTCGAAGTTGGCTACAAGCACGCTGGATTCGCTGAGATCTAAAGACAGTTCATCACTTCTTCCATCTTCCGAACCCGACCAATATTTGAATCGAAAACCTGGAGCTGGAACGGCCTTAAGGTTGATCGGATTCCCCTGAAAGTAGACTCCAGTCCAATACGAGTCGATGGAATGCCCAGTCAATTCGATTCGCCCGGCATTGGCTGGTTTAACATCCAGCACAAGCTTGAGTGTGTCGGGAAGGTCGAGCACTTCCATCATGTGCCTTCGAGCATTGTCCGGTCGTTCAAGGATATACTCACACATGTTATCGATGCTTCCCTCCCAGGCGAACATGCTTCGATCCCAGCGAACCAAATGTCTCGGCATTTCATCGATCAACAGATTGCGATGCACATCCACCGCGGCCAACAATTCCGATGATAGGAATCGACTATTCAGCCAGTCTGCGTAAAGCGCTACGAAGTACTGACGAAACTCAGTATTCTTTAGAAGCTTGCGCAACATGAGGGTGGACCAGGGTTGATTTGCCGAGGCATCACTATTCTCTTCGAGAGCCCAAGCTAGCGTATTGTGACTCGGTGGAAGGTAACGTCCCAGACCGAAGTCAAGGTCGAAGAGTAACCATCGCCATAGACCTTCCGGACCTTGGGACCGCCAAAACTCTCGATTATGAGCTGGCCAGTCTGTATTCCCGAAGAAAATCTTCACGATGTTGTATGCTGCGAAGTTCTTCACATCCATTTGAGTGCACACATATTGATAGTTCACGTCCTCGGATAGGTCGTGGCTTTCAATAAATGACAGTAGACTCAGGTAGTCTTCGTTAGCGCCTTCGATGACCGCGGAATGCTTCTCAAGTAAATCTATTTCCTCCCTATCTAGATCATGATTTGTCGCCAAGTAGTGAGTATCGATTCGTTCTCGCACATTGTGAATACCCATGTACTCGCCATTGAAGAAGACGATGGCCGGTCGGTAGGCTTGCCGATCCAGGGCTGTATCTGCAACATGACCGGTCATCATGGCATCGCGGAAGTGGGTCACAGTCCAGTCATTCCCAGAGTTCCGAAGCAGCAATGACTTGAACCGGGCAATGTTCTTATCGGGAAAGACCTGGTAGTTGATGGATTTGGGTCCGAACTCACTTTTCGCCATGAGGCGAAGAGACTTCTGAGGTAAACTACGGTTCCATCCTCCGTAAATCTTGATGCCAATATCCTGGGCGAAGGCGAGGTTTCCATTCGCCTCGAAGAATTCAATGTGGGCAGGGCGACTCCAATCTTCCCAAAAATTCGCTCCCACGTGGGGAGGAGCCGGATCGTAGCTATCGCCTAAAACGTAGATACCGATATCCTCATCCCAAAGGTTGGGGGGATGAGTGACCAGCGAGATCAGGGCCATGGACGGGGATTCGTCGAAGAAGTAACTATGGGTAACAATCTCGCTTGGAATCCTATCCGCAGCAAAACCACGAGCTCTGACGATGGTTGTGCTGACAATTTCTAGAAGGCTTTCGTAGAGTGGTGAACTCTCTTGGGGCTCGAATCCACCGAAGGTGTATCGGATCTCTCCTTCCCCCTCGATTTCCAGTCCAAGAGAAATCGGTGAGTTGGCAAGCCCGCCTGCTACCGAGAAGGTGGGGGCTGGACAAATACCATGGTAGGCTTGGCTGAAGTTTCCCGCCCCAGGAGTCGGCTCCCGGAAATAGACCCAAACATCCGGGTTCGATTCATCGCGGCCTTTGGAAATATCCGTCAACATGCGCGACCAAGAAACATCGTCGATGATTTGATCAAAATCGTTGCTCAGGATGATCCGGCCATTTTCGGAATCCAGCTTGAAGTTGCTGTGCAACTCGTTGGCTATCTGGTTTTTTTCAGATGCGAAAACAATTAGGTGTCCACCAGGTTCGATCAGCCGGGAGGGCATAATCCACATGTCGAGTTCCGCCGAATCGATTGAAAGGCTATAGCCTCCCAAGTTGACATTTTCATCGCCCACATTGGCAATTTCGATCCAATCCTCGACATTTCCGCTGGCATCGGTGAGCCCCGTTTGATTCATCGCCACGAATTCATTGAGTACAATCTGGGCTTTGGCAAATATGACCGTGATCATTATGATGAACAATACTGACGCGACTCGTACCGCCCTCAAAAGAATCCCTCTCCATTCGAGACAGTGCAGAAACCGAACACAGATGGAATCACAAATATCGTACTTCCTTTTTAGACTATTTCACTTCGGCAATCAAGGTATCGCTTCTTCGAAACTGCTTCGTTCCTGGGTTTTGCATGGTGTTTTATTCTTCTAACATCGCAAACTTCCATCTATCCTGGTCCCCAAATCAATGCCCACAGGAGATACGAATGACCAGCATTCCCCGATTCAGCACGATTCCCCTGCCGCCCTACCGCTTCAAGAAGCGCGAGAATCCTCACCCCACCCAGCATCCCGATGGGCATTTTCGGAACAAGGCCACGCTCACCTGCCCCGACCTGGGCCCGAATAACTGGCGCGAGTGCCAGGGCTACCAATTCGCTCTAGACCTTTTCAATCATGGTTACTTCTGGGAATGCCACGAGGTCTTGGAAGATTTGTGGTTCGCGGTGAAGCCGGGCACGCCGGTGAGGCATTTTCTGCAGGCCTTTATTCAATGCACGGTGACCCACTGGCAGGCATCCTGCGGACAGGACAGCGCTGCGCGAGCATTGCTGCTTCGCATTCCCAAGCATGTTGAGAAAGCGCAGGGTCTTCGTCTGGGTATTTCCATCGCCGACCTGGCGTCCGATACGCGAGCCTTTGTGGATGCGCCCGGCCCATTACCCAAAAAGTTGGATCCCAAGTAAAAACGGCGCCGAAAAGCCGGCGCCGCACATTGTTCCATCCCATTAATTCTAGTAGAGAGACTTGAGCTCACTCCAACTGCTTTCGGAAGTGGCGGTGGGAGTGTCGTCTTCCGTGATCTGATCCTGTCCGCCTTCGGCCGCCCAGGCGATGAGCGAGGTGGACATGCCGTAGTAATCCAGGCTGTTCAGCATGGTCATGGTCAGGGGCCAAATGGTCGATGCACCGGCGTCGGAACCGTCGAAGACTCCGGATTCGAACTCATAGCCGGGCGCGAGCAATCCACTGGAATAGTCCATCTGCTCACCATCATAGACGATCTCGTAGACGGCCAGACCGAAGGCAATGGCGCCCTCGTTGGTGGCTGTCTGCGCATGGTGCTGTCCCCAGAGAGCTTCCAGGAGATAGGCACGATAGGCGCTGAGCTGTCCGCTGGTCAGGCCGGGGGTGGCTCGGGCTTCGGTCAGAGGAACGCAGGCGTAGGTTACGGCTTCCGAACCGGCGAGAGTTTCCGCATCGATGCAGAAAGTTTGATAAATGGCGTCGGTGTAGTAGTCGTCCCAATTGTACACACCCATGAGAACGCGGTCCGCCACAGGATTACCCTCTGACATGGCAATGCCGTGTTCGCCGCCGGGGGCGCAATTCATGTAAGTGACGGTCACGTCGGCCACAGCGGCCTGCGCGAGCAGAAGCAGAGCAAAGATGAAAGTCAGTCGCAAGGTCATTTCCGTCGCCTCCCTTCGAGGCATAGACCGGTTGGCCGATCAGTTATTTGCGCTTCTCCCTCCTTGGATGGCCTGCTGAGCGTGATTTAGCGAGTTAATGTTATCACAATCTTACCTAGCTGGGCAAGTCGGCCACCGTTGAGGAATATTCGCTGCGCAGCCTGGATCTCCAGCCCTGCTGAGCCGAATTCCTAAGCCAAAGGGCGGCCTTCGCTTGGTATCCCCAAAATGCTATAATCGGGTAACTGGAGGAGGAAGAATGCGGACTCTCACCACGCTATTGATACTCGTCATCGCCCTGCCCGCCTTCGCTTTTCAGTGGGAGTACCTGGGCATGGACGGCATCGCCGCGACCACCTTGACCGTGGATCCCGAACACAATCGCGTCTACGTGGGCACCTACGAAGGCTTTTGGTTCTTCGACCAAGGCTCTTCCCTGTGGACCGAGCGCGACGAGGAAGGTTGGATCGGCCGCACGGTTTGGGCGGTGGACTACCACGACGATTTTCCCGACCGCGTCATCACCGGACGCGAGAACGCCTGGTTCAAAGGTTACATGGAATACAGCGACGACCTGGGACTCACAGACCACTTCGTCTACGAGTCCACCGGCGGCCGGGTGACCGATGCTCTTCACCTAGACGATCATCATCTGGCCTGCACCTGGTCGGATGTGGCGCCCGGCGAATTGCTCTATTCAAACACCGGCGGCACAAGTTGGACGCCCATTGCAGGACACGGCTTTCACGCCATGACCGATCTGGCCAAGGATCTAATGGGCACCTTCTTCCTGAGTGGCGATACAGGCGTGAAGCGAAGCTGGGACTTCGGTCAGACATGGGAGTCGCTTAGCGGCAACCTGCCTCCGAACTACGGTGTTTACTGCGTCGAATACGTCTATCCCGGAGGAGGCGCTCTTCTGGATCCCTGCGTTTATGCGAGCAACGACTTGGGTCTTTACTATAGCAACGAGCCGGGTATCTGGGAGCAGAAGCTGAGCACTTCCTGCCGACGCGTTCTGGCCATTCCCCGGGCAGAAACGCCAGCGCCCCAGCATGTGGCCGTGGTCACCTGGGACGGGCGCCTGCTGATGTCGACCGACCACGGCGAGACATGGACCGACGAAACCGGCGACCTGCCCGGCACGCCCATCGATGCGGCCGTCGATGACATCAACATGGATCTATACCTGCTCACCAACAACAGAGGTCTCTACCGATACGACAATCTCCCGAGCTCGGCGGATACGCCGCCAGCAGCCTCCGCCGCTTTGCGGGTCTATCCCAATCCCTTCAATCCCAAGGCGACCCTGCGCTTCAATCTTCTTGAGGAAGGACAAGCCAGCCTTCACATTTACGATACAAATGGACGGCGTGTGGCCACGATCTTTGATGAGTTGAGGACAGCAGGCCAGCATTCGGTGACCTGGAACGCCGAGAGATTGCCGAGTGGCGTCTACCTGGCCAGTCTCGTGTCGGGGAAATCCAGTATCAGCACGCGCTTGGTCTTGCTCAAGTAGATCATCCCAATGAAAAACCCCCGGAGATATCTCCGGGGGCAATTCGGTAGCCCATAGGGGAATCGAACCCCTGTTACCGGGTCGAGAACCCGGCGTCCTAACCGCTAGACGAATGGGCCTTTAAAAAAGCGCGGCGGTTTTGCCCGAAGGCAACCTGCCGCGAAGCGCATGATGCTAAACCAAATGCAATGCAGCGCTTCTCTCACACCATCCTTGGACCTGAGTCCATCGGGTTGCCCAGCAAGGATTCGAACCTCGATCGGCGGTACCAGAAACCGCTGTCCTGCCGTTAGACGACTGGGCAATGAGGGCGCCAATTTACCAGATCAATCCCGCCCGCGCAAGCCCCTGCCGGGGAAATCCCTGCGGGGAAAGGCCCTGCTATCCCTTTGCTTTCAGGCGCTTTAAGCAAAGATCACGACCGAGCAATTCACAGGTTTTGAAGATGTCTGGGCTCTTGCTCTGGCCCACCACGGCAACCCGCATGGGATGGATCAGCTCACCCGCTTTCAAGCTCCAGGATGCCGCCTCATCGCGCAGGGCATTTTCCAAAGCCTCGGCCGTGAAATCATCCAGAGCCTGCCAGCGTTCGGCTAGAGCGGTCAGCTTCTGGGGAGCATCCCCCAGCAGATACTGAGTCACGGCAGCCGCGTCGTAGCTCGGCAGTTCCTTGAAGAAGTGGTCCATGCCGAACTCGGCCTCGGTGAAGCTCTTGATGCGATTGCCCTGCAACTCGACCATCTCCACGAAACGCGCGTCCATGGGCGGAAGGTCATAGCCTTTGGCCACAAGATGCGCATGCACACCGGCGGCCTTTTCCTCGAGGGGAAGAATCTTGAAGTGCTCGCCGCTGAGCCAGCTAAGCTTCTCGATATCGAAAACCGAAGGATTACTACCCACCCGCTTCAGGCTGAATGCCTCGATGAGTTTCTTGGGCGTGAAGAACTCGGTCTTACCGTCGAGACTCCAGCCCAGGAGAGCCAGGTAGTTCATCATGCCATGAGGCAAAATGCCTTCCCCCGCGAACTCGGCCACCGCCGTGGCGCCGTGACGCTTGGACAGACGTGTTTTGTCTTCGCCCAGAATCATGGGCAGATGCGCAAACTTGGGCAGCTTGTAGCCAAGGGCCGCATAGAGCATCAGATGCCGCGGCGTGTTGCTGATGTGATCGTCACCGCGAATGACATGGCTGATGCGCATGGCGGCATCGTCCACCACCACCGCGAAGTTGTAGCTGGGAAGTCCGTCGCCTTTGAGAATGACGAAGTCTTCGAAGAGCGTGTTTTGGAAAACCATCTTGCCGCGCACCACGTCGAAGAGTGTGGTCTCGCCTTCACTCGGACTGCGAAAACGAATGGCATGGGATTCACCAGCGGCCACACGCGCGGCGGCTTCATCGCGAGATAGCTTGCCGCAGCGGCCATCGTAGCTGGCGTCTTTGCCCTCGGCCTTGAGCGACTCGCGCATGGCTTTGAGATCATCCGGCGTGCAGAAACAGGGATAGGCCTGATCGGCCTCAAGCAGGCGATCCACTTCGGCGCGATAGATGTGGCGGCGTTCGCTCTGAAAATAGGGACCGAACTCACCGCCCGCCTCGGGGCCTTCATCCCAGTCCAGGCCTAGCCAACGCATTCCTTCGTAGATGGCGTCCACCGACTCGGCGCTGCTGCGTTCGGCATCGGTGTCTTCGATACGCAGGACGAAGGTTCCGCCCACCTTGCGCGCATAGAGCCAGTTATAGAGCGCGGTTCTCGCCCCGCCCACATGCAGGAAGCCCGTGGGGCTGGGCGCAAAGCGCACCCGGATTGGGTCGGCCATCAATTTCCTTTGGGTTCGTAAGCGGCGACCAATTCATCCACACTCATTCCGTAAACGGCCTCCACGGCGCTTTCGAAACTGAGCTCGGGATCGGCCTCCATGTCGAGAATCAGCGTGGTGAAGTTTCGCAGGCTCTCACCCACGATGATTCCCTCCACCAACTCATGGGCTCGCCAGAACGCAACGCGACTGGCCTTCATCTCGACGAAGGTGCCGCCCTTCATATCGCTAGCCTTGCCGGAGAGATTCAATCCCCTGAAAAGCTCGAGGTCGCGGATCATGGTTTCCTGATCGATATCCCTACCTTCGGTGATCACATCCACCTGTCCCTTGAGGATCCACTCCTCTTCGGCCAGGAAGGCGCCGGCGCCGTAGAGCAGCCAGTAGGGAAGGCGATCGCCGGTCATGCGCCTGAGCAGGAGTTCCACATAGGAGTGGGTCAGCGATTCCCGGGCGATACCACGGCCGGTGATCATGGCGATGGGCTGGGAGATGATGCCGTCATCGCGCACTTCGCAGGGCACCCACCAGGGAAGCCCCCAGCGGCTGCCATACTCTTCCGGCGTCCAGGCGGCAGTAAGGCGCACGGGCTCGTTGATGGTGAAGCCCAGCTTCTCCTCAACACTGTAGTGCACATAGTCCATGTACTCGGCGAAAGATCCCGCCACCTTCTTGCCGCACTCGATGTCGTGATGCAGTTCCACCCATTCGGTGGTGATGGTGGTGTCAGTGTAAACGGGTTCGGCGCGCAGGTCGCCCGGCACCCAGGTGCGCACGCTCTTCCACCCGTAGCCCAGAGGCACGCCCTCGTTGGCCATGCCGATGGCCTTTTCCATACCCGACATGTCCGTGGGTTTGAGTTCGCCCTGGTACCTGATCGTCACGCCGGTGTCGGTCACGAAACTCGTGTCCACCGTGGTTTCCGTGTTTTGAGCCAAGGCTCCCATCGCCAGAAGCGCCAGCAGTGTGAAGATCCGCAATCTCATTCTTCCTCCTTCAGCCAGGGCATGAGAGCTCGAACTCTCCTCCCCGCCGATTCGATGGGATGGGCCGCGTCGGCTTCAAGCCTCTCGCGCAGCCGCGGCCGTCCATTTCGATGTTCCTCCACCCACTCGCGGGCGAAGCGGCCACTTTCTATGTCGTCCAGTAGCGCTTCCATGCGCTCGCGTGTGCCGGAATCCACCACGCGCCGTCCGCGGCTAAGGTCGCCCCAGAGGGCAGTGCCGCTGATTTGTCGGCGCATGCCGTCGATGCCGCCGGCGTGAATCAGGTCCGCCAGAATCTTAACTTCGTGCAGGGTTTCGAAGTAGGCGATCTCGGGATCATAACCGCGCGCCACCAAGGTATCAAAAGCGGCGCGAATCAGCTCACTCAAACCCCCGCAAAGCACCGCTTGTTCCCCAAAAAGATCGCTAATCGCCTCTTCGCGAAGGCTCGTTTCCAGAGCCCCGCTGCGCAAACAACCTATGGCTTCGGCGTAGGCCAGGGTCAGATCCCAGGCCCGGCCACTGGCGTCTTGATGCACGGCCAGAAGGGCTGCCGCACCGTGGCCCGCCTTGTAGAGCTCGCGCACCTTGAGCCCCTGGGCCTTGGGCGCCACCAGGAAGACGTCGATCTCGGGTCCCGGATTCAGCAGGCCAAAGCCCACAGCGAACCCATGGCTAAAGCCTAAGGCACTGCCGGACTTCAAGTTAGGCGCGATCTCGGCCTCATAAAGTTCGGCCTGGGTCTCATCGGGCGTGAGCATCATGAGAATGTCGGCCTGGGCCGCAGCCTCGGCCACACTGGCTACTTGGAAACCCGCATCGAGGGCCGCTTTCCAGGATGGGCCACCCTCGCGCAGTCCCAAAACGAGATCTGCCCCCGAATCGCGCAGGTTTTCGGCCTGAGCGCGGCCCTGATTGCCGAATCCGGCAATTACAAGGCGCTGGCCGGCGAGGCCGGCGGCGGGGGCATCTTTATGGGAAAAGTGGCAAGGCATGGGCTTTGTCTAACAAAAGAGTTCTCCATACGCAAGGCACAGGAAGAAAAGCAGGTCGAAATGCCAATCGTCTGCCGGAAGTAGAATTAAGTGATAATCAGTGTCATACTAGTGTTCAATACCATCTGATATGCTCTAAAATTCGCATACAGGGAGTCAAAATGGAGAAGCATCTGCGTCAAACAATGTTGGTAATTTGCCTCCTACTCATTCTTCCAAGGATTGCTAATCCAACTCCTCCCCCGAGCAAAGATGCTTATACGCTCAAAACCATCCTGAATTACTTCGAAAGATCTAACATCATGCTGGATGGAACATTGTTGGATTACACCATGATGGAGACCAGTGATTTCAATAACACACACTTCCTTCCATTCAAGATTAATGAGATTCAGAGGTGGGCCTTTTATGCCCCCTGTATCAACGGCACAAAATTCAATGTAGGAGATCGAATTGAGCTGAAAACAAATGATGCATCCTGGAGATACGGAAAGTACCAAAAAAAAACGGGGGAGAAGCTTCCCCTAAAAAAGGGCCAACGATACTTGCTCGTGATGAGCACAAGTTTCGGTCCTGAACCATTCGATTGCTCAGGCCAAGAGTACCGTCTCAATGGGTTCTATCCCATCGTCGAGGATTCAGTTCAAATCGAACACTTTGAAGAAGTGCAAGAGTTAAGGCCCTTAAAACATCGCCGGAAATTTGTAGAGAAGCTCTCAATAGATGAGATTCGAACTAGATACGGAAAGACGCATGAAGAGTACATCGACGAGATCAAGGAGCTGAGTCGTGGGAAGTCGTGATTACATTAAAAACACGCTTACCTCTGTTAATGTGGCTTTGCTGCCCTTCGTTCTTCTCATTGCCCTGCCTGTTTGCTCTATTGCGCAAGAAGATATTGAGTTCAGCTTTCACGATGGTACCCCATGGGGGGG
>RRYU01005049.1_pt1 | contig 20136 bp, 21 predicted proteins | sample 2162651 | NCBI WGS metagenome assembly RRYU01 (sample SAMN10267283, study PRJNA491782) | microbial mat metagenome | isolation source: biomat in the production well | place: Japan: Minami-Kanto gas field, natural gas well KTG3 | collected 2017-06 | reverse complement strand
TAACTGCAATTAAGCTTTTTTCTCCTTGTCATTTTCATTGACTATCCAGAACAAAAACAAAAAGAAAAATATTGCAAACACTATAAACAAATAATATTTGAACATACTAGCTGTGCCCATGGCCTCTTCTACTCCCAAGACCTCTCCCTCGTCGTCTTCTTTGTTTTCTTCGGCTTCCTCTTCTTGCGCAGGGGTAGAATCATCCGCTTTTTTCTCTAGGCTTGTGTTAATATTTCTATTATCTGTTATCGCCAACCTTCTTGCATCACGATCTTCTTCTTCTATAATTTCCACTTCTTTATTTTTTTCTTCCTCAATGATCTTTATTTCCATTTTACTGTTTAAGTATAGGGTAGAAAAGTTCTCACCATTCAAGCTAAGATAGCTATCATAAAATCCAGCAACCGCTTTATCAGAAACACTTAAAGTATATTTTATATTTTTTATTTCACCTGATTTTATTATATCAAAGATCCAGGATGAATGATTTAAACCATTAAACAAATAAGTAAATCCTTCCGGCAAGAGTTCTTTTAATTCAACGTTTAAAGCATCGGCCAATCCATTGTTGGCAATTATTATTTCAAAATCAGCCAAAGCGCCTGGGACTATAAATGAACTCCTTGAAACCCTGCTTATGGTTAAATTTGGCAAATAATTATCGCTAACTTCTTCATTAACTATTTTGTTTCTAGAAGATCCAATAGCTGATATATAAACGCCTCTATTATCATCAAGGCCCTCTATTGTGGCTTCATTAATATATGTACCACTTTCAATATCAGAAGTAATCTCAAGAGAATAGTCAATTATTATTTCTTCTCCAGCATAGACAGTCCCAAGATCCCAAAAATCTCTATATATTTCTACTCCAGTATCAATCTCACTCATAACATCCAAAACATAAACTTCTAAAGCATCTCTATTTCCACTGTTTTTTATTATCAATTTATAATTAATAATATCACCGGGATAAACTATGTCTTCTGCGTCATTTGTCTTTACAATACTTAGACTAGGAAAAGACGATTTAAATGAGCTGGCGATAGAAAAGCCCTGACTTATAGTAGCTCCGTCAACGTAATATGATGACCTACTAATATTGTTTTCCAAATTTCTATCCCCTTGTTCAGAATAAATTTCTGAAACATTTTCTACATAATGGCTTCCGGGCGAAACCTCTTTCACCCTAGCTATATATGTAAAACTTCCTTGACTGTTTGGAGAAATATCTCCTATCTCCCACAAAAGAGCATCGTCGCTCGTGCTAGCTCCGGAAGATTCTATTATTTCAAGAATATTTTTATTAAACCTGTCCTTTATGACAACATTCCGAGCTGTGCTATCTCCGTTATTTCCATAAAGGAAAGTATATGTAACATAATCATCTTTTGAAGCTGTGTTTTTTTCACTTGCCGTCATATTTACCCAAAGATCAGGCTGACCAAAATCAAGATTTCCCTTCCATTCTCCAAAAACATTCACCAAACTAAATTCCCAATTATTTCCACTAAAATTTGAATTCAAAAAATTAAGTAAACTATTTTTTATTTTAATATATCCAGTCTCAATGATACTCCTAGACTCGCCATGCAAGATAGAGTTTTCCCCGGTCTTGGCGTCAATATTTATTTCATTAGTTGTACTGGCTACATTATAATTATCTACCACCAGATGAGCATAATCCTTGTTTAGATACGACTCTTCTAAAAATGTGTTATAAATTATAATTCCATTTTCATCTTCATGATAAGAATATTCTGGAGGCAGACCATTGACTATACCTTGCCAAGAGCCAAATACATTGATCCTGGCAAACTTCCAAAAATCTCCAGTGATATTATAATTTATAAAATTGACAATCTTTGAATCATTTATTATATCGCCTGTTAATATTAAGGAACCATCTTCATTTTCTCCTAAAATACTGTTATCACCTGTACTGGCATTTGTATTAATGTTATTTTCCAGACCTGAATTATTTTTACTGCTTATCACAAACTCTGAGCTAACTTCAGGATCAGGGCCCAGAATTTCAGAGCTAATTTCTCCCAAGGTACTTGTTCCATTTTTGAAAGCTGGCAAAATAATATCGCCCTTCATTTCTCCAAAAATATTAACAACCGCAAAAAACCATTCATTTCCGCTGATATTCAAATTTGCCATGTTCATTATATCGTTTGCTATTTCAATATCACCCGTTTTAATGTAACCGATCTTGCTTGCAGTCGCTATAGTGTTTAATCCGGAATGAGCATTAATATCCACAACATTATTCAAGCTTGAAGTACTAGTGTTTTCAATATTTACCCTGCAATCAATTCCGTCACATAATCCATACTGGTTACTTAAACTTTTTTGGTCTTCTCCATAGCCTGACAAATCCAAACTGCCATTCATTTTATTGAAAATATTCACAAAATATTCTTTCCCTATGCCAACAAAGTTTGTATTTATAAAATTAACCAAGATATTTACAATACTAATATTGCCCGTATCAATATAGGCTTTATCAGACTCCTTTATAATATTATCTCCGGAAGTTGCCGTTACCTCTGTCTTGTTTTCAAGCTTGCTCGTGTTGTTATTTTTTATTTCTATTTCTGTAGTGGTAGCTTCCTCATCTTCACATTCTATACAGTACTCATTCAAATCATTTTGATTTATATTATTTTCCAAGCTTGTTTCTAGATCTATGTCGCCTGTTTTTATAAGGGCGGTATCATTCTCTTCTGTGATAGAATTCTCTCCGCTCACTCCAGAGTTCTCCAATGTGTTAGAGGCTTCACTCTCATTATTATTTTCAATTGAATTTCCCTCTGAGCCATCATAGCTTTCATCTTCTTCCTCAGAGAAATATTCTTCCAATTCAGCTTCTCCTTCGCCCTGGAGTCCTTCTTCTTGGTTTTTTAAATCATTTTCGGTTAGAATATTTGCTTCTTCACTGTTTTCTTCATCAAGCTCTTCACTATTTTCTTCTCCACTCTCTTCAGAGAGGTCTTCTTCAAGCGCTCCCTGATCTTCTTCTTCGTTTAATACTTGACCTTCAGTATCATCATCTATCAACTCCTGTTCATCCTCCTCTGTCACTTCCTCATTCTCTGTAGCATTTTGGTTTATATCATTTTCAACATTTAGAGAATTATAAATATCCCCACTTTCTATAATTGTAGTTCCATCCTCATTACTGCCTTCGTCGCCAGTGTTAGAAATCTCTAAAGCAGGTGGAGCATTATCTAAAGAAGCTTCTTCAATTTCTTCTGCTAAAATATAAAGAGGGTTGAAAGAAATCAATATAGCCAAAACAAAAACCATTATTTTGCTAATTTTTAATTTTTTAGGAATTTTCATATTTTTAGGAGTTAATAAAATAATCTACTTATTTTATCAATATTATTTTTAAATAAATCTAATATGATACTAAAAAACTTGAAAACAAGATTGTCTTCTTCAATATTATTTTCTTCGTTTTTAGGCTCTAAAATATTTTCCTGATTTTTTTCTTCCTCTTTTTTTAGTTCTAAGTCAAGAGGCTGAGAATCTTTTAAAAACAAAGAATCTAGATCCTCTTCTAAATTTTTATCTATCAAAAATTCATCGGTCCTTTTTTCAACTTGACCATTTATATTTCTTGTACTTTCAATCTTTAATTTATCATCATTAATTTCAATAAAAGATTCATAGTCAATAATAGCTTCATCTTCATTTTCTATAACAATATCTACATCCCGAAGAACTTCACCATTGACTGTTGACTCAATTTTTAATGATGAATTGCTTTTGCCTTCTATAATTTCACCACTCTCGGCTATATTTCCTCCACTATTTGAACTTGCCTCTATGTTGTTTTTAATAATAGTGATATCGCTGTTACTTTCAAAAAAATCATTAAACATTTTTTCAAAATCATCTGACGTACTTGCCAAGACAAAAGAAAAATTAAGGAAAATTCCCAACAAGCTTAGTGCTATTATTTTATTTATATTTTTCATATTTTTATTAATTCTTCTGGTCAATATTTAAATTTTTAAATACTGACCCGAAGAAAGGAGAATAAACTCCCTCTTCAAGGTATTAGCGCAAGATTCTTGTAAGTGTTCTGTTAACAATGTTAACGAATGTTACATTAGATCTTGATTCTCCTGATTGAACCAAGCCTCCATCTGAACTATTTCCGCCATGACCACCATTTCCTGTTGAGCTTTCATCAACCTCTGAATCATGTCCTCCTATATTTCCTCCGTCACCAGCATCACCAGCATAACTTCCATCTGCTTCATTGTGCCCAGTGTTTGAATCAGCTCCAATCTTGTTCATAACGATTGCTCTGTTTCTATTAACCACTAGACTATCTCCGCTATCACAACAGTTATCACTTTCACAAGCACATCTGTTTATTAGAGTTCTATTGCTATTTACTTCGTTATAAGCGTTTACATTGGAATAAGCATTGCCTGTTATTACAGTACCGCCAATTCCAGAGTCTCCACCATTCCCGCCGTTTCCTGTTGAGCTTTCATCAACTTCTTCACCAGAAATAGCTCCTCCATCACCACCGTTACCAGCATAGCTTCCTCCAGCATAATTCCCACCAGTATTTGAGTTTGCTGAAACCCTGTTCATAACAAAGGCTGAGTTATTATTTCTGACAATACTATCTCCGGATTCACAATCAGAACATGGTTCTTCTATTACACATTCCGTTTCGTATTCTGCACCAACCGCATCCAGATCATAGCCGTCTGAATCATCGTTATGAAGATCCCCATTTGTAATATCAGTCAGTTTTACATATTTTATACAATGATCTCCAAGATCAAATGTACTTGGTCTGCTTAGCTCACCATCCTCTAGATTATTTGCTATTCCAACTGGTGTCCAAGTAAGACCGTCACTACTAACTTCAACTTCTGCTTCCTCTAAAGGATAATCCCCATTTGTTCTTTCAAAGGCTGTTATTGCTAATGCTCCGCCTCCAATATGCGTTGGAAATGCTAAAACTATCTCCCCACCATAGCCAAGTGAAACAAACTCTCCATCCTCTGTTCCAAGCGCCTTAGTGGCATCCGTTCTTGAAACATCAAGAGCATCCCCTCCCTTGGTCATTCCTGGAGTATAAGTAACATTTGTGTCAACATATGTTGAAGCGGCAAAAGCAAAATTAACAGCAAACATTGGCGTCATCGCAAAGATAAAAGCAAAGCTGGATAAAAATATTTTTTTCATACTATTAATTTAGTTAATTAATCATCAAAGAGCAAAGAGGCAGGATAATTCCTGCCTCCATAAATACTATCTTGCAATCCTGGTAATATTTCTACCAAGAAGGTTTACAGAAGTTGTCCTTGAGCTAGAATCACCTGATTGAACAAGCCCTCCAGCACTAGAAGAACCACCAGTACCACCGACTCCAGTCATACTTTCATCAACGTCAGAGTCACCACCTTTTTTATCTTTTCCATGATGACTTGTGTGGCTTCCAATATCTCCACCATCACCAGCATCTCCAGCCTCACTTCCCATAGCTGCATTAAGACCGGTATTAGACTCTGATCCGGAATAATCCATAAACATTATTCTTGATCTATTTGTAACTTTCACTTTTCCATCATCATCACCTTCGCAAGCGCATCTATCTATAAGAGTTCTATTTGTACCAACTTCATTGTAAGCATCTGTAACGGCTGTAGCATTTCCAGAAACTACCATTCCCCCTTCGCCAGAGTTACCACCATTACCGCCTCTGCCTGTTGAACTTTCATCTACATCTCCTCTATTTCTTATATCGCCCCCATCACCACCATCGCCACCATAGCTGCCATCGGCAATATTAGCACCAGAATTTGAACTTGAATTTGCCATAGTCCCGACCATAATCTCACTGCCATTGCTTACAATATCATTTCCAGCCAAAGCAGGAACGACTGTCATGCCAAGAGCAAAGACACCAATTATTAACACATAAAAAGATTTCATTATCATATTTTTGTAACTGCCTATTAAGCAAGTTGTTAGTTTATAATTTTAAATCCTCCCCCGAAAGTTAAAGGATTTATTTTTAGAGCTCGACCTTTAAAAATAAAACGCCTCTAGCAAATAAATACAAAAAATATTCATTTGCTAAAGGCGTTGATGTTTTTTAATTAAAACGAATATGCCTGTTGTTTTTTGTTATTAATGTTCAAATTCTTTATTCAATTCATTGTTGTTAAAATATTTGCATATTACTGATATCTCCGAATTGCTTGTCGTTAAAATATTTAAAGACTTGCACTTTGGACATTTTTTTTCTTCCTTCAAAAAACCTTCTGCATACAATATATTTACTAAATGATTTGAACACTTCACGCATCTCCATATATATTTGAAATCTCCGTTTGACATAAGCAAGGGATAAATTTTTAATCGTATGCATTTAAATATATACCAAGGATGTTAGAGTAAAATTAAAAAAGTATTATTAAGTTATTAATAGAGTAAAGTATAAAAAAACACTGTTATTATCAGTGTTTTTTTGAATTCAAAATATATAATGTATCTTTCTACAAATCTTTTGACATTTCTTTTATAAATGTTTTTAAATCTTCTCCTATTTCTTCGTGTTTTATTCCAAGTTTTAAGGTAGCCTTAATAAAACTAAGTTTGTTTCCAGTATCAAGCCATTCCCCTTCTAGCTTTTTCCCGTATAACTCTCCGCCATTCTTTAGATAAATATCAAAAGCGTCTGCTAGTCTTATCTCTCCTGACTCGCCTGAGTCCATTTTGGAAAGTATCTTAAATATTTCTGGAGTTATTACATAGATACCAACAGCTACTAGGTTTGAAGGAGCATCTTCCATCGATGGCTTTTCAACCATTCCTTTTAACCTATAATGCCCTTCTCCCAAATCATCACCGTCTATTACTCCAAAGCTAGAAACCTCTTCCATTGGAACTTCAGCTAGACCGATAATTGGAGCTTGAAACTTGTCATAAGCGTCAATAACTTGTTTTGTAACTGGCACCACAGAATCATACAAGGTATCTCCAAAAAATATCAAAACAGGTTCTCCCTTGCCCATCAAGTGAGAAGCGCAATAAATTGCATGCCCATCGCCGAGAGGCTCTGGCTGCCTAACGTATGAGAAGCGAGCCAGTCTGGAAATTTTTCTAACTTTTTTTACCAAATCAGACTTGCCTTTTTCAACCAAATTATGATCAAGCTCAAAAGAATAATCAAAGTGATCTTCAATGGCTCTTTTTCCTCGTCCTGTTACAAAGGTAACATCTTTTATTCCAGCCTCAACCGACTGCTCTACCAAATATTGAATAACAGGCTTATCTACTACCGGAAGCATTTCTTTCGGGCTTGCCTTGGTGGCTGGTAAAAATCTAGTACCGAAACCGGCAACTGGTAAAATAGCTTTTGTAACTTTTTTCATAGTTAATGTTATAAATAATAAAGTTTATATTTTTTTCTCTTCCTATATTTTTATCATAAAATTAGGAAAAATTCAATACAAAAAACTAAAATCAGATTCCGAATCTTTTTTTTCGCAAGCCCCATTTCAAATGATATTTTATCCAACTTCTCAAATGGATTCTTGCCACTTTATTAGTAAAAACAGACAAAAATGGGTTTTCTTCAGCCGAATCTCTTTTGTGCTTGTGATTGACAATTATATCATGGACATAAAAAACACTATTGCCATTTTCCCAGGACCTTCTTGAGAGATCACAATCTTCAAAATACATAAAATATCTATCATCAAAAAATCCTATTTTTTCAAAAAGCTCTCCTCGGAGCATCATAAAAGAGCCAATTACCCAATCAACCGGGACAGTCTCATTGTGAGAAAAGTCTTTCATTAGATAATAATCAACTCTTTTTTTTAGTTTTTCACTTCGCGTGTCAAGGCCAAGTCTCCTAATAATCTGATCAAAAACTCCAAAATTACGACAACAAGAATACTGAACACTTCCATCTATATTTAGATTCTTTGGACCAGCTATTCCTACTTCGGGATTTTTTTCCATAAAATCAAAAATCCTTAAAAGAGTTTTTTGTTCTGGGATAAATTCCACGTCAGGATTTAGAGCTATATAATATTTAGCCCTTTGATTTGCAAACCCTTTATTCTGAGCGGCCCCAAAACCAATATTTCCTCCACAATCCATATAAACCGCTTTCCTGTGTTTTTCCTCTATCAGCTCTTTCACTCCATCGGTATTTGCTGAATTATCCATAACGTGAACTGCGATTTTCAAATCAATATTTTCAATTTCCGCAAACAAAGAACCAAGACAAGCGTCAAGATCATCTTTTGTTTTATAATTCACTATTACAATATTTATATCATGCATAAATTAGACGTAAACTCACATTATTCAAATTGAGTATTATGTTAGTATGGTAAAATTACCAAATAATAAAAAATTTCACCAACTTCCAGTATACATTAAAAATAGGATTGGCAATATATTTCAAAACTGGATTTGATATTTCCTGAAACAACACCCTGCCTTCAAAATATTTTACTATTTCCCTTTCTTTTCTTTTTTTAATACTACTCAAGAATTTTCTTTTCTTGCAAATTTTTAGCCAGTTGTGGGTATTCAAAAAATACAAAGAAACTTTTGCTTTGGTGGTGACCCAATTATTAACAATAGAAAAAAACCACATCCCCGCCTCCATAAAAATAATTGCAGGCACCAAAAGTACTAGAGTGGGCAAGCTATAAAAATGAAACATTACTAATATCCTATTTCTCTCCATATAATAGAGCATTCTAATGCTTCGCGAAAATTCGTATTTGTGAAAGATAATAGATTTCGGAGCCAAAATTATTTTATAACCAAGAAGCTTAGCCTTCCAGCTTATTTCCACGTCATCATGATACATAAAATACTCACTGTCATATCCACCAATTTTTTCAAAGACTTCCTTCCTGGTTATAAAAGAACAGCCGGAGGCATATCCCTTAATCTCCGGATATCCTTCTATCTCCCTGTCTTTTTCTTGATAAGCACTAGTAAAACCAAAGCCGAGAAAATGCATAATATTTCCGAGGGTGTTTATTTTTGGATTCATTATCTCTTCTTCTGTTTTTGGATATAGTAATATTTTTGATTGAGCAATGCCGACTTGCTCGTTTTTCTCAAGAGCTAAGAAAAGCTCCTTCACCCAAGACTTATCAACTGTCGTGTCTATATTGGCAATCAACAAATAATCACAATCATCCTCAATCGCCTTCCTGGCACCGGCATTATTAGCCTCAGCATAGTTTCCATCTTCTCTTGAAATGATGTGAGCTTCTGGGAAATTTTCTTTTAAATATTTTAAAGAATACTCTGATGAAGCATTATCAACCATATAGTAGCTAACCAACTCATTGGGATAATCTTGCTCCAAAAGCCCACGCCTAAAATCAGCCAAATACTTCTCAGCATAGTCCTTATAATTCACCATTATTATTCCAACTTTTTTATTCATCATAACTGTTGTCATCCCAGATTTAATCTGGAATCGTCGTTATTCTTTTTTTATCTTCTTTTTGTCATTCTGGAGCGATAGCGATAGAATCTTTTGACTCGTTCGTGGAGCAAGATTCTAGCCCAGTCTACCTTCTCTTGCTTAGTCGCAATTCACCTTGTATCAGTCGCTCTCGCTCCCTCCAGAATGACAAGAGAGTCTTTTTTATTTTTCTGGACCCCTTTCCCTCGCTCTCGCTCGCCAGGGGTGACAAATGTGGATATTATCACTTCTCGGAATGACTTTTTTTACTTTACATTTTGTTCATTGCTCATTAAAAATTCACTGAAAATTATAAATTAAAAACTGAAAATTAATTTCGTCTTTTTATCTTTTAACTTTCCCTCTTTTATCTTTTAACTCTTCAATTTTTGAATAAACAAGTCCCAAAATAATCCCCAAAGGCCAAGCCAAATACAACACCACAACTTCCCATAGACTTCCCCATTTTTTAAAATATTTAATCATTGAATCACGAAAATATTTTTGGGTTTTTCCTCTTTTAACTTGAGAAAAACTCTTGCCTACATAGTCAACACAAACCGCATCTGGATTGTACATCACCTTAGCGCCGGCCTTTTTGGCTCGCAAACAATAATCCACTTCCTCAAACCAAATAAAATATCTTTCATCCAATTTTCCGATAGCATCATAGAGTTCTCTTCTTATCATAAAAAAAGCTCCCCGAACGCTATCAACCTCCGCTTTTTTATCATAATCAAATCCCTTGTTCAGATATCTATTCAAGACTCCAGGAAATACGTGAGGCACTTTCAATACTATCATCAGTTGATCAAAAAGTTTCGGAAAATTTCTGGCGTGCTCTATGGTTTTGCCATCACCATCTACTAACTTACAAGAAGAAATACCCGCCTCAGGATTTTTCTCCATAAAATCTATCATTTTAAGAAGTGTATCTGACTTCACTTCCATATCAGGATTCAAAAGCAAGATATATTTACCCGAGCTCATTTCCATTGCCTGATTATTGGCAGCTGCAAAGCCAGCATTGTAGTTATTGGCAATCAAATTAACTTGCGGAAAGTCACGCGAAACCATTTTCACTGTCTCGTCCGCTGATTTATTATCCACCACAAAAACCTCAAAAGAAAAATCCCCCTCACTTTTATATAGTGCTTCTAAGTTTTTTTTTAATAATTTCTCAACATTCCAAGAAACTACTATGATAGATAAATCCATATTTTCAAATGACAAATTTTTATGTTCTAACAAATCTACAGCCACTAACGAATCAACAAATTTATACAAATCTACAAATACCTACTTCCATGTCTTCCTTTTATTTGTAGATTTGTTGCTGATTTGTTGATTCGTTAGTAGTAAAATCATCTCTTATCCATTATCCCTAATCAGCAATCACAATTAATTCTTCTTAACATATCTTTGAATTTTAATGTATTGTTTCAACAAAAATCTCTCAAAAATAAGAGCAAAGAAAAACATTTTCAGGGCGTAGAAAATAATATAAAATTTATTCTTCGTATTCTGCGAGCTCCAGTATTTTAAAAAGATTATATGCTGATTCAAAAAAGACCATTCCCTTACTTTTTTACTTTTATTTTTTCTGGTTTGGAAAATCTTAGCCACTCCACCAAGAGATTTGGCTGTTCTATCATGATAAACGACAGCGTCGGTCACACATTTTGATTTGAAGCCTGACAGATACAAGCGATAAGCCAAATCACAATCTTCCTTATACATAAACATCGCTTCATCAAAATACTCTTTATCTTTTCTTATTTTTTTCAAAGAATCCATTCTATATAAGGCGGCCGCTCCAGAGGGCCCCAATATCTCTGACAATTCACTTTCGCTCACCCCTTCCTTGCCCTGTGCTATATCCTCAAAACGAAGACCGGATTTCATTCTTATCCCGCAAGTATCAATCATTTTTGTTTTTCTATTATTTTCAAAATCCCAACTAAAAATCATAGGACTGACCGAGGCCAATTCACCATCTCTCTCAATCACCCAAACCATCTTCTCTATAGCATCAGGTTCCAAAATCATATCAGGATTTAAGGCCAAAAAATATTTCGCTCCATCCTCTTCTGCCATTCTAATCATTTTATTATAGGCTCTGGCAAAACCAAGATTTTCTTCACTCTTTATTAATTTTATTTCGGGATGCTTATCAATAAGATAATCAGCATTGCCATGAAAATTTTCCGAATTATCAAGAGCCAAAACCTGAAAATCCTTATAAGTCTGCTTTTTCAAACTATCCAAAAAATAAGGCAAATATTTATAAGTAGCCTCGCCGTAGGTAATAAAGCCAACGAATAACTTATAACGTGTAACTTGTAACGTGTAGCTCATATTATAATAATTTTCAATTTAAAATTTTTAATTTTCAATAAATTTTCAGTTTTCAATTATCATTATTTCTTGCGCTTCTTTTTTGCAGATATATATTTTATTTCTAAAGTCTTTTTGTGAGCTTGTGCATTGGCTAACAAAAGGTTTGCTTATTAAATCTTATTTGATGCTTTTACAAAAAATAATAATATTCTCTCCAAACAGGGCTGTTCTCTCTTCAGGGTTAAATTTTACATTTTGGTCATTGCTCATTGAAAATTCACTGAAAATTTTAAATTGGAAATTGAAAACTAATCTATATCACCATCTTCCCTTGCAATTTTTCCTTTGCCAAAATTTGCGCTTGAAGTAAGCTATCAAAGGTTCCGGCATCAAGCCATTCTCCCTCTATCATGGCAACCTCCAGCTCTCCTTTTTCTAGATAAAAATTTTGTAAATCGGTTATCTCAATCTCTCCTCTAGCGCTTGGTTTTACACCTTTAGCAACCTCCACCACTCTATTATCAAAAACATAAAGTCCAACCAAAGCATAATCACTAATCCACTCTTTTGGTTTTTCAACCACCTTTATCGCTTTCATGTTTTTATCAAACTGGACAACTCCAAATCTCTCTGGGTCGGCCACCTTTTTTGCAAAAACCATTCCACCAGTCTCAAACTTTTTTATGTCCTCATACAAATCGTCTTCAAAAATATTATCACCAAGTATCATTGCTACATTATCTTGACCGATAAAATTTTCACCAATTACAAAAGCATCAGCCAATCCCCTCGGAGTGTCTTGGATTTCATAAGTAAAATTAACTCCAAATTCTTTACCTGAACCAAGCAAGTTCAAGAAATCACCCGCTCTTTCTGGAGAGACAATAATCAAAATATCCCTTATCCCCGCTTTAATTAAAGTGTTCAGAGGATAATAAATCATCGGCTTATTATAAACCGGCAACAACTGCTTAGAAGTCACCTTGGTACAAGGTCGCAAGCGAGTAGCACTGCCACCAGCGAGTATAATACCCTTCATTTTTTTGTTCATAGTATCTAGTTAATTTTCAATTTAAAATTTTTAATTTTCAATGAATTTTCAGTTTTCAATTACCATTGTTTATTGTGCTGACTATTTTTTGAAATATCATTGTTAATTCTTGAGCTTCACTCCACAATCTCCTAGCTTCATCTTTACTCTCAGGGGAGGCTACTGAAATAAGCCTTAACCAGTGCTTTGTTTCTTGTGATTCTTTTTTACAAATATATATTTTATTTCTAAAATCTTTTTTTGAACTAGCTCCGTTGGCTTCACAATAATTTGCCCCGATACTTGTTCCAGAACGAACTAACTGAGAAATAAGAGGCTTACTTATTACATCTTGTTTAATGCTTTTACAAAAAATAACAATATTCTCTCCAAACAGAGCTGTTCTCTCTTCAAGATTAAATTTTATATTTTGATCATTGCTCATTAAAAATTTACTGAAAATTTTAAATTGAAAATTGAAAATTAATTTCGTCTTTTTATCTTTTAACTACCTAAATATTCTGAAAGCGCCTCTTTCCATCCTCTCAACTTATCTGTTTTCGTGTTTATCAATACAGAAGATTTTGGTCTTTTGGCTGGTCTTTTTAGATCTTCGGATTTTATAGGATTTACTTTTGTATTTATTCCTTTCAATTTAAAAAGTTCGCCTACCGCCTCATACCAGGTAACAGGACCTTCATTAACCAAGTGATAAATCCCATATCCCATATCATCATCAATCAACTTCTTAGTAGCTTGAGCCAAATCAGGAGTATAGGTAAAACAACTTAGCTCTTCATCTACTATATTAATCTCTTCTTTTTCTTTGCTTAAATCTAGCATTATATCAAAAAAACTCTTTTTGGAATTTTCATTTTCACCTCTTGGTCCAAAAAGTTTTGAGGTTCTTATCAAAAACCACTTTAATCCTTGACCACTCATTTTTATAATAGCGCGCTCCCCCATTAGCTTGGTTTTTCCATATCTGTTTACTGACCTGGTTTCGTAATCTTCTTCATAAACCCCAGCACCCGCACCATCAAAGCAATAATCAGTAGAATAATGAACCAAAATAGCTTCATTATCTAGGGCCGCCTTGGCCAAATAACGAGGAACATCTATATTCAGCTCTTTGGCTAAGTCGTATTCCTCCTCATTTACTTCGCACTTATCAACTGCGGTATAAGCAACTGCATTTATAATAATATCGGGCTTTAAATCAGCCACTTTTTTATCAACCAGCTCTGCATCAGTCACATCAATCTGTTCCCTGTCCCAAGCAATAACCTCATTCTCTCTCTCAGCCTCAAAAACCTTAACCAGCTGCGTCCCCAAGTTTCCTTGTGCCCCTAATATCAATATTTTCATATATTTTGTTTAGCTGAAATTTTTATGAAATAAAAAAACACTTTTTCTCAGCTATATTTAATATTAGCGGAGAAAGAGTGCTTTGTCAAAGGTGAAGTAACACATTTTTCTTTATACTTTAAACTTTTTTATTTTTGATTTTTTTTACTTTTTGAATTATTTTCTTATGCAAAATCCCATTACTAGCAACATAACCATTCAAATTCAAATATTGTTTTTTATTATAATCTATAGTGTTACCCGAAAGGTCGCTTATTTTCCCTCCCGCTTCGGTCAATATAATATCAGCCGCACAAATATCCCATTCTGCCGTCTTGTTGCTTGAATTAATATATATATCAGCCTTTTGCTCTGCCAAGAGACATATCTTTAACCCAGCCGAACCATGAGTCAAAAAATCAGTTATTCCAAGCTCTTCACTAAGTGCTACATCAAAGGGCTTGATATGGTGTCTACTCCCGAGCATAGTTGCCTGTGAAAAATCAATATTTTTTGATACTTCTAGTTTTTTTATTTTTTTATTTTTTTCCAAAAAAGCTCCTTCGCCAGAAACAGCATAGAACATCTTATCGCCAACTGGCTGATAAACTACTCCGAGAATAACCCTGCCATTTTCAACTAAGCCTATCATAATAGAAAATTCGCCGGTTTTTTTGATAAAATCCATAGTTCCGTCTATCGGATCAATCACCCAAATTCTTTTTTCTTTAATCCTGCCTTTTGATTCCAAGCTTTCCTCTGACAAAAAACCATAGCCAAAGCTAGACAAACCCTGTAAAATTATTTTTTCACTCAGAAAATCAGCTTCTGTAACCAAGGTTTTGTCTTTTTTCTTTATTACTTCTACTGAAGTCTTGTATTTTTTCATCACCTCTTTCCCTGCTTCCCTTGCTACACTCTTCACCTCATTTAATATTTTTTTCATTCTAAATATCTTAATTATTTTAATCTAATTTTTACATATTATGCCAAATCCGACAAGAAAAAATAAAAGCCCAGGTCTTTTGCCTGGGCTTGATTGCTTACTTTACTTGGTAATGCTTGAATCTGAAGTTTTTTCCCAGATTTCTTCGCATCAAATCATATATTTTCTGCCCCTCTGAGGTAGCGTGATTGCGATCTTCTGCTCTCACTATATATTTGGCAATAAACTCTCCGCTTTTACCAACTTCACATCCAATGTATCTGCCATCAGAAATATTAGCGACTCGCTTAAAATGAGAAAAATATTCATCATTCATGGGGTGGCAAAAGAAAACAACCTCAATATTAAATGGCTTCATAAAAACCAGATCAGCAAATATCCCTTTATAGGCTTTTTTAGCACTTTCTTTCATTCGATTCAATTTTTGACCTATTGCCTGCATGTCAAACCTCCTTTGTGGACATAATTTAAAGAGCCAAGAAAAATAATACTACAATATTTTATTAATATTGTCAATATCAAAAAACAGCAAAAAGCCCAGGGTTTCCTCTGGGCTGAAAAAATTTCACTCTACCGAACACTGTTTCAAAGTAAAGCTTCCACCCAAGGCTTTGATAATAGAGTCACAAATTTCCTGTGCCTCTAGGACAGCATCATCTCTTTTCTCTGTTTTGATTTTATATCTAGCAATAAATTCTCCATCCTTTCCGACTGTGCACTCTACCAATCTATCATCCATTATATCTGCTACTTTCTCAAAATGGTAATAACTATTCTCCTTTCTTGGTTTTACCCAAAAGGCAATTTCAACATCGTATGGCTTCACTTTTAATAATTTGTAAAAGCTAAAAACACCTTCCTTCGCATAATTCAATTTTTCATTTAAACTGGCCACTTTTTTACCTCCTTGGTTGTTTTATAAAGAACTAATAAGATTTCATACTACAATATTAGGAAGATATTGTCAAAGCCCCACTTATTGACTTTTGTCAAATTATAAAATATAATCCAGCAATGCACCTTTAAAATTCATTCTACCCCAAAACACTCAAAGGATTATGCCATGAAAAAAATTATTGTCGTCCTATTGTCTCTTGCTTTGTTTTTTACCCTCACAACATCTCATCTTCTGGCGGAAGATTGGGATCACCTTGTAACTCAAAAGATATTTACCAGCGAAAAAAAACTAGTATTTTTGAACTGCTACTACTTCATTGATTCTCCAGAAGAAAACAAAAAAACAAAAGAATATTGTGATATGCATGTTGAGGTTATTAGAAATTCAAAAGCTGGCTTCAAGGAAAATCAAGATCCAATGATTGATGTTTTTTTTACTGACAAGAACCCCGATGGCATGAGGGAAATATATCTGGTTGAAGTTGGTGGATATTTAAAATCATCGCACCACACGATCAAAAGTCCCAATGCGACAACAATAACAAACAAAAAAACCGGATCGGTTGACTACTTTTTTTCTTACAAAGATGAGATACTAATAATTCTCTTAACCCAAGAACAGGAGGAAAAATGATTTCAAGACAAGAAAAGGAAATATTAAAAGATATTAAAAATGATTTTATAGAGGTATTAAATTTCATTCTCGAAAAGACCGAAGAGAGAGACACCCGAGAACGAATTAAATATCTCAGATATAAAATTTTTTTTAACAACAAATTAACTGGGCTACTACTGAAAGCAAGCAAGGAAGAAATTCAAGACTTTCGCGACAATCTTTTAATTTCCAAAAAAATAATAAAAGGCTCCCATTTTAATCAAGTAGAAAATTTAATGTTTTACCTCAATGGGATTTCTAAGAATTCCAAAATATTATCCATTGAAAGAATAAAAGAAAAAGAAACAGTTGCCTGCAAAAAAACAAACAACAAACATCAATTGAGAGAATATAGATTTGCTTATATCCGACCGCATCTTGTTCTAAGCTTCTCTTCCGGGGATAAAATACCCATTCTTCCTTTTGGAAAAATTGAGAAAAAAGAAATATAAATAACCATGCTTTTTTTATAACAAGGAATATCAAGATTCCTTAAACAAAAAAAACAACCCCAAACTTTTAAAAAAAGCTTGGGGTTTTATTTTTAATAGCTAAGGCTGTCCATAACAAGAAACTCCGTATGAGATGTTTCCCACATCCCTAAATTCGCCAAATTTTTCAAGGGTTTCTTCAGCTTTAAAGAGACGGCAATCAAAACAAGTATAACGATTATAAGCGCTATCCTTTACACGAATAAAAAGATTTTCGCATCTTTTTTTTGTAGGACATCTTTTTGCCCGCTGAAAAATATCAGCACTTTCCTCAGTATATTTTTTCAAGGAGAATGTAATAACAGGCTCTTCTGATTTTTTTATCAATCTTCTAGGGACACCTATTTTTTCCAAATCATCTTTGTCTAGCTTTATCACCCTTAAAACAAAGTGGGAGCTGGCCAAAGCAAAAAAATCTCGCTCCTCCAAGTCATTTTCCACAAAAAAATCATCATCCATATAATAAACATTTCTGTCTTCTATAATCTTAGAAATCTTTCTTTTTCCCATTTCCTTGCAAATAGAGACAAAAATGTCCTTTCTTATCTTGAGCTTCCAGTTTTTCTTGATTGGCTTATCAAAGCGAGCGAGCTCAGCGATGCTCAGTCTTTTACCAAATAACTTTTTGTTAGAAAGAAGCATATTAAATAACATATTTTCTTTCAACTCAAGCCTTGAAAGCTCCATGGGGCTTAAAGTCATCGCGTAAATTTCGGAAATACTTAAATTATAGTTAGTTTCCCTTTCCTGATTTGCAGAACCATATTCTTTTTTAATAAGTTCTATAACGGCCATATCATTTCCTTTCTGAAAAAAATAATGATTCAATCGCTCTCATCATCCCAATGAATTATTTTTCCCCGACCTTGAATAAAATTCATCAGCTTTCTAACTATTTTCTTGGCTTCTTTTTTGTAACTATCCCCTTTCTTTAATTTGATTATGTAGGTCAAGACTATCTCTCCCTTTGAATTTTTTTCTATACTTCTAAACCTTTTGTCTAAATGTTTCAAAGCTGGACGAATATCCTGAAAATATTTTTCTGCTAAAAAAATCTCACTAGAAAGGTAAACATTTAGTTCTTTTTTTTCATAATTCCAAAAATAAAAATTTTTCTTTAGGCACTTGTTTATATTGAACAAAAACATGATAATCTCCTTTTTTTAATGAACAATAATCTTAATTTCTAGCACAAAAATAACTTTTTGTAAATACGTAGCGATAATACCAAAAAAAATAAAAAAGCTCACCAAAATAAAAGACGAGCCCTTTTAAAAGAAAAAAATTATCTATTTTTGTAAAGTTTGTTGTAATAAAGAAGAGCACCAATCATCAAAAAAGAAGTGAAGGACATAAAGGGTATAGAGATATTAAAAAAACTGATAATATATTTTTGGGCACATGGAGAAGCTGCGGTACAAAATATACTCTCCTTGGTGCTATAGTAAATAAAATTATGATATATAGCGATCAAGGTTCCGACTACAACCAGTGGTATAGCAAAGGAAAAAACATCTCTACTCTTTTTTATCAAAGAAACTCCCAAAACAAAAACCAAGGGATACATAAATATTCTTTGATACCAACAAAGCTCACAAGGACTAAAGCCAACAATTTCCGAATAGTAAAGACTGCTTGAGGTTGCAAATAAAGCAATGAAAAATGCAAGCCAAAGAGAATATTTTTTTATAAAAAAAAGAACCTTATTTTCCCTTTCCCTGTAAAAAACTAAAACCAGGATCAAAAAAAGAACAAAGACCAAGGCCAAGACTGTTAAAAAAGAAAAAATATTGCTAACAAAATCTACTTGAAACATATAATTATATTATTTTTTATAGTTATATAATAACACATTATATGTATTTTTTTAATTAAAAATCATTTTTCAGTTTTTCACCATTGAAATTAATCTGTCCTCCCCGGAGAGCGCTATTCTCTCTGTCATCCCTAGGAAATCTTCGTTGTTTTTTTTAACATATCTGTCATTCTGGAAGGAGCGGGAGCGACTGATACAAGGTGAATTGCGACTAAGCAAGAGAAGATAAACTGGACTAGAATCTAGCTCCACGAACATATTAAAAGATTCTATCGCTATCGCTCCAGAATGACAGATATTTTTTTCACCTCTGCCTCGGTAGGTGTGACGAAAGGAGCCTTCCTTGTCTTTTTGTTGTTTATTCTGTTATTGCGGGCGTAGCTTGCCATGAGCTTGTTGAATTGGCGCGACAATCTCGTTCGTGGGATGAGATTACTTCGTCGTTAACACTCCTCGTAATGACACCTGGCTTTTGTTTTTTGTCTCTCTCTTTTATCTTTCCCACTTTTTCCTTTTGATCATTACTTATTGAAAATTCACTGAAAATTATAAATTGAAAATTGAAAATTATTTTGTCTTTCCTCCCCCTATCTTTATCCTTCTTTTAACTTTCACACTTTTATCTTTAAAATCTTCATTCTTAAAGTCCTTGTTTTTAAGTCAGATTTGTGCTAGATTAAAGAAAATTTGCTCATTTCATACGAGGGAGGTAAAAATGAAAACTTTTATATTTTTTATTATCTTGTCTCTTCCCCTAAACCTACTTGCCACTCAAACAAGATGCACTTACCCGGACTCAGTAGAAACTACCTCTAAAAAGGTGTACCTAGAAAGAGAAATTTTTAAAAAAGATGGATTTTTTATAATTATTGATTTTTACTCTATCGAAGGTCGTCCTTATAAAAATATCCTAAACAAACTTCATTTTGAAAATATCAAAAAACTGGCAGCAAAACACTGGGAATACCCAAAAGAGCTTGGTATTGATGACTACTTTGACAAAGATGGCAACACCACTCCTTATGTCCTTTTGGAAATAGGCGCGTTTCTTATTGATAATATCCTCTATGATGCTCAAGAAAAAATTGTTATCGGCACATGCATAGACCGACAAGAAAAAA
>RRYU01022931.1_pt1 | contig 20139 bp, 16 predicted proteins | sample 2162651 | NCBI WGS metagenome assembly RRYU01 (sample SAMN10267283, study PRJNA491782) | microbial mat metagenome | isolation source: biomat in the production well | place: Japan: Minami-Kanto gas field, natural gas well KTG3 | collected 2017-06 | reverse complement strand
GTCGTGAGGTACTCGGCATGCCGGTCACGCTGAAGAATCTGTGTTGAGACAGGGGAAGGTTTCAGCCCGAGTTTTTTACAGACAGAGGCTTCGATTTCAGGTGAAAGATGTTGATAGGTGCCGACAGCTCCCGAAATTTTACCCACGGAAACGTTCTCGACGGCTTTCCGGAGCCTTTCGAGGTTTCTGAGCATCTCCTGGTGCCAGAGCAGGAGTTTCAGCCCGAAGGTCGTTGGTTCGGCATGGATGCCGTGAGTTCTGCCCATTTCAAGAGTATATTTGAATTCCACGGCTCTTTCGGCAAGCACTTCGATAAGGGATTCGACATCTTTCAAAAGAATCCTGCCTGCGTCGCGCATCTGCATTGCCAGACAGGTGTCGCCTACGTCGGAGGAGGTCAGTCCTTCGTGAATATAGCGTGACTGAGGGCCTACATACTGGTTGACGTTGGTGAGAAAAGCAATGACATCGTGCTTGGTTTCCTTTTCGATTTCAAGTATTTCATCAACATTGAAGCGAGCGTTTTCCTTTATCGCGTCCAGGGCTTCCCGGGGAACAATTCCTGCTTCGAAGCGTGCCTCTACTGCAGCTATTTCAAGTTGCAGCCAGCGCTCGAACTTGGCTTCGTCCGTCCAGACGGCTTTCATGTCTTTGGGTGAGTAACGTTGTATCACTGTGCTCTGGTTTTTGTCGGATCACATCTTTCTGTCGATCCTGATTTTTAAAAAGCTTCAATATATCATTTAGGCCGGATTTCCGGCTACCTGAATTACGTGTTATACTGGCAAGCGTTCAGATAATGGTTTACAGTCTTCCTGCTTTCAGTTTTGCATCTCCCGATACGTTTTTTTTATGTAGTCGAGAGCGGCTTGACGGTCATAGGGTATTTCTCCCTCGATTACCGCGGTTTCCATTTTTTTCTTTATGATGCCGACAACTCTTCCCTCGGAAAGACCAAGGGCTTCCATGATATCACAGCCGTCGATAGGGGGTCTCCATTTAGCGAGCAGATCTTTTTCTGCAACCTCTGTGATTTTGCTCTCGACGACGTTGAAGTTATTCATGATCTTCTTGACTTTGCGCGGGTTTTTGCTGGTAACGTCAGCCCTGCACAGCGTTATCAGATCATCCAGATCCTCGCCGGCTTCATACATCAGTCTTCTGACTGCGGAATCGGTGATTTCTCCTTTTGACAGGGGGATCGGACGATGGTGCAGCCGTATCATTTTCTGTACATAGGGAAGGGGTTCGAGCGGCCAGCGCATGGCGCGGAATATTTTTCTCGAAAGCTTTGTGCCGACAGCCTCGTGTCCGTGAAAAGTCCATCCGGATGATTTACTGAAACGTTTGGTTAACGGTTTGGCTATGTCGTGAAGCAGGGCTGCGATTCTCAACCAGAGATTATCGCTGTTTTCGGACAGTTTGTCAACAACCTGAAAGGTATGGAGCAATGTATCCTTGTGTCCGAGACCGTCGACCTGTTCTATTCCGGACATGGCAGTGAGTTCCGGGAAAATTTCTCGCAGTATGCCTGTTTCAAAAAGGATCAAAAGGCCTGTCGATGGCTTCGGACTCGCCATGATTTTCAGAAATTCCTGGCTGATGCGCTCTTTCGAGACAATAGTGATTCTTCGGGCCATCGAGGTCATGGCGCGTATTGCCTGCCGGTCGAGCCTGAAATCAAGCTGACTCGAGAACCTTGCGGCTCTCATCATGCGCAACGGATCGTCCGAGAAAGTTTTTTCCGGTTCAAGAGGCGTTCTCAGCACTTTCCGCTGAAGATCGTCGTAACCGCTGAAAAGGTCTATGAGACAGTTTCGGGCATCCTTATTCAGCGGTACTGCAAAAGCGTTGATTGTAAAATCACGTCGCGAAAGATCATCCTCAAGCGATCCGATTGCAGTGATCGGTTTTCTTGAGTCAGGATTATAACTTTCCTTTCGGGCACCGACTATTTCGAGCAGTACCGTTCCTGTTCCGGGTTCTTCCAGTTCCAGTTCAAGGCGTGCTGTCCGGAATCGTTCGAAAACGACAAAACTCCTGCCGTGCAGTTCTTTTTCAATCAGTTTCGCAAAAGGTATGGGGTCGCCGATAATCATGATATCGATGTCCTTGCTTGTTTTTTGCATCAGGACATCTCTTACATAGCCTCCGACAAGATAGCAGGGAATATCCTTCCGGTCAGCGATGTCGCCTATCCGGAAAAGGATGTCGGGAAGAGCGTTGTGTGGCAGTTTTTCCTTGCAGGACATATAGGTATGAGCGTTCTCTGAAAAGTGTTGTAACTGTTCTTGTCCTTTATTCTGCTGCTTGCGGATCGGCCTGGGATTCAGGCTTTGATTGCAGGGCTTCTATCTCGTATTTGAACAACCCGATGGATATCAAGGTTCCGGCCAGCATGAGTATACCGGCTACAATGAATGGCATTGACGGGTACAGGCCATAAAAAATGCTTCCACTGAACGGGCCCAGTATTCTTGCGAGAGAGTTGATGGATTGTCCGTAACCCATAATCTGTCCCTGTTTTTGCGTATAGCTGTAGAGGGAGATCATCGAAATGTTGATCGGGTTCACCAGGCTGGTCCCGATCGCAAAAAAGACAAGGATGCCAAGCCCAAGAGTAAATAACGTTGTGGGGGGAATAAAAGGGATAAAAAACACCCCAACGAATGTAATGAGATGCCCCCAGAGAAAAAGATTGTGCTCGCCGAACCGCTTGTTCAGTTTTCCGATCATACCTCCCTGTACAATGACGGATATGAAGCCTACGTAAGCAAAGAGATAGCCGATCTGCTGGTCGGTCGCATGGAAATACTCTTTCCACAGCAGGATGGCTGCTATTTGCATGTTGACGACACCAAAAGTGAAAATGAAATTGGCGCTCATCAGCAATGCTATTGGTCGATAGCTGAATGCCGTTTTGATTCCGTCAAGGTAGAGTGCCGATTTTTCCTTCATGGAGGCAAACATCGGTTTTCCGGAGCGAGTCGTTAAACCGCGGAGAAAAACCGAGATTTTTTTCGCTTCCCGGTTTGATTCGGGAAGGAAGAAAACAGCGAGGATAAAATCGATTCCTATCAGGGCGGAAGCAACGTAACCCACCATTTCGATGCCGAAATTGGTCTTGAGAAAGCCGCCGATCAACGGTCCGATAATAAATCCTATGCCAAATGCGGCTCCGAGCATTCCCATAGCTTTAGACCGGCTTTCGCTGTCTGTTACATCGGTTATATATGCCTGCGCAGCCGCGATATTCGCCGATCCTACACCGGAGAGCGCGCGGGCAAGGATCAATAAGAGGATTGTTGATGCATGTGCGAAAAACAGATAGGAAACTGAAGCCATGAAAATGCTGATCAGCATGACCGGTCTTCGGCCAATGAAGTCACTGAGCCTTCCCCAGACAGGAGAAAAGAGGAACTGCATGCTGGCATATACCGCAGCGATAAAGCCGATCATGAAAGGGTTGGCCCCAAGATCCTTGGCGTATGTCGGTAGAAGAGGCAGGACAATGCCGAACCCGATCAGGTCGAGCAGCACGGTCAAAAACAATATCGCCAAAGGTGATTTCTTCATGCAGGGAGGCTGTTTTATAGTAGTAAAGCCGGAAAGATAAAAAAATGGCCGCTCTTTTCCTCTTTCAGAGTTATTCGCTATAGTTCAACAACCCTTTCGGCTTAGGGCTTTAAACTTCGTTCTTTGCCTGCCGCATCAATAATGCGGCTGAGCCGTTCTATTCCTTCGAGCACACGGGGGCCGGGGCGAAGAAAAATGTTGTTGTCGAAATCATCGTAAATCCTGTTGTTTTTTACTGCCCGGATATGTTCCCAGCCGGGTCTCGATGACACTTCAGCCGCGACATCACGTTTTTTGGACATATACATACAGGCGATGATGTCCGGGTTTTGTCTGATAATCCATTCGGGGGAGACTTCAAAATATTCTTTCTCAACAGCGTCACCTATATTCAAGCCTCCGGCATAGGTTATAAGAGCTGAAACATAGCTGCTGTTTCCTCCGGTCCAGAGAGGATCATCCCATATTTCAAGGTACATTTTCGGACGTGACGGGTTGGTGACGGGCTGACTTCTGAATTTTTCCAGTCCTTTTTCAATGGTCAGGGCCAGGCTGTCCGCTTTTTCAGCGTTGCCGGTCAGTTTGCCAAGTTTACGGAGTGCCGAAGGAATATCTTTCGGAGTTCGAACAGTAAGCCTTTCCCGCCTGATCCGGAGTCCGGTTATTTTTTCGCCCATGTTCTCTTCTGCAAGGTCTGTATCGATAACGAGGTCCGGCGCAACGCTTGCAAGCACCTCGAGGGATGGTTTGCCGAAAGCACCGACAACGCGGATTTTTTTTACGTCTTCCGGCCAATCACAGGCGCTGGTTCTGCCGACAAGTTGTTTTTCCGCTCCGATCGCATAGATCATTTCCGTGATACTTGGTGCAAGGCTGACAAGTGTAGGTTTGGCGGGTGAATGTTCCGGGGTTTGTTTTGTTGCGGTTTCATCGCACCCGCCAAGGATTGTCGAGAAGGCGAGGAAGATGAGAAAAAGGGTCTTAGATGTATGCGAGGAGCTTTTCATAACGATCGAGAACTTCCTGATGATTGAATGCAAGATTGAGATTGCGAGCCTCATGAACGGAAAACCAGCCGATATCCGATACTTCGCCGGGTTGGGGGCTAAGCGTTCCGTGTGCTGTTCCGTAAAATATCAGGACAACGGCATGAAAGCCGAATTCGGGAAAAATTTCATCGCAGTAACCGAGAAAGACAGGTGCTTGCAGTGCAAGGCAGGTTTCTTCTGCTGTTTCACGTATAACTGCGTTTTCAGCGGTTTCACCTGAATCGATATGTCCGCCGGGAAAACACCAGTGGTTATTAAACGGTTCTACAGTTCTTCTTGTCAGAAGAACAGTGCTTCTCTCTTCTTCGGATGGCGAGAGGATGGCGGCAACTGTTGCTTTTACCATTTCCGGGATAAGCGTTTCTCGTTGGTTTCAGTCTGTTAAGGGCCAGGAAAAGATAGAAAAAACAATGGCTCCAGACAGGGAAAAACTGCATGGTTTTCTCTGTTGAAAGGGATAGTTTTATATGGCTATGCAGTTATATACGATAAGGTTATCAACTACAGGATGCCATGAACAAACCAGCAACCATGAATGTTAACAAACTGATATATACACAGAAAATCCCTGCGGGAATAGAGGAGGTCTGGGATTTTTTCTCCAACCCGCAGAATCTTGCACAAATAACTCCCCGTGAGATGCATATGAGAATAACCAACGAGGATGATGTCGGTTCGCTCTACGAGGGAATGACGATCAGTTACAAGCTGTTTCCGTTTTTTAACTTTCCCGTCCGATGGTCAACCGGGATAGTCCGCGTTGACAGACCTCATGAGTTTGAGGATGAGCAGAAGAGCGGTCCATATGAGGTCTGGCGTCACAAGCATCTGTTTCGTGAAGTTCCGGGAGGGGTGGAGATGACCGATATCATCGAGTACAGGATTCCTTTCGGTTTTGTAGGAGAAATGCTCAATCAGCTGCTTATTCACAGCAAACTTGAGTATGTTTTTAGCTATCGCCACAGGAAGATAGAGGAGATTTTCGGAGATATGCAACCGGTGTGAGTATTGTTCATTGTCCTTTAAGATTATTTTTGGTATATAAAACCATGTTCTTTCTGTATTGACTGGTGCCGGTTTAAAAGCCGGATAATAGGGAAGTACGTGAAAATCGTACACTGTGCCCGCAACTGTTAAGCGGTTCACTGCCTTTTACAGCTCATGGCCTCATGTACTGAAAAAGCAGTTGCTGACGATCACTGCATTTTTCCGCCCGGGAAAAGCGGGAAGGTTGTCAGCAGGATTTCCGCGATAGTCAGGAGACCTGCCAGTTCAACTGTTGCTTGAATATGATGGATTACGGGTTTTAGTCTTCAGGCAGCGTGACAATAACTTTTTCTCTTTTACGCATCATTTTCACTGATAGAGCAGAGTGAGAAATATGTTTATCCTGCCCTGTACTGCAGGTCTTTCAGCTTGTTTTCGCGGAGAAGCAGCCAGGAAAATGCCGGCTTGAAAAGAGATTCAATCGAAAAAAACTCGACATTGAGCGCTAAAGTGTACGGGGTGTCACTGGGACCAGGAGATGCGGAGCTTGTGACGGTCAAGGCGGTGAGAGTATTGGCTCAGGCTGATAGAATCTATTATCCGGCTACCATAGCTGAACCCGGAGAGGTCAACAGTTTCGCTCTTGACGTTTTGCGCAAGCTCGGTGTCGATGAGACAAAGCTGAAAAGCATGTTGCTGCCCATGGCAATGTCCCGGGATCCTGCAAGCAATATTTATGACACTACTGTTGCCTCCATAATGCAGGATCTTGCAGACGGTTTATGTGTTGCTGTCGTATGTATAGGCGATGCAGGGTTTTACAGTACATTCGGTCATGTACTTGAAAGAATTGACACTGTATCGGTTGCTGTCGAGATGATTCCCGGCGTTCCAGCTTTTATCGCCGCAGGGGCATCTGCCCGGGCATCGTTAGCTCTCCGGTCGGACAGAGTGCTTGTTCTTCCTGATCTTGAAGATGTCAATGAGCTTGACAGATACCTTGATCGGTACGAAACGGTTGTTGTCATGAAGCTGTCCAGGATTCGCGGAGGGCTTTATTCATATCTCGATAAGAGTGGTGCGGGTTTTGTATATGCCGAATATTTGGGTACACCACGCGAGTTTGTCAGCAAGAACCCCGAAGATCTCAAATCAAGGCGTATACCATATTTTGCTCTGATGATTTTTTTCAACCGAGACCAATTCCCAGTAAACTCATGTCCGGAAAGATAACTGTTGTCGGATTGGGGCCCGGAAGCCCGGATCTGATGGCGCCCCGTGTGTTCACCGTCATTCAGGATGCCGATGTCATTATTGGTTACAGCTATTATGTGAGATTAATAAAGAGCATAATCCCTCACGGAGTTTTGCTCATTGACAGTGCAATGAAAAAGGAACGCGAACGAGCAGAGCGCGCGTTTACTCTCGCTCTGGAAGGTATGCGGGTCGTGGTTGTCAGTTCAGGAGATGCGGGGGTTTACGGCATGGCGCCTCTGATACTGGAAATGCTGCAAGAAAAGGAATATGATGGAGTGGCTGTCAGTGTTGTGCCGGGGATAAGCGCTTTTCAGGCAGCAGCGGCAAAACTGGGTGCCCCGGTCGGACATGATTTCTGTGTTCTTTCTCTTTCAGATCTTCTTACTCCCTGGGAGGTGATCGAAAGGCGTATCAGGGCGGCTGCCGGTGCCGATTTTGTGACGGCGGTGTACAACCCGAAAAGTAAGGGGCGTTACTGGCAGATTCATCGCCTTAAAGAACTTTTTCTCGAAGAGCGTCTTCCGGATACTCCTGTTGGTATCGTCCGGCATGCAGACAGAGATAAAGAGGAGATTCTTCTTACGACGCTTTTCGATTTCGATCCTGAATCCCTCGATATGTTCTCTATAATGATTATCGGCAACCGGCAGACGTTTGCCGCGGGAAGCACCATGGTGACTCCGAGAGGGTATTTTGCATCCAAAGAAGAAGACAGATCTATCAGGATCGGTCAGTCAATCATGAGGAGCAGCTTCGTAACTATCGAGAGCCGATTGAAACGAAGAGATCATCCCTTCGATATACGGTGGGCACTGTTGCACGCCATTCATACGACGGCCGATTTTGATCTTGAGGATATTTTTTATGCAACGCCAGGGGCGGTAGAGCAGCTGCATGACAAACTGACCGCTGGAAACGCCACGATCATTACCGATGTAACCATGGTGCAGTCGGGCATTCGCAAAGCTGCGCTTGAAAGGTATGGTATCGAGGTTACGTGCTACCTGACCGATCCGAGAGTGCCGGATATGGCGAAAGAGCATGGTATAACCCGTACCCAGGCAGGTATGCGTCTTGCTGTCCGGGAACATCCCGATGCGTTGTTTGTCGTTGGCAATGCTCCCACCGCTCTTATCGAACTTGCCAATCTTTTGCATCGTAAAGCATGTCATCCTATAGGGGTCATTGGGGCGCCGGTTGGTTTTGTCAATGTTGTCGAATCCAAGCACAGACTGAAGGCTGTCTGCGGAACAATACCTGTGGTAATTATCGAAGGTCGAAAAGGAGGCAGTACTATTGCGGCAACCATTGTCAATGCCGCATTGAGTCTCGATGATGCTGAAAACATGATGCCGGGTCGAGATGTCTGACAGGTTTACCGTTATAGGATTGTCGGACAACCCGGACCCGGAGTTGTCGGTTGAAGCCGCTGAGGCGGTGCGCAAACACAGAGTGTTTGCCGGCGGCCAGCGCCACCGCATGCTTGTTGAGGATCTGCTGCCGGAGGACAGCAGATGGGTAACGATCGGGCCGCCGATTCCAAAGGTACTGGATTCTTTCAGGGATGAGCCGGATGCGGTAGTTGTCTTCACTTCCGGGGACCCTCTCTTTTACGGTTTCGGGGCGACACTGCAACAAGCGTTTCCCGATGCGGAGTATACCTATTTCCCCACGTTCAGCAGTCTTCAGGAGCTTGCACATCGCTGCAGGATGCCGTACCAGACAATGCGTTACGCTTCCCTTACAGGAAGGGAGTGGGATGAACTCGATGCGGCTCTTATAGAGGGCGCTGAATTGATAGGCATACTGACTGACCGGAAAAAAAATCCGGCCGCTCTGGCAAAGCGGATGCTGGAGTACGGTTTTTCAGGATATTCAGTCACTGTCGGCGAGGCTCTCGGGGGCAGGGACGAATGCGTTGGCGAATACAGTCTGGAAGAGACAAGCGAAAGATCCTTCAATGATCTGAATTGTGTCATCCTGCGGGCAAGCAGGTCACCGGACCGTTATCTCGGGATTCCTGATTCAGGATTCGAAGGTCTTCCGGGCCGACCGAACATGATCACCAAAATGCCGGTTCGTCTCGTAACCATTTCGCGCCTGAACCTTTGCAACGCTCGTACATTCTGGGATGTGGGATTCTGTACAGGATCGGTTGCAATTGAAGCAAAACTGCGGTTTCCCCGATTGGCCGCCACTGCATTCGAAAAAAAGGACGAGTGCAGGATGCTTCTTGAAAACAACAGCAGGAAATACCGTGCACCGGGTATTGGAATATGCATGGGAGACTTTCTCGGGCAGCTCCACGGGGAGTACACCGACCCGAAAGGAAAGGTCGATGCGGTTTTCATCGGCGGCCATGGAGGACGTCTTGGCGATATGTTTACCTGTATCGATCCATTGCTTGCCGGGGGCGGACGGATTGTTATCAACGCGGTCCAAAACAAAAGCCTCGAACAATTTCATGACCTGGCTGACGGCTTCGGTTACAGGCTGCTGGATGATATTACCATTGCCGTCGACGAGCATAATCCCATAACCGTTGCAACGGCTTGTAAACAGTGAAATTATGACTATACGCACCGTCGCTATACTTGCTTCCTCCGATAACGGAGTGCTGCTTGCCCGTTGCCTGAAACGGCACCTTGAAACAGTATCGGGCAACACGGCAGGAATTTTTTCGTCCCGCAAGGTTGAGGGGGTTACCGTTATTCCAGGGCTTGCCGATTTTGTTCATGATAATTTTAACCGTTACGATGCGTTTGTGTTTATCGGTGCTCTTGGCATATGCGTGCGCACGATCGCGCCGGTCATCGGGAATAAGTATTCAGATCCTGCGATCCTCAACTGTGACGAAAGCGGAGTTTTCGTGCAGACCGTGCTTTCGGGTCATGTTGGTGGAGGGAACGAATTTGCACGGCAGGTTGCACGTCTGATCGGAGCTCGACCGGTTATTACTACATCGAGTGACGTACAGGGACTGTGGAGTCTCGACATTCTGGGCCGAGAACAGGGATGGACCATGGAGTATATGCCCGGAAAATCACAGCTAACGATCGCCGGGGCAATGTCGAGATTTGTCAATCATGAACCAACGGTTCTGCTGCTCGAGACACGGGATGAACAGACTGATTATCTCGAAAGTCATAAACCGTCTTTTCTGTCGATCGTTTATGATTATCAAGAGATTGATTTTGATGCTTTCCGTTTGTTCCTTGCTGTGACTCCACGCATCTTTTCGACACCTGTACCGTCTTTTTTCTATCGACCTAAAGTGCTTTGTACCGGATTAGGTTGTGAGAAAAATATCGATCCTGCAGCTTTTCTCTCCTCATTTACGGAAGAGATGAAAGGAAGAGGACTCTCCCCTTTCTCACTCAAAGGTTTGGGTTCCGTCGATTTCAAGTTGAAGGAAAAGGCTTTCAGGTTCGCCTCTGAAAAACTTGGCGTTTCCCTGCATGGATTTACAGCAGCGCTTCTCGAGGCTGTAAAAAGTGTGCCGAACCCTTCTGAAACCGTGTACCGGAAGGTCGGTGTACATAGCGTGTCGGAAGCCTCGGCGGCATTACTTGCAGGCGAGGATCGGTGGCTTGTCGAGAAGCAGAAAGTCGTTCTGCTGGGTTTCGGCGAGGGTCAACCAAGATATTATACGTTTGCAGTCTGTATGGATCGGAAAGCTGTTCGAAAAGGGTTTATCGCCATTGTCGGCGCAGGGCCCGGTGATCCCGAACTGGTTACCGTAAAAGGGAAAAACTATCTGGAAAGTGCCGATTTGATTCTTTATGCAGGAAGCCTGGTTCCTGAAAAACTGACTCACTATGCCAAGCCCGGTGCGTTAGTCAGAAGTTCGGCACCCATGACCCTGGAGGAGCAGTTATCGCTTATGTCCGAATTTTACCGTCAGGGCAAATTAGTTGTCAGGTTGCATACCGGCGATCCCTCGATATACGGTGCAATCCAGGAGCAAATTGCGTATTTCGAATCAAAGGATATGGAGTACTGTATTGTTCCCGGTGTATCGTCCTTTCAGGCGGCAGCCGCAGCTCTTAAATCACAGTTCACCGTTCCCGGGAAAGTGCAGACGATTATCCTTACCCGATATAACGGAAAAACGCCTGTACCCGAAAAAGAAGCACTTACCGAACTTGCCCGTTCCCGATCGACAATCTGCCTGTTTTTGAGTGCCGAATGGGCGGAAGAGGTTCAGGAAGAGTTGCTCAGCCACTATGCCCCGTCGACACCTGTTGCAGTGTGCTACCGGTTAAGCTGGGAGGATGAAGAGGTGTGGCGGGGATCGCTCGAAGAGCTTTCGGCCCTGATCAGGCAGAGCGGGAAGCGGCGTACTGTCCTGATTATCGTAGGTGATGCTGTAGGAGCGAGGGAGAACAGGTCAAAACTGTACGATCCTTCCTATTCGCATGTTTTCAGACATGTTCCTGACACACAAAAAAATGACCGCAGGATATGATAGTGGTTTTTGGGGGAACAACAGAAGGCAAGCTGGCTGCAAGGTGCCTCGATAAAAAAGGGATACAGTATCTCTATTCCACCAGAACGGAGACCGAACCGTTTTTTATGCAATGCGGCGAATACCGTTTCGGTGCTCTTGACGAGGGCCAAATGACAAGCCTTTTCAAGGCAAGAAGAGTAGCTGCGGTTATCGATGCAGCACATCCTTTCGCTGCCATTCTTCATGAAACCATAGCACGCGTTTCCCTGCGGCTCTCACTTCCGGTGATAAGGTTTGAACGTAACTATGATCTTCCTGAAGAAGCCGTTCACAGTGCCAGAGTGCGTTATGCGGAGAGTTTTCCCGAAGCGGTCGAGCTTTTGAGATCACTGTCTCCGCGAAGAGTCCTTGCAATGACAGGTGTACAGACTATCGGGATGCTTAAACCCTACTGGATCGAGCATGAGATGAAAGTCAGGATTCTTCCTTCCTCTCGTTCGGTCCTTCTTGCACGTGAGCAGGGTTTTCCCATGGGCGACCTTATTCTTCTGAAACCTTCCGGTCAACTGGCAGAAGAGTGTCGGGTGATACAGGCTTACAGTATAGATTGTATTCTTGTGAAAGAAAGCGGCAGCTCGGGGTTTTTGCCTGTAAAAATCAAGGCGGCAGCAGCTTGCGGGATTCGAGCGGTTGTTGTAAAACGTCCCGGGTTGTCAGGGTCTTTTATTACTGTGACTGACGAGCCTGCATTGAACCGTGAAGTTGAAACGATCGTCGGGGGGTATCATGCAGAGTACCGATAAGCAACAACTTCGATATGGCTATACAACCGGATCGTGCGCTACTGCTGCGACAGTTGCGGCTCTCAATGCTTTATTGAGCCAGGAGGTTCAGGAAAGCGTTACGATTACGCTCCCATCGGAAAAAGCCGCTTTTTTTAGCGTTGACGATTGTATTGTGACACCGGAAAGTGCAAGCTGCGGCGTGCGGAAAGACGCAGGAGATGACCCGGATATTACGAATGGTCTGGTTATTCGAAGTGAAGTACGGTTAAGCAAAGATGTCCCCTGGGGAACGGTTCATTTTCTTAAGGGTGAGGGCGTCGGCAGGGTTACTCTTTCGGGACTGGGAATCTCGGTGGGCGGTCCTGCGGTCAATCCGGTTCCAAGGCACATGATTATAGGGGCGGTGCGAGCGCTGTTGAAGAAGTATCGGGTGGAAGGAGGTGTAGCAGTTACCCTCTCGATTCCCGGAGGGGAAGAGGTTGCCGTGAAAACGATGAACGAAAAGATGGGGGTTGTCGGCGGCTTGTCCATTATCGGAACAAGCGGGATAGTGGTGCCTTATTCTGATGAAGCCTATGTCGAGAGCATCAGACGTGCGCTGCAGGTTGCTTCTTCGAACGGCTGCCGGGAAATCGTTACAATATCGGGTGCCCGGAACGAGAAAAATCTTAAAAAGCTTTTTCCGGCGTTACCTGAACCGGCGTTTATACATTACGGCAATAGGCTCGGTGAAACGCTGGAGATGATACGCGAGAGCAATCGATTCGAGAGCGTTACTGTCGGCGTGATGCTTGCGAAGGCTACAAAGCTTGCCCAGGGAGAGTTGGATATGTCGAGCAGAAACGTCCCGCTGAACCGGGACTTTATTGCGGTTCTGGCTGAAAAAACAGGGTACGAGAGTAACGTATGCCGGCAAATACGCGACCTGTCGCTAGTAAGAAATCTCACGGAGATTATTCCATTCAGGAAAGAAGAGCCCTTTTATCTTGAGTTGGCGAAATCGTGTTACAGCGTCTGCAGCCGACTTGTTACCGGAGCGCGTCTTACTTTCGTTCTTTCGAATATAGAGGGTGTGTGTATCGTTATTCAATAATAATCCCTTCAAGACCGGCACGGTGCGAGGGGAAAAAGGATGTTTACCATGGGCGGTAAAAATAAAATACGAAGACAGATCAACAAGAAGGCCATTCTTCTGGCGCATTTCGGTACCAGTTATCCGGTGGCACTCGCATCACTCGACAATATTAAAGAACAGGTTCATGGGTGCTTCCCCGGAATCGAAACGAGAATATGCTTCACCTCGAACAGGATCAGGACTATCTGGGCGGCGAGAAGGAAAAAACCGGAGAAGTGGATCGAAAAGGGAGTTCCGCAGGAGATTATGTGCGCGCAAAGTTTTCTCGGGGCAATCGGTAACCTTCAGGACCAGAACTACCGCACCATTATTGTCCAGCCGACACATATCTATCATGGAGAGCAATATGAAGACCTGCAATCATATGTCAGGGCGCTCCAGTCTATCAGGACAATAAAAAAAGCATGGGCGCCTTTTCATACAATTGTTTTATCGCGCCCTGCGTTGGGAACTTACGGAATCGAACATGATTACGCCGAGGATATCGGTGACGTTGTGCGCGTCCTTGAAACCGATTTTTCGACGGCAAGAGAAAATGGGGCGGCATTGGTATACGTCGGCCACGGAAACGATTTTTTTTCATCCGGGGCCTTCCACGAGGCGCAAAAGGCAATGTCCGACCAGCATCCGGATCTGAAAATTTACATGGGTATGGTCGAGGGTTTTCCCGGAATCGGAGAGATTGTCCGGGAATTGAGGACGGATGAAGTGAAAAAGGTTCTGTTAAAACCGTTTATGATTACAGCGGGAGATCATGCGCATAACGATATCAACAGCGACGATCCCGATTCCTGGAAACGTATGATTGAATCGGCAGGGATCCAGGTCGATGTCGCAATGCAAGGCTTGGGTTCCAACGATGATTTTGCGAATATTTATGCACAAAGAATTCAGGAAACCGCCGATGATCATGGAATCGATCTGCATCCGGATTCCCTTGTGAGTTCTTTGCGTCCCTCTGGAATTGAGCAGGGAGATACTACTCTGCTATAAGTGATCAAATACTCTTGGTGAAGAGTGCGCTTTTTTGTAAATAAGCTCATTGTTAACGTGTTCTTTCTTTGTTTATAACTGGTGCCGGTTTGAAAGCCGGAGAATAGGGAAGTGCGTGAGATTCGCACACTGTACCCGCAACTGTAAAACGGTTTCCTGTTTTTCATGAAGCATGGCCACATGCCGAAAAAAAACAGGTGTTGCCAACCACTGCGACATTTCCTCCCGGAAATGCGCGGGAAGGTCTGCAACAGACGTATGCCGCAAAAGTCAGGAGACCTGCCAGTTATCATAGTATGCCGACAATTGGACTACGGGTTATGGTTCCAGGCAATGCTCTACATCCTCTATGGCTGTTTAGTCCGGTATGTAAAAGATTTTTTTCTTGGTTACTTATCCATGGGCTCGCAGCTTTATGCCTGTCATGTGCATTCAAAGCCGAAGGACGGACCTGTATGTCAGTTGTAGTATTCCAAACTGATAAAACAGGAGAAATGAAATGATGGTGTCAAGAATTTACAGGACCATTCTGTTCGCTGCATGGTTCAGTCTGATCAGTAGCAACTGCTTTGCTTCAGGGGCCGAAAAGGAGATTCCCAGAAAAGAAGGTATCCTCCTCGTTGCTTTCGGATCAAGTGAAAAATCGGCACAGGTATCGTTTAAAAATATCGACAAGAGAGTAAAAGCCACCTACCCCGGAATACCGGTTCGCTGGGCTTATACTTCGCGTATTATCCGTGATAAACTTGCCAAGCAGGGCAAGTATCTCGATTCACCGGAAACGGCAATGGCAAAGATGCAGGATGAGCAATTTACCCATGTTGCTGTTCAGTCTCTTCATACCATTGGAGGCGCGGAATTTCACGATCTTCGTCGAACTGTAGGCGCATTCAGGATGACAGGAGGATTCAAGAGTCTGGTTTTAGGATATCCTCTTATGAGTACACAGGAGGATATGGAGAAGGTAGTAGAAGCGATTGAAGCAACAATCCCGGCCAAGCGTTCAAAAGAAGATGCGGTAGTGCTGATGGGACACGGAACACATCATCCGGCCAATGCGTTTTACGCTGCTTTGATGTTCCAGTTGCAGCTTGACGATCCCAATATCTTTGTTGGTACAGTAGAAGGATACCCTGAGATAGATCTGTTGAATAAGCTGTTACTCGAAAAGAAAATCAAGAAAGCCTATCTGATACCTTTCATGTCAGTGGCAGGCGATCATGCAAAGAACGATATGGCCGGTGCTGAAGACGATTCATGGTTATCGATATTGACAGAAGCCGGAATAGAGTGCGTGCCTGTGTTAAAAGGGACTGCCGAATTTGGTGAGTTTGTTGATATCTGGGTCGAGCATGTCGGAGAATCACTGAAAAAATTAGCTGAAAACAGCTAACGGGCATTTTGAAAATAAAATTGTCAATTTATTAAATGAAGATTTCACACATGTCAAACATTGTCTGCGGTCTTAGAAAGTTTTTTGTCGCGCTGGTTTGCATAGCTACATTCGCGTTGCCGGCTCAAGCCGGTCAGAAAATCGCCGATAACATCGAGCTGAGCGGTCTTGTCGAAGTAGAAGGATCGTATAGCGATACGGACGACGGCGACGCATCGGATATCGTTCTTGCCACGCTCGAGCTGGGTATCGAGGCGGAGATTACCGACTGGTTCTCGACGCACATACTGTTCCTCTACGAAGAAGATGAAACCGACGGTATCGAGGTTGACGAAGCCTTTGCCAGCATTACACCCGGTGATTCGGGGATGTTCGTCAACGCAGGGCGTTTTGCACAGAGCATCGGAGCGTTTCCTTCATCGATGATCACCGATCCGTTGACACTGGATCTGGGTGAAACAACCCAGAAATCATCGGTTGCGCTCGGCTGGGGCAATGACGCCGTGGAAGCGTTGGTGAGCGTCTACAAGGGAGATATCCAGAAAACCGGAGACGACCATGTCAACACGTGGGTGGGAGCCCTGAATGTGAACGGTGAGCTCGATGATATGACCCTTGAGGCAGGGGTGTCCTATACCAACAACTTTGCCGACAGTGACGGCCTGGTGGATGACTTTGCCGGTGGTGAGACAGATGATATCGTCGGCGGTTATTCAGGATATGTGATTGTCGGGTTCGATTCCGTTCAACTGAGCGGCGAGTACATGGCAGCGGCTGAAGCGTTCACCGATGGTGACAGGGCGGGCAGCAAGCCGGCGGCCTACAATGTGGAGTTTGCATGGGATGCGCCCTCGCCGCTTGCACTGGCAGTTCGTGTTGCCGGAGGGGAAGAGTATGATGTCGAGAATCAGTATGGCGCGACTGTCTCATACGACCTCTATGAAGGAGTTGCGCTTGCTGCAGAATATCTGCGCAACGAAAACAGTGATGACTCAAGCGAGGATATTTTTACCGTCCAGCTTGCCGCGGAGTTTTGATAAAACAGGCTTGCTTCAGGATTGAGCGCTTTACATATGCTCAATTTCTGTCGTGCTGGCGGATTGTTTGCCTCATCATTGTTCCAGCAGTAATGAGGCAAAAGTTTTCATCGTGGTAAGTACCTGCGTAAATAGGGTTTGTCGTGAGTGTTTTTTTTTGTAACTACCACAACACTGTTCTTTCTTGTATAACTGGTGCCGGTTTGAAAGCCGGAGAATAGGGAAGTGCGTGAGATTCGCACACTGTACCCGCAACTGTAAAGCGGTTTCCTGTTTGTAATGAAGCATGGCCCCATGCTGAAAAAAACAGGGGTTGCCGACCACTGCGATGTTTCCGCCCGGAAATGCGCGGGAAGGTCTGCAACAGAAGTATGCCGCCAAAGTCAGGAGACCTGCCAGCTATGTTTTTGCATAAAAATCAGACTACGGGTTTATAGTCTCAGGCAATGAAGTTCATGATGTATCAAACTGTCAACACCTTTCATTACTGGGTAACTGCTTTTTATCAGGAGTTCTCTGCAGCGTCATGACGCTTTTTCCTGGTATTTCAGGGCTTTTTTGTTCAGAATGGTTCCGGCTTATGACGGTTTTACTTCCCTCATCCTGTTTGCTTACTGCCGTTAGACGACCCTGTGGTTCAGTTGTTTTTTAAAAAACTGATAACAGGCCGACACATGAAGAAAAAAATCGTTGCATTTCTGATGGCATGCGTTTTCTGCCAGCACGCGCTTTATGCTGAAGATGTGAACCAGCAAACCATTTTGCATTCCTACACCGGAGATGAGCTGGTTGTAACCGCGACTCGATTCCCGGTCAAGGAAAAGGAAAGTTCCCGCTTCGTGACGGTGGCGGACAGTGAGAAGCTCAAAGAGACAGGCGCTACGAACGTTATCGAAGCGCTTGGGCGGATAGGTGGTCTGGGTTACAAGTCGCTTGCACCTATAGGGATCAACAAACAGGGTATGAACAGTGCGGTGTACGTCCGAGGTATAGAGGACGGAGAACTTATCCTTGTCAACGGTTCACCGATCCAGCAGGCGGCGAGCAAAGGTTATGATCTCAGTTCCATTCCCATTGAGCAGATCGAACGTATAGAGGTTCTTAAGGGTGCGGCTTCCACGCTTTATGGTGCCGATGCAATGGCTGGTGTAATCAACATCGTAACCAAAAAGCCCGTATCGGAGAAAGGCGGGTCGGCCTCTGTGGAGTTTGGAAACGAGGAGTGGATGAACCATGGTGTAAGCCTGAGTCTTCCTGGTATTACAGCAGGTGTCAGGTACCAGCACCTTGGTGAGCTGGATGACGTCGGAAGACAGATCAGCAAAAAGTATACAAACGCTCTCGGTGAAACGGACAAGATCATGGCGAATATCAACGCTTCACCTTTCAAGAATACCTATATCGATTACCAGTACTCCTGGTACGAAACCGCATTTATCGATCTGTATGATTCCGGAAAGGTTGAACAGACCGATCAGGAGAGTACCTATCATTTTCTCAATCTGAGATATGAAGGTGAACGGTTCAGAGCCAAGGCCTTTGGTATGCATGACAAGCGAATTACAGCCGATTACGTTGATAATGTGTTCGATGAGGAGAAAGAACGTTTGAATTACAACTACGGGGCCGAGAGTGATTACCGCTTTGTTTTTTCGGAAGGCACAGAGATTATTGCCGGTGCGGACTATGTCCATCGCTTTGCTGATTACAAGAACAACTACGGTGAAAAATTTCGGGACGATTACGGTATCTTTGCCGAGTTGAAGAAGGATTTCAATGATGAGGTGATCCTTACGCTCGGAGTTCGTGAGCAGTTTATAGATAATGAAGAAGGAACGACCGACTATGACTCGTTTCTTCCGAGTGCGGGAGTGACCTGGAAGGTCAATGAAGACTGGAATCTTTTTGTCAATGCAGGCAAGGCTTTCCAGGCCCCCACTTTTACCCAGTTGTATTACGAAGGTCGCATTATCGTTGGAAACCCCGACCTGGAACCGGAATCGGGGTGGACTTATGAGACAGGCTTCAAGTGGGATTCGGAACATGCTTCAGCCAGGATTGCAGGTTTTTACATGACTTACCAGGACAAGATAGAGATCGACCGTTCGCAAGGTAGGCCCTATCATTATTTCAATGCAGGCTCGTTCAATACCAAGGGAGTCGAATGGAATCTCGGTCTGTATCCTTTCTCCGACCACGATGGTTTTCTTTCAGATGTCTCATTTTCCGCTGCAGGTTACTGGGCAAACCCTGTAGCTGAAAATACGGATGGCGAGGAGTATCAACCGGGGCCGAAGTTCCAGAGCTCGTTAGGGATCTCTTATGCGACGTCACCTTTCAATCTCGATCTGAAATGCCGGATACTTGCAGGCAGAGAGGACAATCTCGACAATTATGCCGCTTTCGACTTGAACGGCAAGGTGAAAGCCTGGAAAGGATACGTCACTTTCGGGGTCGAGAACGTTTTCGATACCGAGGTGCAGACGACGGGAAATCTTCTCGAGGATGCGAAGAGCAGGTTCGTGTATTACGAACCGGGGAGGCTTGCCAGGTTGGGTTATATGGTATCGTTCTGATTTTCGCCGAGTGTTTTTCTCCGTCAGTGCTTCCTTCCCGAAAGGGAGGGGAGGCTGACTGTTTATATAACTGCAATGTAAAAGAGCCAATGAATGACTCCTCGAAAAAAAAGAGACGTCGGCGCCTGAAGGTGCCGAGGGAAGAAATCGCATGGTTTCCTGTTATCGACCCTGATGTATGTAACAGCTGCAGTTCCTGTTATGATTATTGTCCAAAGGATGTTTTCGCATCCGCAAAAGTTGAGGAAGGACTGAGGCGTCGTCCAAAAATGACCGTTGCAAATCCATACAATTGTATTGTTCTCTGTAGTGCATGCAAGAAGATTTGTGCTGCGGAAGCCATCTCGTTTCCTCTCCGTGAAGATTTTGAATGTTATGTCGAGTATCTCGATTGACAGCGCCGGAATGAACGCTTTAATTATGCGGCAACCACTCAATTTAGGACTCAAAAAGTGTTTGACAGGTCGATTGTTTTCGGTATACTTTGTTCAACGTTTTGGTGCCCTGCATCTGTTTTGCAAGGCTTAAAAGGGAATCCGGTGTGAATCCGGAACAGTACCCGCTGCTGTAATCCCGCATCGGCAAATTGCCGATGAACATGTTCCGACAATTATGTCACTGTTCCGGGCCACTGGAACGGGAAGGCTGTCGGAGCCGGGAAAGTCAGAAGACCTGCCATGAATACAATCGCTTCGGGTTAAAGCAACAAGTTACACGTATGAAGAGGCTTGCATATCTGGCTCACCAACATTTTCCTGAAGCCGGGCGTTTTTTGCCCTTGCTTTTCATGTTGCTTTTTCTGGCTGGAGGCCTGTATGGTTGCGGCAGCGAACCGGAAGATGGGGCTGCAGACGCAGACTTGCGATCGAAGGGAAATGAGGGTGCAGCAGCTGATTTTTCT
>RRYU01006019.1_pt1 | contig 20139 bp, 18 predicted proteins | sample 2162651 | NCBI WGS metagenome assembly RRYU01 (sample SAMN10267283, study PRJNA491782) | microbial mat metagenome | isolation source: biomat in the production well | place: Japan: Minami-Kanto gas field, natural gas well KTG3 | collected 2017-06 | reverse complement strand
AACAAGAGCATTACCAAAGCCGCCGAACAGTTAAAGCTTTCTCAACCGGCTGTCAGTAACGCAATCAACCGGCTGGGACATGCGCTGGAAATGACTCTGTTCGTGCGTGAAGGTCGGCGCATCAACCCCACGCCACATGCCGACAGTCTGTACGAGAATATAAAAAGTTGCCTGGAAAAAATCGAAACCACGCTCAACCGGCAAAGCCTGTTCGATCCCGGCCGTTCCGAACGGGAATTTACCATCCTGGCTTCCGGCTATGATGAGGCCCTGCTGAAACCTTTGTTATGGCTTTTATGTCGACAGCATGCTCCCGGCATCGGCATCCGGTTTTTGCCGGCCATGCATTTGGAGGTTAAACGTGATAAAGCGGCCATGGCCGGTGACTTATCTCTGGAAACGCGTATTCCGGCATTGCCTCAGCTCATGTACGAACACCTGTTTGATGATCAGTTGGTGCTATTGACCGGCCCCTTACACCCACCGCTACCGGACACCATCGTTAACGAGCAGCTCGAACGGCTACAATTGGTTGATTACCCCGATCATGACGGTATACGTCGGCAACTGATTGACCGTGTTAGTCAAGATATCGCTTATCAGGCTTGCGGCCTGGCCGATGCTTTATTGCAAGTCCATATTCGCCCCTGGGCCTTGATCGTCCCCTTGCTGGCGGCAAAACCCTGGCTTGAAAGCCTGCGCCTGAAAACACATATCCTGGGCAGTCAAAACAGTTTGTATCAGAAAATTCCGGTTTACCTGTGCTGGTCCGGGCAAGCCAATGAAGACCCGGGATTGGTTTGGCTGCGGGATTGCTTCAAGAAATTATTAAATGCTTCCGCCGATGGTCAGTTTAAGGCTTGAATGAACGGTTCTTGCGCGCTTCTCGCTGTGCTTGTTTTTCCTGCTCCATTCGTTCCGCCTCAACCAACTCCAGGGTTACTTGCGCCGGTGTTTCCCAGGTTATCCGGCCCAATTGCCCGGCGCGAATATCGTTAATAAGCTTGTGCGCCGCTTGCTCCAGATCGACCACCCCGCCCTTGCGTAAACAGCCGCGCATTCGGCCGATGGCGGTTAACAGCGCTTCGGGCGTTTGCTCGCCCTCAGCCAGATGAAAACGCGCCGATAACTGTGCCGGATACTCTCTGCTTAAAAAATCCACCGCATACAAGCCCACTTCAGTAAAGGTAAACGCGGTCGGTTTGATCGCGCCGGTGGCCGCCAGTCGGTAACCGGAATGGGGGTTGATCAGTTTCGGCCACAATAAACCGGGACTGTCCAATAGAACCAGACCAAAATCCAGGGCAATTCGCTGCAAACCCTTGGTGATCGCCGGCTCATCGCCGGTTTTGGCGATTTTGCGCCCGGTTAACAAATTGATCAGGCTGGATTTGCCGACATTGGGAATACCCATGATCAAGGCGGTAATCTGGCGCGAATCATTGGTTCGGTCGAGTAAGTCTCGACAGGCGACGGGGATTTTCATCAACGCTTCCGGCGCGCTCAACGAACCGGCCAGCACTTTCTGCTTGTCTGAAGTCAACGCGTCAAGCCAGTGGGCAGTTTTGCCGGGATCGGCCAGATCGGATTTGGTCAACGCTTTAAGTCGCGGTTTTTCCTGCGCCAGCCCGGCCAGCATGGGGTTGGCGCTGGACGCCGGCACCCGGGCATCCAGCAGTTCGATAAACACATCGATTTCCGCCAGTTTTTCCTGAATTTCCCGGCGCGCCTTGTGCATATGCCCCGGAAACCACTGTATAGCCATTACTTCAATCCTTGTCCAAATTGCCGTCATCGGTCGATGATTTCAGCGTTATACCTTATCATTTAACGTCATACTTCGTATGGTCATAAAATACGTCGATAGACTCAAGCGAAGTAAACCTTCCATAACGATAATCAAACGAGGGACACATGAGCGAACACACCGCCTGGGCCAACCGCCTGCAAAGCGCCTTATCGGCCGCATTCGTGCAACTGAAACAACATCCAAAAACGCAAGCCTTGCTCAGCATGCCGGAACCAAAACGCTCGCTGAGTTTACTGGGCCTGTTTCTGCTCAGTCAGGCGGTCATTTTCGGCTTGCTGTATCTGTTTTTCGGTCGCATCGTAGTGATCGGCTTTTTCGCCAGCATTCTGGCGGGACTGGCCACCGGCGTTGGCGCGTTGCCGGTTCTTTTCTTCAATAACATTTCCAAAAATCTGTTCAATTCACTGCTAGGCGCCGCCGCCGGGGTGATGCTGGCGGCAACGGCGTTTTCCTTGCTGGTGCCGGGCATGGATTTCGGCAACCAGGTCTGGCCCGGCAAGGGGCTGTGGGTGGTGGCTTTGGGCATGTTGTTGGGCGCGGGCTTTCTGCATTACGCCGACCGGCAGTTGCCGCATATCAATTTCGGCGACAGCCCGGAACTCAAACTCGACTCGCTGAAAAAAATCTGGCTGTTCATTATCGCCATCACCATCCATAACTTCCCGGAAGGCATGTCGGTGGGGGTCAGTTTCGGCGCCGGCGACATCAATAACGGTATCGTGCTGGCCATTGCCATCGCGCTGCAGAACATCCCCGAAGGGCTGGCCGTGGCCTTGCCGCTGTTAGGTTTGGGTTATTCAAAAAAATACGCCATCGGTATCGCCACCTTGACCGGCCTGGTCGAGCCGGTCGGCGGTTTGCTGGGGGTGACCATGGTCACCGTATTCAGCCCGATCCTGCCACTCGCCATGGGCTTTGCCGCCGGCGCCATGCTGTTCGTGATCAGCGAGGAAATCATTCCCGAAACCCATGCCAATGGCCGTTCGCGGCTGGCGACGTTTTCCCTGATGCTGGGCTTCATCATCATGATGGCGCTGGATAATTTACTGGGATAACCGCTCATGGACTTATTCGAGATAGCCGCAGACTGGCTGACTCTAGCAAATGGACTGGACTGGTCGAAACTGGCCACCGGCGCCGGAACCAGTTTTTTACTGATCGCCGCCGCCGAAATCGGCGACAAAAGCCAGTTGGTGTGCATGACTCTGGCGGCCAGACACCGTAAAGCCTGGCCAATCATCCTGGCGGCGTTAACTTCATTCGGTTTGCTGAATTTATTGGCGGTCGTGTTCGGCGCGGCGATTGCCCGCTGGCTGCCGGAGTTTGTGGTTGCCGGCGCGGTGGCGCTATTGTTTTTGTTGTTCGCGCTGCGATCGTTATTGTTTGAGGAAGAAGAAGATGATGACGACGACGGCCCGAAGCTCAGTCATCACGGTTTGTTCCTGACCACGTTCCTGATGATCACGCTGGCGGAATTCGGCGACAAAACCCAGCTGGCCGTGGTCGCCCTGGCCAGCACTTTCGCGCCGGTCGCGGTCTGGCTGGGGGCAACGGTGGCGCTGACCTTTACTTCAGCGCTGGGCGTTTGGGCCGGCCAAACGGTGCTCGGCCGGTTGCCGATTCACTGGCTGCATAAAATCAGCGGCCTGTTATTTCTGGCGCTGGCCGCCCTGGCCGGCTATCAGGCATACACCGCCTTCGACCAGGTCGAATGGGTCAATTTTTTGACGCCTTGACCGTGACTGCCAGCCAGTGTTTTTGGCCACGGCTGGCACTTGGCGGAATCTTTAACTGCCGCTGGGCAATATCTTGCCTCCAGGTCGGCCAGTTAGGCAACGAACCACCCCACCGATTCGGTTCGTAGGATGGATAAGCCTGAAAGGCGCATCCACCAAAGCTGCCAACTTTGGTGGATGCGCTCCGCTTATACACCCTCCGGAGCTTTGTTAAGACGGTGCCTACTTAACTAAACTTCGCTTATTCACCCCCACCCTGTTAGCTTCGGTTTTTGCGCATTTACAATCAGTCATAAATAACGCAGCCGTCAAAAAAACACGGCACGAAAAATGCTTAGACCTTAGGTAAACATTGTCCGGAGGTTTAATCATGACCATCAGTTTCGATAAAGCACTGGGTTTTTTACCCAAGGCGCTGGTGCTGCAAGAGCAGCGCAGTCAAGTACTGGCCGCCAACCTGGCCAATGCCGATACGCCAAACTTCAAGGCGCGCGACCTGGAATTCCAATCCCTTTTACGCCAGCAAATTCAAGCCAATCCCAAACAACCGACCGTGCGCCTGGTCAGCACCCAGCAAGGCCACATGACCCCGGCTAACGATCTGGGCGGCGGCCATCTGCTGTACCGGAATCCCAATCAAGCTTCGCTGGACGGCAACACCGTCGAAGAACAGGTCGAGCAAGCCAGGTATGCCGAAAACGCACTGCGCTATCAGGCCAGTTTACGTTTTATCAACGGGACTTTTTCCGGCTTGAGTACAGCAATCAGGGGACAAATCCGATGAATCCATTCAAAATTTTCGATATTTCCGGTAGCGGTATGAATGCGCAATCGCTGCGCCTGAATCTGGTCGCCAGTAATATCGCCAACGCCAACTCGATATCCAGCAGCATCGATCAGACCTATCGTTCCCGGCAGCCGGTGTTCGCCGCGGAATTGCGCGACGTGATGAGTCGGCAACCGTCAGCCAGCTCGGTAAAAGTTCTCGGCGTGGTGGAAAAACAATCGCCACCGATTCAGGAATATCAGCCCAATCATCCCATGGCCAATGAAGATGGCTATATCTTCAAGCCTAACGTCAACACCATCGAAGAAATGGCTAACATGATGGCCGCCTCCCGTTCCTATCAAAATAACATCGAGGTTCTGAACACCGCCAAAGAGCTGATGTTGCAAACCTTGCGCATGGGTCAATCCTAAGGAGTCAAGTAATGGCCATTGATACAAATTTCGCCAATCTCGGACTTAGAACTCAAGCCGAGGCCGCCAGCCAGATCAGTCAGGATCAGGGCAAACTGCTACAGGAAGACTTTCTGAAGCTGATGACCACTCAATTGAGCAACCAGAACCCGCTGGATCCAACCGACAACAGCCAGTTTCTGGCGCAAATGGCCCAATTTGCCACCGTTTCTGGGATTCAGGATTTACAGAAATCGTTTACCGATTTCGCCGGCGCGATCAGTTCCAACCAGGCCCTGCAAGCAGCCGATCTGGTCGGCAAGAATGTACTGGTACCTAGCTCGAAAGCGCTGCTGGGCGTGGGCCAAGCGCTTGCCGGTCAGGTGGAACTGACCGGCGCAACCAACGACCTGGTGGTGGAAATCGCCACACCCGGCGGCGTAAAAGTCCATGAATTGCATTTAGGCCCGCAAACCACCGGTTCCATTCCTTTTCAATGGGATGGCCTTTTGGCCGATGGCGGCAATGCCCCGCCGGGTGTTTATCAAATCAACGCCCGGGCCGGCATCGACGGCCAGAATACCGCGCTGGAAACCTTTGCCAATGCCGGCGTGCAAGCAGTCAATCTGGCTGGCGGCGAGGGCCTGAGATTACAACTAAACGGTCTTGGCGAGCTGCCATTCAATCAGGTCAGACAGATTTTTCAATAATACTTTAAGGAGATCATCATGGGATTTGCAACGGCACTGAGCGGTTTGCGCTCGGCATCGACCAGCCTGGAAGCGACCAGCAACAATATCGCCAACGCCAACACCACTGGCTTCAAGCGTTCTCGTGCGGAGTTTGCCGATGTTTTCGCCAGCAGCCTGGCCGGCGTCGCCCGAACGCAACCGGGAGCCGGCTCCAAAGTCACCGAAATCGCCCAACAATTTAACCAGGGCACCATTGAATTTACTCAAAACAGCCTGGATCTGGCAATCAGCGGCAATGGCTTCTTCGCGCTGTCCGACAATGCCACCGATCCGTCGCCAACCGCTTATACCCGTAATGGCGCATTTCAGGTTGATGAGGTGGGTAATGTGGTCAACGACCAAGGTCGGTTTTTGATGGTGTTCGCACCCAACGGCGACAGTATCGAAGATGGATTCAGCCAGGGCGTGTTTCAGAACTTGAAAATCGACACCACGCAAGGCTTGCCCAGCTCTACGGAAAACATCGATACCACGTTAAACCTCAACGCATCCGATGCCTTGCCGCCGACTACGCCGTTCGATCCGGGCGACCCGGCCTCCTACAACAACACTACCTCGGTCACCATTTTCGATTCGCAAGGTATTGATCACACGTTATCCACGTTTTATGTCAAAACCGGCGCCAACACCTGGGATGCGTATTTTTTTATCGATAATTTCGGTCTCAATGCCGGCAACCTGGGCGACCCGACAGCCACGCCTCCTGTAGCGCCCACGCCATCCACGGTCGTCGATGGCGGCACCACGCCGGGTACGCCGAACCTTCCCGGCACACCGGTCAGCGTTAGCTTCGATAGTCTTGGTCAGTTAAGTACCGTGGGCGCGGCGGGCAGTCGTATCGATTTCCTTGATGTCGATCTGTCGATCATCGATCCCAATCTGAATGTCGCGAACATGAATTTCGATCTCGATCTTTTAGGCTCAACCCAGTTCAGCTCACCGTTCAGCGTCAACACCCTGAGGCAGGATGGCTTGACCGCCGGCAACCTCAGCGGCATCGACATTAACGACGAAGGCGTGGTTTTGGCTCGCTTCACCAATGGCGGCACCCGTCCTCTGGGCCAGGTCGCGCTAGCCAGGTTTCCCAACAACCAGGGCCTGAGCAAGCTGGGCGATACCTCTTGGGCGCAAAGCGGCACCTCGGGTCAGCCGGTGTTCGGCGCAGCCGGCGGCAATAATTTCGGCGTCATTCAATCGTCGGCGCTGGAAAGCTCCAATGTCGAATTGTCCGAAGAACTGGTGCGCCTGATCATCGATCAGCAATCTTTTCAGGCCAACTCCCAGGCGATATCGACTCAGGATCAAATCGTTCAGTCCATTCTGAACATTTAATCGGCATAAAGGAGAACCACCATGGATCGCAGTCTGTTTATCGCGATGACCGGTGCCAAGCAAACCCTGTTGGCGCAAACCTCGAACGCCAACAATCTGGCTAACGCCCAAACTACCGGCTTCAAGGCCGATTTAAACCAGATGCGTAGCCAGCCGGTATTCGGTCCTGGCTTTCCCAGCCGGGTTTACGCTCAATCAGAGCGCCCGGCCATCGATTTCAACCCTGGCCCTTTACAGACAACCGGTAACGATCTCGATATCGCCATCGAAGGCGAGGGTTTCTTCGCCGTGGAAAACGTCAACGGAGAACAAGCCTATACTCGCGCCGGAGATCTCAGACTGACTGCCGAAGGCCAATTACAAACCTCTGATGGCTTGCCGGTTATTGGTAATAACGGACCGGTAACGATCCCTCCCGCCAGCAAAATGACTTTTCATCCGGATGGTTCGATCAGCATTGTGCCGTTGGGCAACAACCCTAACGCTCAGGCCATTGTCGATCAGCTTAAACTGGTCAACCCCGAACCTGCTCAGCTTTATAAAGGCGCGGATGGTCTGTTATATCTGCGTGACGGCGGCGAAGCCGAAGCTGACCTTAATGTCAGAATTGCCCAAGGCATGCTCGAAGGTGCCAACGTCAATCCCATTCAAGGAATGGTGGAAATGATCGAGTTGGCCCGTAATTTCGAGTTGCAGACCAAAGTCATGCAAACCGCCGATGACGATGCCGCTGCCGCCAGCCAAATACTAAGAATGGCATAGTATCTGCTTATCATTATGAAAGAGTAATGATTATTGTGAATTCGTCAGAATTTTAACGCTTAACGCTCGGAGAGCCGACATGACCGAACGCGCATTATGGGTCGCCAAAACCGGCCTGGAAGCCCAACAGACCCGCATGGCGATCATCGCCAACAATCTGGCCAACGTCAACACCACCGGTTTCAAAAAATCGCGGGCGGTGTTTGAAGATCTGCTGTATCAGAATGTCCGCCAGGCTGGCGCGCAAACCGGTCAAGGTACGGAACTGCCGACCGGCCTGCAACTGGGTGCCGGCGTGCGTACCGTCGCCACGGAAAAGCTGCATACCCAGGGCAATATCCAGCAAACCGGCAATTCCCTGGATATGGCAATCAGCGGACGTGGTTTTTTTCAGATTCTGATGCCCGATGGCGACATCAATTACTCCCGTGACGGCTCGTTCAAAATGAATTCCACCGGGCAATTGGTCACTGCCGGCGGATTGTTGCTGGAACCTGCCATCACCATCCCTAACGATGCCTTGAGCATCGAAGTCGGCCGGGATGGAACCGTTTCCGTACAACAACCCGGCAACGCCGCGCCGGTGCAGGTGGGCCAGATACAGACCGCCAGTTTCATCAATCCAGCCGGACTGGAACCTATTGGCGAAAACCTGTTCAAGGAAACTCAAGCCAGCGGCGCGCCGGTGTTGGGCATACCGGATGAAAATGAATTCGGCGCAGTGTTCCAGGGCATGCTGGAGACTTCCAATGTCAACGTAGTCGAGGAATTGGTCAGCATGATCGAAACCCAAAGAGCCTACGAAATGAATTCCAAGGCCATTTCCACTACCGACCAAATGCTGGCCTTCGTCACTCAGCAGTTATAACAGCCGTCATGAACTGCATTAAACCTTTATCCGCCCTGACCGCCGTGCTGTTGACCGGCTGCATTAACATTCCTCCGGCGCACGATCCGGATTTTGCCCCGGTCATGCCACAGGCGCTGGTACCGCCACCCAACTACAGTGGTTCGATTTATCAGGCCGATTACGATGTGCGCCTGTTCGAGGACCACCGGGCGACTCGGGTCGGCGATATTCTGACCATTGTCTTGCAGGAAAATCATAACGCCAATAAGCAGGCCGATACCGAAATCGACAAAGCCACCAGTGCTCGGGTTACCGCACCGTTATTGCTGGGCTCGGCGCCGGCCAGTCTGTTGGGGATGAAATTCGATACCGAACTCAGTACCGATCATCAATTTGAAGGCGAATCCGAATCGCGGCAAAGCAACCAGCTAACCGGCAATATTTCGGTAACCGTGGTCAAGGTTTACGCTAACGGCAATCTGTATGTGCGCGGGGAAAAACGCATGAGTCTTAACCAAGGCGATGAATATGTCAGGCTGTCCGGCATTGTCCGCCCGGTCGATATCGGCGCCGACAATACCGTGCCCTCCACCAAAATCGCCGATGCCACCATTCAATATGTCGGCGAAGGCGCGCTGGACGATGCCAACCGCATGGGCTGGATCGCCCGATTTTTTACCAGTCCGTGGTTTCCGTTTTAATTTGGAGAGTTGATCATGTCACTCAAACTGCTGTTTATGATCGGATTGATGCTGTTGAGCAACCCGGTTCAGGCCGAGCGGATCAAGGATCTGGCCAGCCTTGCCGGAGTCCGGGAAAACCAGCTGGTTGGCTACGGACTGGTGGTCGGTTTATCCAATTCCGGGGACAAAACCCAGTTCACCGCGCAATCGTTACGCAATATGCTGGCGCGGTTGGGTATCCGTTTGCCGCCGGGCCTGGATGCACGCGCGAAAAACATTGCCGCGGTGATGGTCAGTGCGCAATTGCCAGCTTTCGCCAAGCCGGGTCAGTCGCTGGACGTCACGGTTTCCTCGGTCGGCGATGCCAAAAGTCTACGCGGAGGTTCGTTGCTGATGACCCCCTTGAAAGGTGCCGACGGCAGCGTTTATGCCATGGCGCAAGGCAGTCTGGTGGTCAATGGTTTGAGCGAATCCGGCCAGGATGGCTCAAGAATCACCGTTAACACCCCGACCACCGGTCGCATCCCGGGCGGCGCTACGGTTGAACGCATGGTTCTCTCGCCATTCGCCCGTGGCGATCATCTGGTATTCAATCTGCATAGCCCTGATTTCACCACCGCGCAACGCATGGTGCAAGCGATCAACGCCATGCTCGGCCCGGATACCGCCAAGGCCAGGGATGCGGTTTCGGTATCGGTGTCGGCGCCCAGTGACCTAAATCAGAAGGTATCGTTCGCGTCCCTGCTGGAAAATATTGAAGTCAAACCCGATGATGCTCCGGCAAAAGTGATTGTCAATTCGCGCACCGGCACTGTGGTGATCAACAGTAAAGTCACCGTGCAACCGGCCGCGGTCACTCACGGCAGCCTGACCGTGACCATCAGCGAAAACCCGACCGTCAGCCAGCCAGAACCGTTCGGCCAGGGCCAAACTGCCGTGGTGCCGGATTCAGAAGTCAACGTCGAAGAAGCCAACAATCGCATGTTTGTGTTCAATCCCGGCGTGTCACTGGATGAAATCGTCAATGCGGTTAATCAGGTCGGTGCCGCGCCCAGCGATCTGACCGCGATTCTGGAAGCTTTGAAATCGGCCGGCGCATTGCGCGCGGAACTGATTGTGATTTAGGAGACAGACCATGTTAGCCGTTGGCGATCAACAACAAGCCGCGCTGTATAACGACTTTAACACCCTGGCGAAACTGAAACGGGAGGCGGCCGGTAACAGTGCTGAGGCGCTCAAAGCCACTGCCCGGCAGTTTGAGGCCTTGTTTGTCAATCAAATGCTGAAAAGCATGCGCGAGGCCAACCTTGGCGAAGGTTTGTTCGATTCGGAAAACAGCAAGCTGTACCAGGAAATGTACGATCAACAACTGTCGGTGGAATTGACGCAAAAATCCAGCATTGGCCTGGCCGATATGATCGTCAAACAACTCGGTGGCGAAGGCCTGACTGAAGCGGGTGTCAAGCCAGAGCGCAATCTGGCCGACTACCGCCGCGCCCCGGTGGCCATGCCACAGCCGATTACCGACCAAACCGATTTCAGCACCAAAACCGCTACCGACGCAGTCAAACACTTTGCCTCGCCGAAAGCGTTTATCGATCATCTTTATCCCGCCGCTCAGGATGCCGGTCGGCGGCTGGGTGTCGACCCCAAACTTCTGCTGGCGCAGGCGGCGCTGGAAACCGGCTGGGGGAAATCCATCATTCAACGCGGCGACAGCAGCAGTTTCAATCTGTTCAATATCAAAGCCGGCAGCAGCTGGCAAGGTAACAAGGCGCGCGTCGCCACGCTGGAGTACGACCACGGCGTAGTGCAAAAAATCCATGCCGATTTCAGAGCATATGACAGCTATCAGGATAGCTTCAATGACTACGCCCGGTTATTGCTGAACAACCGTCGTTATGCTGATGCCGTGTCCCATGCCGGGAACCCTGACCGCTTCGCTCATAGCCTGCAACAAGGCGGTTATGCCACCGACCCCAACTACGCCAAAAAACTGTTATCGATTTATCGCGGGGAAACTCTGTCCGGCTGGCAACCACCACTGACGTTAGCGCAAAGCCGGGAGTAACCTGTCATGGCCAACAGCATTTTAGGTATCGGCATTTCCGGCCTCAAAGCCTTCCAGCGTCAGCTGGACACCACCGGCCACAACATCGCCAATGTCAATACCGAGGGGTTCAGTCGGCAATCGGTCACTCTGACCGAACAGATTCCGGTGCTGACCGACGCCGGTTTTTTGGGCCAAGGGGTGATCGCCAGCAATATTACCCGTAACTTTGATCAGTTTCTGGCCAATCAGGTCAGAACCAGCACCATTACTTTCAACGCCACCGACCAGTTTCAACGGCTGGCCTCTGAAGTCGATGGCGTACTCAGTAATCCCAACACCAATTTAAGCGGCGCTCTGGATAACTTTTTCAACGCGATCAACGATGTTTCCAACGATCCGGCATCATTGCCCGCACGCACCGCCATGCTCAGCGAGGCGGAAAGTCTGACCGACCGTTTCGGCCAGATTGCAGACCGTCTGGAACAGCTACGGCTGCAGGTCAACCAGGAACTTGAAAGCAAAGTACAAGAGGTCAATGATCTGGCGCAAAACCTGGCCGATCTAAATCAGCGCATATTCAGCGAACAAAGCCGAAGCCGACAAGGCGTTCAGGCCAATGACCTGCTTGATCAACGCGACCGGTTGCTGAATCAACTGGCCGAGTTGGTCGATATTCAGACCATTCCGCAAGTCAACGGCATGATCTCAGTCACCTTGGGCACGGGTCAGCAACTGGTGCTGGACGGTCAGGCAAAGTCCTTCAGTACTCAGTTTTCCGAGCTGATACCCAATCGCCTGGAGATGATGCAGAATCAGCCCAACGCCAATATCGGGCAAATCATTCAGGGCGGCCAGATTAACGGTCTGCTGGAATTCCGGGATCGGATACTCGATCCGGCGCAGCAGCAGCTTGGCCGGGTAGCCGCCGGTATCGCCATGGAGTTCAATGCCTTGCAGGCGAGCGGATTCGATCTGAACGGCAATCCCGGCCAGCCGTTATTCACCTTTGCCGGCGACAGCGAAATTCCGGTGATCACCGTTTCAGGTAATACCGGCGGCGCGGCTGTAACCGCTTTATTTAAGGATTTGAACGCCGACCCGGAGGCCGCGAAAAACCTGGACTTCAGTGATTTCATTCTGGAAAACACCGGCGCCGGTACTTTCACGCTGATCCGGGAACGCGATGGCCAGGTGACCAACCTGATCGATAGCGGCGGCGTTTTGGTTGGCGCCACCGCCAGCGATCGTTTGCCGGGCATCGACATTACACTGGATACCTCGGGCGGCCCGGTCAATGCCGGTGACCGGTTCACCATTCGTCCGACATTTCTGGCGGCGCAGAAACTCACCGTGGCCATTCAAGACCCCAGGCAAATCGCCGCCGCCACCAATACCGAACTCGATCCGGCCACCGGCCAGCCTATTCTGGACGGTCTGGGTAATCCGGTGATTATCAACGGCCCGATGCCGGGCGACAACCGCAATGCCTTGGCCATGGCCGGGTTGCAAAACAAACTTGGCCTTGCCGGTGGCAACGGCAGCTTTCAGGATATGTACAACCGTCTGGTGGTCGATATCGGCAGTCAAACCCGCAGCGCGAAAAACAATGCGCTGGCTCAGGAAACCTTGCTGACTCAGGCACAAGATGCACATAGCGAAGTTTCCGGCGTCAATCTGGACGAAGAAGCGGCCAATCTGATTCGCTTTCAGCAGGCTTATCAAGCCGCGGCGCAAACCATCAATATCGCCAACAGCTTATTCAACGATTTACTGGGCGCACTGCGTTAAGCGAGATTTAACATGCGTATCGGAACCTTATTCAGCCAACAATCCGCCGTCGAAACACTGATAGCGCGTCAGCGTGATGTTTATACCACGCAAACGCAAATTGCAACGGGACGAAAAAACCTGAGCGCGGCCGACGATCCGGCCGCAGCCGGTCGTGAATTGGATCTGACCAAAACCATCACCGCCACCGAGCAATTCCAGGACAATATCACCGCCGCCCGGGCCAAACTGCAAATCGAGGAAAGCGCGTTATCGGGTTCGGAAAATCTGATTTTTCGGGCCAGGGAACTGACCCTGCAAGCGGCCAACGATACCTTGAGTCAAGCCGACCGGAGTGCCATCAAGCAGGAAGTCGATCAATTGCTGGATGAACTGGCCAGTCTCGCCAACACCCGTGGGCCCAACGGCGAATTCATTTTCGCCGGTGAGTTCAGCGACCAGCCCGCCTTCGCGCTGGATCCTGCCACCGGCCGTTATCAATATCAGGGCGGCACCAACCGGCGCCTGGTCGCCATCGCACCGGAGCGGCAGGTGGCCGACAGCGATCTGGGTTACAAGGTGTTTTCCGCCATTCCCTCGAACGCATCCGATGCCAACGAAGACGGCCAGCGCAGCCTGTTCAATACCCTGACCACATTATCACGGGCCTTAGGCGGAGCGTTTGAAAATCCGCCCGCCAGTATCACCGGCACCCGTATGCTGCGTTTCGGCGCCGATTATTCAACTACGCCCACCAGTTTTGATGTGATTTCCGACACCGGCGCGGCGACGGTAACTTTAACCGGTGCATTTACCGATCTGGATAGTCTGGTCGCCGACATCAACAGCCAGCTTGGCGGCAGCGGCGCGCTGGTTCGGGCTAACGGTAACACTATGGAACTGGTCTCAAGCACCACCGGCGCCGCCTCCAGCATTCAGATCAACGGTGTGTTCGGCAATTTTCTGACCGACGTCGGCCTGGTCAATGGCGAAAACGATACCGGCGCGGATGCCAGCCGGGCTTCTATTGCCGGAACGGGAAACTTATCCGCCGGCATCGATTATTCCGCAGGCCCCACCCGTTTTAACTTAAGCACCGACCTCGGCTCGGTGGAAATCCGGCTGAATAATGCGTTTCCCGATCTGAATAGCGTACTCGCTGAAATCAACACGCAAATCATTGCCGCCGGCGGCAATGTGCAGGCCCAGGCTAATGACGCCGGCACCGGCGTGGAATTCGTTTCCCTGACGTCAGGCGCGGGTTCCAGAGTGCGTATCGATTCCATTTCCGGCAGTTTTCTGACCGACGCCGGTTTTACCGAAGGCCAGACCGGAAGCCCCTTGCACAGGCAAACCAATGCTGCCCTGGCCGATCTGGATAACGCGTTGAGTCGGATACTGGAAGTGCGCACCAGCGTCGGCGCGCGTTTGAGGACGCTGGACAATCAGGAATCGTTTAACGCCGATTTCAAACTGGATACCGAGCAATCGTTGTCGGCCACCCGCGATATCGATCTGACCGAAGCTATCACCCGGCTGAACGCGCAAAACGTGGCCCTGCAAGCCGCGCAACAAACCTTTACTCGGGTGCAAAACCTGTCGTTGTTCAACTTTCTGTGAACCAGCACCGGTCAATCACAACGCCGCTTTAATCGACTGGGCCAGATCATGCACCGCCATGGCGTAGTAGGAACTGTTATTGTAGCGGGTGATAACATAAAAATTATGATGCCCCAGCCAGTATTCATGCCGGTCACGATAACTTAAATACAACACATGCATGGGCTGGTCACAGGGACAGGCAGCTTGCGGGGTGATACCCTGCCTACGCAGTTCCGACAGAGGATATTTTGCCCGGTAGCCGGTTTCCAGCTGGTAAGGATCATGCTGATGCCTGGCCTGGGCAGGGGTTACCACGGGCTGACCCGGCCGCCAGCCATGCGCCTTGAAATAATTGGCCACGCTACCGATGGCATCGACCGGATGCCAGAGGTTTTTTTGGCCGTCGCCATTGAAATCAACCGCCCAGTTCAGAAAGCTGCTGGGCATGAATTGACCAAGCCCCATGGCGCCGGCATAAGAACCTTTGGGTTCGGCCGGATCAAAGCCTTCAGCGGCTGCCATCAGCAAATAGTTTTCCAGCTCGGTGCGAAAATAATCGGCCCGACGATCATAATCGAACGCCAGTGTGGTCAAAGCGTCGATGATGCGGTGATTGCCGACATAACCGCCAAACCGGGTTTCCACACCCAGAATCGCCAGAATATATTCCGCCGGAACGCCATAAATCCGCTGTGCGCGCTGTAAATCCAACCGGTAACGTCGCCAGAATTCGACACCATCGCGAACATGCTTGGGATCGACGAATTTGGCTCGGTACCTGGACCAGCTGCCGGGCGTCATCGGCATACCGGGCTCGGTTTGTTTTTGCGTGCGCCTGTCACCTGCGCGCAAATAATCCAGCGTCCATTGTTTGCGTTCAACGCCGGAAAACAAACCGTACAAATAGTCACGTTCGAAACCATGCCGTTTGGTCAGATGGTCGATAAACCGGTAAAGCGCCTGATAATCGGCATAATCACCGGTCACACGACTGGCTTGATAACGCCCGCCAAGGATTTTTGAACGGACAGCCGGCTTGAGCGCAGGTTTTGCTTCGGATGCAACTGCCAATGGCGCGTTCCGGACAACCGGCATTGTTGCCTGGGAGTGTTTAATTCCACTGCCACAACCGGATACTAATATAAAAGTCAGTACCGTTAACGTTGATCTCTGGCTGTTTTTCATGATTGATTTATGAATACATCTTGACACGGTTACGACCGCTTTTTTTGGCTTGGTACATGGCTTCGTCAGCAGCCCGAATCAAAGCCAAATAATCAGAAAAATCGGGCTGGTACATAGCAATACCGATGCTCACGGTCAATTTTTGACCCTGGAAACGCTCACTCCAGATTCTACCCTGTCTTTCAATTTTTTCGCGCATTCGGCCAGCGTAATTCAAGGCTCCCTCCCGATCCGTGTCGAGCAATACGCAAATAAATTCCTCACCGCCAAAACGTCCGATCATATCGCCGGGACGGGTCAGACTGCGCAGCACGTCAGCCACCAGACGCAAGGCATCATCTCCTGCCTGATGGCCGCAGCGGTCGTTAAATTGTTTAAAGTAGTCGATATCGATAAAACCAACGGCAACGCGAGCCAGTTTACGATCATCTCCATTGAATAACCGCTGCATAAAAACATTAACCGAGCGTTTGTTGGGTAACCGGGTCAATGGGTCGTGTTCGGCCTGACTTTTTACTTCCCGAAACGCCCGCGCATTGCCAAGTGCCACGCCCAGCTCCCGGGCTATCGGTGCCAATGCCTCAGGAAGCCATACCGGCAGGGCTTTGTTTGACGGGTAATCATCAGCATACAGCAAGCCGATTAAGCGATTGTTAACCAGCACCGGCACAATCACGAATTCATCGACCCGAAGCCTTTGCAGTAAAGGCTGATCGACCGGCTGATCCTGATTCACGCGCATGCCCTGACGCGTTCTCATACCGGTCAGCAAACTGCCGGTCACCGATGTCATAGGCAGATTAAAGGCTCTTTGCTCGGCGCCGGAAAGCTCGTCCGGTTGCCAGTAACCGGGTTTCAGACCGCGTTTCCTGGGATCGATCATCAACATCATTACCCGCCCTAAATTAAATTCCTGCCGGACCGCGGCCAATGTCGATGGAAAGAAATCTTTCGGTTCAAGACTTCGATGCGGGAGTGTCAGAATGGCAGACCATGCCTGGTGCCCGGGTTTTGCCGGAACCGGCTGCTGCACCGGTTGACCGGGATCAAGCAAAGCTGAACGCACCAGTGTCGCTCTCAATGTCGCCAGCTCGGGAAAACTGATGTCGTAAAATATTTGCGTCTTTTGCATATCCTGGTCAACGGTTTTCAGAAGTTGATCAAGATCAAGACGGTTAATGTCGAATACTTCAAAGACTTCTTGCGGTAGTGCTGGATGTCCGGTTAACCGGCAAGAACCCATGCCATGAATCCAGGCGATATAATCGCTGAGCGAAACGATGGCCGCCTCCAGTCGCCAAAGACTCAGGTCGGAATGAATATTGGGCAGTTGGTGATGATGCATGATCATCGCGACAACTGCGGAAGGCAGCTGCCATTGGACGGCGAAATAGCCACCCATGGCGCAGTGATCAAGACCAAAAAAGCCGGCCTCCGCCGCCAACAGCAATTGGTCGCTACGTTCGCTGGCTTGCAAAAAATCACTGTAGCTGACCCGGCCGTAGCTCTCAAAGACAATTTTGCCGATGTCGTGCAACAGGCCACCGGTGTAAACCGTGTCTGGATCCGGATGCTTTAAAGTAACCGCGATCGCCCGGCTCATGCTGGCGACAAACAAACAATGCTGCCAGAAAAACAAGCGATCAAAAAGTTGCCGGCCCGGCCCGGCAATCATGCGCTGGTACAATAATTGATCGATCGCGATTTGCCGGACTTGGGAAAATCCGAGAATGCTGACTGCATGATTGATCGACGATACCTTGTTCGGCAAAAAAAAAGCCGCCGAATTGACTACCCGGATCACCCTGGCCGCTAATACCGGTTCGGTTGCGATAACTTTGGCCAGATCCTTACTGCGCGTGGCTTCGTTTCGGGTCAAAGAAACCAGCTTGACCGCGGCTTCCGGGATTAATGCCAGCTCCCTGACCGGTTTTTTCAGAATGCGGCGAGCCGCCTGAATGACATCAGCATCGCAAACCTGCTCAAGGGTCAAAACGGAACTGGCGTTAAGTTCATCAGTCATGAAAGCAAGCATCCTGGCTGGGTCTGTGGGCTGGTTTCTCTTATATACACCAAAGTTCCGGCTTATTCTTCCTGGATATTCAAGAAAACCTGATCTGTCTGCAATGTTTTGGTTATCTGTTCAAGTTTCCCGTCAATGCCGGGAATAGTCAGTAATCTGTGCGCAGGCCATTCTTCCGGCGGCTGCCAGTTTCGCATTTGCGCGTGCAGCACCTGAACATCGGCATCGGAAGGATCGTCATCATGTTTTTGGCGCAGCTCGATACGCCGAACCAATTCATCTTCGGGCGCGGTGACGTGCACCAGCCAGCCGTCAAGCTCAAGACGTTCGGCCAAGGCTCTGAATGTCTGCCGTCGATTGACATGCAGCATCGCGGCATCGATGATGACCGAATAACCACCGCGCAGCAAGGATTCCGCCAATGTTTCAAGCCGGGCAAACATCTGCGCGCTGCTGTTGCTACTATATAACATTTCCTTACTCACCTTGCCACGCGACAGTGCCGGCACACCATGCAAGCGTTTGCGTTCGACATCGGAGCGCAGCACGATCATATCCAGGGCCTGAGCCAGTTGCTGGGCGACCACGGACTTGCCGGCGCCGGAAAAACCCATCATCACGATCAGCTGGGGCTTGTGCCTTGGAACGAAACTTTCCGCAGTATCGAGATAACGTTTCAGCGCCTCTCTCTGCTGACCCAATGCGGCGACTTTGGCACGCACCATCGCACGGTAAACCTGGTAATAACGGAACACATCAAGCCCCTGATAATCGCCGGTTTGTTGCAGATACGCGTTGAGCAGCAGATTGGCCTGGGCATTTTGTCGGTGGGCCGACAAGTCCATCACCGGAAACGCCAGTTCGCTTAACACATCGATAAAACGCAGCTCCGGATTGAATTCCAGAGCATCGAACATCACGGTCTTGTCCTGATCACGGGTCAGGTTGCCCAGATGCAGGTCACCATGACCTTCACGAACAAAACCTGATCTCTTTCGTTGACGAAACTCAGCTGCCAACTCATGACCTGTTCGTTCTGTCCAACGGGCAAGCCAGTCAAGACGGAATTGCAATTCAGCATCATCAAACTGCTGACCAATTTCGACAAAATTGGCCATGCTCCATTGCTCGATGGTATCCGGTTCTCCGTAACCGCTGTCGGCTTCGGCCACCGGCAATTTTGCCTGCACATCGGCCAGCGTTTTGGCCAGAAACAGCACGTCCGTCTCTTTCAACTGGCCGGTGGCTGCCAGTTCTCGCCATAAACATCCGGCCTGGAACTGGCGCATTTTGACGGCGTACTCGGTGATGTCAGTATCCCCACCGATGCGTAAATCACCGGGTGAACCACCAATGCCGACCACACCCAGGTAAACATCGGGCGCGAATCGGCGATTCAGGCGCAGTTCCTCATGACAATAAAACTGCCGCCTGGCCAAAGTCGAATAATCAACAAACGGGTAACACACCGGCTTTTTTATTTTATAAACCCATTGTCCGGTCAGCAAAAGCCAGGAAATCGGCGTTTCCCTGACGGTTATGTCGGCCACCGGATGCGGGTAAGCCTTGGCACGGATCAACTCTTCGGGCAGTTCAATCATAGCGGCTTATTCTAACGCCAAACAGCTTGACTGCAGGCAAGGTTTGGCAGGCAATAATGATTTGAATCGGTCATTCAATCAGGAGCCGGTCCAAAAATAGACTGATCTACTGCGGACCTCGGATTGGCTGGATTTTCCGATTTTTTTCGATAAACAGCACAACTATTCACCTCATGCCTATCCGTCTTAATCAGTCTTGTCTTTGTGATGAAAAACTATTCTCGGACAGGCTACTGGAGAAAATCGACCGGCCGGGCTTTTTGCTTTAAATTGCAACTTGACGGCAAGCCTCGAATTAAATTGAAAACTGGGTACACTATAAGAATTAATGATAGACCCATAACAACAATAACTCAGGAGGCCTGTATGAAACACAACTTGTCTTTAATCACGGTTTTATTGCTGTCGCTGCCAGTCGCCGCCTTTGCTCAGGGCAGTGGCGGTATGCACGATGGTCATGGCGGCGGCGGTGGCGGCAGTTCATCGTGCAAAAAACTGACGCTGGATAAATCTAAGTTAAACCCGAAACATCTGGCTGAAGTCAAGCCCGGCGCAGCGCTGTCTTTTATCGCTGCCGGCATCGATAAACCGGAAAATCTGGCGGTCACGGTAAAACAATTGCCGATAGCCATCAGCACCGAAGACAAAGGCTCCTTTTATCGCGTGCAAGGCAAAGTCCCGGCGGAACTGAGCAACACCGTCGCCCGGGTTAACGTCAAGCTCAAAGGCCGTGGCAACTGCCTCAGTCAGGATGGCTGGTTAATTAAAATCACCGAGTAACGCTTGCCTGTGCATCCTGTCCCC
>RRYU01004947.1_pt1 | contig 20139 bp, 15 predicted proteins | sample 2162651 | NCBI WGS metagenome assembly RRYU01 (sample SAMN10267283, study PRJNA491782) | microbial mat metagenome | isolation source: biomat in the production well | place: Japan: Minami-Kanto gas field, natural gas well KTG3 | collected 2017-06 | reverse complement strand
TCCCGCGTCCTGCGGCCATTATGGAACAACAGGCGCCCGACAACTGCATTGATGTCATTGAAAGGAGGTACCTTTAGTTCCAATAAAAGATCATAAACCGTCTGGTCCAGCGTAACCTGTACTTGCTTACCCATAGTCTGCTCCCGATGCTATCGTTGATGGTCTGAAATAATTGTAGACTGTTTTACTAAGTTATTCAAACTGTCCTAGCGTCGAATGCAAAGAAAACCGCCCAGGCGCTAGTCCAACATCCGGTGAAAATCTGAGACAGGTCATTTTTTAACGAAAAAACTCCGTTAGTATCGGCCCTTCCGCGGAAAACCGCCCGCCAGATAACTCATCCCCAACAGAACCATCGCAATGTTAGATACCTTCACATCAGTGCCGGTAGCACTGGCCTCAAGCTTTTCTCTGATTGGGCTGGCGGAAATAGGCGATAAGAGCCAACTTGTCTGCATGACACTGGCTGCACGTTATCGCGCTTGGCCGGTATTAATGGGGGCAGTCGCAGCATTCGCCCTGTTGAATCTTCTGGCTGTAGCCTTTGGCGCAGCAGTCGCACATTGGTTGCCGGATCAAATCATTGCTGTAATCGTTGGAATCTTGTTCATCGCATTCGGCATTCATGCACTTAGAATTTCCGGCAATGATGAGGATGAACTGCCCGAGGATAAGGCAGGTCATGGAATCTTCTTCAGCACTTTCCTGTTGATCACCCTGGCGGAGTTCGGTGACAAGACACAAATCGCTGTTGCGGGACTGAGCAGTACAGCCAATCCAAGCGTTGTATGGATCGGTGCTACAGCGGCACTGACCCTAACTTCGGGATTGGGTGTCTGGGCCGGGCGGACAGTCATGCAACGCATACCTATCAACATCCTTCACCGGGTCAGCGGCGGCCTTTTCATCGTTCTTGGAATAGCGGCATTGGCAAGCCTCGTATGGTAGCCCGGCCTGAAAACTCACACGGTTTGGTCAGTATTACACTATCTGGCACACACCTTTAGAAAGCTAAAAAAAGCGCGGCCACAGAAAGATACGACATGCATTTTCATTCACTCGATCAATGGCAACATGCCCACGATTTCAACATAGACTCCACTGAGGGTGAGCGAAAAACCCTGATGGTCGTATTGCTCACGGCCTGCATGATGGTGGTTGAGATTGCCGCCGGCTACCTGTTCGGCTCCATGGCTTTGCTGGCTGACGGTTGGCATATGGGCACCCATGTCGCGGCATTATCCATTTCCATATTTGCCTACCGCTACGCGCGACGGCACGCCGATAATCCCATGTACAGTTTCGGAACGGGAAAAGTCAGCGCCCTGGGCGGATTTGCCAGCGCCATCGCGCTTGCCGTCGTGGCCTTGATGATGGCGATAGAATCCGTGGAGCGTCTGCTCGTTCCTCAAACCATTCGTTTCGATGAGGCCATCCTGGTTGCCATCATAGGCCTTGTCGTCAACCTGGTGAGTGCCTGGTTGTTACATGGAGGACACGGCCATCACCACCATGAATCACATCAGCATCAGGCCCATCATCACCACGACCACAATCTAAGAGCGGCCTACCTGCATGTGATTGCCGATGCATTGACATCGCTACTTGCCATAGTCGCACTGTTTACCGGCAAGTATTTCGGATGGGTATGGATGGACGCTGTAATGGGGCTGGTTGGTGCAGTGCTGATCACGAGATGGGGTTATGGGCTACTCGTGGAAACCAGCGCCGTACTGCTGGACAGTACCCCTGACGAGCAAACACACCATGACATCAAGACAGCCATCGAGTCAGATGCCGATAACCAGGTTACGGATCTGCATGTTTGGCGGCTTGGCCCTGGCCATTATGGCGTTATAATTTCACTGGTAACCCATGACCCTCAGGCCCCGCAACATTACAAAGCCTTACTGCGAGGCCTCACCCAAATTGGTCATATCACCATCGAAGTCAACCATTGCGTGGAGGAGGCCTGCGCGAACCCGGATGCAGACAGATAGCTGTCAGATTACTACTGAGCACAACCACCCTCGAGGATGCGTCAACACCTGCTGGTATCATCCCAGGCATTTTTATCTTTTTTATAGCCGGAGAACGCAATACTCTTGTGACGACCCTGGGAAAGGGACACCGAACCGGGGGGGGGGGGGGTGAGAATACTAACCGATGGCTCCATGGCTCCATGGCTCCATAGGCAGACGGAGCCATGGTCATCATTCAGATAGCATTATTTCACTCAGGGTCCTCCGTACTGCATTCGATCTTCTCTTGTGCTTCCGGACCGACCTGAGCACGCACGCAATAACACATTTGCCGTGCCGTGGCTGTTATCGGAAGACCGGAATATTCCTTGGAAACTGGTGCCTCATCGGGCATCACCATCATTTGACACATTCCATAGTCGAAATCAGGGGTCCTTGGTCCCGAGAATCCGCCGTAAGCACCACCGGATGCGAGCATAGTACCGAATGCGATCAATCCAGCCGCCGCCAATCCTGCTGTCTTTTGCATACCTGATTCCCCCTTGTTATATAAACGCCCTGCTCAGACCACGCTGTCTGCCGCAGGGGTTGATCATAGACACCGCCCTGAGACGGAAAAACAACACTGTATGGAAGATACCATATTCAGTGCATAGTTTACCACCCAGTTTAAAGAGTGAGAAAATGCCACCTCTCTGAAACTGGAAAATGGTCTTATCTGGGCATCGCGGTCACATGCAAATGCGATATCACGGGTCGATGAAAACCACGAATTTTTCTTAATTGACGATACCTGCCAGAACGATTATCAGGTGCGTTATCCTATTCAATCTGCCTTTCTTATGGAATGTCTACAGTGCTGATATTTCTATCGTGATGATATTCGCACCTCGAGCTTGCCGTCAGGCCGCAATGTCCCTGCGGCGCAACTGCCAACTTCCCTGCCGCCGGCAGACTGGACATGAAACCGTTTCAACAACATACCCAAGACCAGCCTGGCCTCATAAAGCGAAAACTGCATACCAATACAGATGCGGGGTCCCAAACTGAAGGGAAAATAAGCGAATGCATGGCGCGCGGCCACATTGTCCGGGGTGAAGCGGTCCGGGTTGAAATCCAGTGGCTCAGGCCAGAACTCCTCCAGGCGATGGGCGAAATAGGGGGAAATCATGACCATTGCATCGCGCGGCACCCGATACCCCATAACCTCGTCGTCTGCCAGAGCGTTACGCGCTATCGTCCAGGCTGGCGGGTAGAGCCGCAGCACCTCGTAAATCACTTGTGTGGTGTACTGAAGCGCCTTGAGTTGCTCCATTGATGGCATTTTATCCGTCAACACCGCATCGACCTCTGTCGTCACCCTGGCCTTGATGTCGGGATGCCGGCTGAGCAGGTATAGTGCCCGGCTCAACAGGCTTGACGTCGTCTCATGGCCCGCCAGATATAAGGTGATGACTTCGTCGCGCAGTTGGCGGTCATCCATGCCCACGCCGGTCGCTGCATCCCGGCTTTCCAGATAGGCCCCGAGCAGGGTTCGCTCAGCGTCCTCGGCCTGTCCGGCACGGAACCTTTCGATGACCTCGTAGACCAGGGCGTCTAGTTCGTTCAATATGCGCCGAAATCGCAGGTTGCCTGGCGTCGGCAGCCACAGCGGGAGTTGCAGGTTGGCAGGGCCGCGCCGGCCGATAGCCGCAAGCGCCATACTGAAGGCCGCAGCCGCACGCTCGCTCTGCTGACTGAGGTCCAGTCCAAACAGTGTTCGGCCAACAATGGCCAGGGTCAAGCGGGTCATCTCCCGTTGCACATCTAACGAAGTGGAATCGTCGGCAGCATGCCATCGTGTGATCAGTTGCGCGGTGCAGTCGGCCATTACCGTAAGGTACTGCTGTAATTTCAGTGGGCGAAAGGCCGGGTTGGCTAATTCGCGTTGGCGACGCCACAGGGCACCTTCACTGGTCACCAGGCCCTGTCCAAGCAGAATACGGGATCCGTCGTAGACCGAGCCTTTGATATAGTTATCGCGCCCCGAACGCAGCACATGCTCCACCGCATCCGGATGGGCCAGCATCACCAACCGGTGCCCAAAGGGCAGTCGTACCTGGAAAATCGGCCCGTAGCGCAGGATCAGCTGTCCGAAAGGTTTCAGGAGATCCCGGGTCAGGAACGGCGTGACCGTCCCGACCAAGGGTATGCCGCGTGGTCCGGGAGGATCACGGAATACATGATTGTGGGAGTGGAGACGCATGCGGCTGACCCTCAGCAAACTTATTTTACGGCTGAACTACCCTGCCCAGCTGCGGAATTAAGCTTATAACGGTATCTCTTCCACCAGCCTGACGGTAAATGAGATATTGCAACGAGAGGGAGATCAGATAGCCTACGAATACACTGTTGGCGTGAACGACTGACAAAGCTGGCCATGGTCCCGATCAGCATCAAAATGAAAAACAGATGGCTATCTGAAACGCCTTATTCGATAAACTTGCCGTTCCTGAGCAGATCGGCCGTCATCTGCTCCAACTCCTGCGCACCCGAGAAAATCACATCTGGGTCCGGCGTGTAATCCAAGGCCTCATTGCGACGTTCGTAGTCGATGGAGTTCAGGATAAACTTGATGGCATTGAGCCTCGCACGGTGTTTGTTGTCTGCACGAACCACGGTCCAGGGTGCCGCCTGGGAGTGGGTGCGTTTGAGCATTTCGTATTTGACCCGGGAGAACTCGTCCCAGCGCTCCTGTACCTGCAGGTCGATTTCGCTGAGTTTCCATTGCTTCAGTGGATTGCTCTTACGGATCTCGAAGCGTTTGGCCTGAACCTGCTTGCTGACGCTGAAGTAGAATTTGATCAGAAGAGTACCCTGGCGCACCAGATCCTGCTCGAATCCCGCCACCCCGCGCATGAAGTCCTGATGCTCCTTTTCATCGCAGAACCCGAAAACCGGCTCCACCATGGCTCGGTTGTACCAGCTGCGATCGAAAATGACGATCTCCCCTCCGCGCGGAAACTGCGATATATATTTCTGGTAATACCATTGGCTGCGCTGCTCCTCGGTGGGTTTACCCAAGGCAACAACCCGATAGTGTCGTGAATTCATGTAAAAGGTGATGCGCTGTATGGCCCCACCCTTGCCCGCCGCATCGCGGCCTTCAAACAGGATGATCATGCGCCGATTGTCTTTTTCCAACTGTTCCTGGAACTTGATCAACTCGGCCTCGTAAGGCTTTAACTCCTCTTGCTTGCGGTAACGCTTGATCGCCTTACTTTTATCTTTCTTGAGACGTGCATTTTCTCTCTCAAGCTCATCGATGCGTCTTTCCAGGGATGCCAGCGCGACTCGCTCATCTTCGCATTCGACAAGTTCCGGACTGTCGTTGTCACTCATTGGGATGAAATTCCGAATTTCATGGTGAATTATTGACGCCAAGCACATTATATCGGCCCTGGCGACTTCCGGCTGATATAGTGGCTGTATTGTTGACCCAGCAGGCTACAAGGGGGAAAAAAATTGTAGTTCATCGTGGCGCCTGCATTGCCTGCCTTGCCTGCTTTACCTGCTTTGTCATTACCGTATGTCTATGGGTCATCTTCATTTCCAGTGCGTGCGTTAACCGGCTTTATTCCCGCCCATTGCCGGGTGGACCATTCCGCCCTTCGGGCACGGACGAATGGACGCTATTCGCGAATATGGTAGTTGTGACAGGTCAGACAGGAGGCACCCGCCGATGTTGAATTATGGCATTCGACACAGACGGATTTACCCGGTTTTAGAAAACTGCTGTTTTGTCCGGACCGGGCATTGCTTCCGATCACTGCATTGTCCTGTTCATCCAACCAGGCATGGCAGTTTTTACACCTGGACTCAGCGTCCGGGCCGAGATGGGGCTGGTGTGAGAAACGGGTAAATGAGTGCATGCCCGCCCGGGGACGTTTGGCGGTCCAGTTGACGGTGATACCGCCTTCGCTGCCACTGTCCACCCGATGGCACTTGGCGCAACGTCCCGGGGCCTTGGGATCGGTCAACAGGTTAACAATGTTCTCGCTGGCCTGTGAACTATGCTCACCGTCGAGAGCCCCTGCGCTCTCCAGCCACTGGCGGATGAACCCGTCTCGATGAATAGCAGGCCGGTAGTACAGGGTCGAATAGTTTCTATACCAGCCACCCGCCTTGACCATCACATCCACAGTTACCGCCTGGAAGTCCTGCTGATGTTCCACGCCAGGTTGCTCCTCCAGCGGGTCCTGAGTATCTATAGTTTCCAGCAGGTCGGTGACTTCCTGTTCAGTGCTCCCGGACTCGGCGAAAAGCGATTGTTCCGTAGCCTCCGGAAACAGGTCAAGGGCGTCCTCGGTTTCCTGCTCTTCCTCTATCTGGGATGCGGTTTCAGGCTCGCTCAAGCGGAAGGGCGGCGTTTCACCAGCTCTCAGCCGTTTGACCTCAGATTCAAGCGTGGGAAACCAGGCGGATTGGGCCTTGTTCAACACCTCGGCCGGCAGCGTCCCACTCAAGTCCGCCAGTTGGGCCCTCGTCACGGGATGACCCAATACATATTCCAGCCGTGCCTGCAGCGCATCCTGCCCGCCCAGAGAGAGTTCGTTAAACAGCCGCTTTATTGACCATGCCAGGGTCTCTATCGCCTCAGACATGCCTTCATCCGCTTCCGACAGGTCGAGCAGATCAGTCTCAGCCAGCAGAGGAAGTACCCTGCGGTACTCGGGGTCAGCGGACAGCAACATCGCCATATGAGGGGGTATCTCTCCATCGGCGTCCTCCGGCCATTCTCCGATGGCAAGATTCCGCTCTTCGACAAAATCAAGATCCAGGCCGGGAACACCGAGTACGGCCAAGCCCTTTTCCCCGGACTGGCCCTTGCCCGCGATCTCTGCATTGTGACAAGCACCGCAGGCCTGCTCGAAACCCGTATGCAGCATGGATGCACCCGCCATGTCCGGGGAATGGCACAGACTGCATTCAAAGGTCCTGTCCTGCTCAGGGTGGTGCTTGTTCTTGTGTGAGCCGTGGTCGAATATGATACGGGTAGCCTGATTTTCGGTGTATTTTTTCAACTCGGGATGGTCATTGGCCAGGTCTTTGAATTGCCTCGCATGGCAGGCCTGGCATTGCTGATTACTTATCGTCGTCAAAGACGAGTCATGGCCCTGGTGCTCGCCATGGCAACGCACGCAAGCCAGGGAGCCGCCCTCCCCCCGATCGGCCACGGGAATCAAGTTGCCCAATCCGGCGCTGCGCACTGTACCGGCAGCACGGGCCTTCACGGTGATGGACTTCAGCGTTTGCGCAGGCAACGCGTGGGCATTCAGCGGTTCCTGCCCGACCAAATGACAGTTCAGACACAACAGGCTGTCTGCACCAGATTCTGCTGCGAACGCCGCCATCAGCCAGCCCCAGACGCCACTGCCGGCGGATTGATGGCAATCCCTGCAACCACTGGTGTCGGTACTATGGGCAAAACTCAGCTCGCCGGGAGAAATGAAACTCTCGCGCAACTCTCCGGAGATTATCAACAACAGGGCGCCAAGCAGAAAAATGCTCCACCATTGGAGCGTACGGTTGCGCCGCAAGGGTAGCCTGGCCATGGGCAAGCAACGGGGGATCGGTCTGCAACAAGTCCCATCAGGCCGAGGCCCATTTTCACAGGGACCTCCACCCAAAGCGTCCCGTGTGCACAACCAGCGGTCTCCCGTGCGCTGGGGATAACATTCATAGCTGGCTGTGCACTGCCCGTCCGGTGTCGGCCCCGCATTGCACGCCTGGCCCTCCAGTGCACGCCGGCAAACCCAGTCCTGATTAGGACGTTCGTAGGAGCTCTGCCTGAACCCGAAGCCTTGCAGAGGCATTAACCAAGACCTCTGAAGGCATAGGCCAGAACGGCGTGCGCCAGGGCAAAACCCAACAAGCCATAGGTGAGCGGGATATGTACGAACAACCAACGCTTGAGCAGACTTTGCGCCGCATATTGGTAATCCAGACCATGTTTGGTCTGCACCCTTAGTCCGACTTCTCTCATGATCTCCCGCTCCGCATCATTGAGATAGCGATCCAGTGCGGACATCTCACCCGCAAGGCGGTGAACCGGGGCCCTGGACTCCCAGATATGCGCCCAGAAATTACGCGGTTTGGCAAAAAAAGGACTGAGCCAGCGATTGTAGAAATCGGGAATGGAGGAGGACCCGTGCTCCCTGGCCGCCCGCAGGACGAGTTCCTCGACCTCCCGCCACAACTGGGTGCGAAACCCGTCAATACGCTCAAAAATCAGGTTCTCCCCTCGCCGGGTCAGACGTCTAGGCAGCGTGCGGGAAAGCATCAGACCGATGACCCCGCTCACTGCGACCAATCCGAACAACAGGGCCAGGCTGATGTCCATATAACCTTGGGGCCGAAGCGTGCGGGCATGGACCCAAAATACGACGAGGGAGAAGAGTCCGCCATAGATGTGCAGCTGGAGCCAGCCAGCGACACTGCCCAGCGGCAACATGCGCAGTTTTTTTCTCAGCTGCAGGGCGGAGAGACCGAACAAGAGACCCAATAAAACCCAACCACTGAAAAAGGCCGTCATGTAAAGGCGGTCCTGTCCCAGGGTATCAGCCATCAGCAGCAATGCGCACGCGATGAGCAGGAACAGGCTATTGGCCAGCAGGCGTTTCTCCAACCGCTTCATTGATGTAACCAAGCCGCCAATGCAGTTTTGTCCCGCATGTCCATCCGTATCAATGCATCATGGGGACAGGCTGTCTGACAGGCAGGGGCCACACCCCGCATCTGCTCGGCGCACAGGTCACATTTAGTTGCCCGCAGGACCGGAGACAGGGTCTTCTGATTGAGGATACGGGACTCCTGTTCGTCCCTGATACTCACCATGCGGATATTGTCGTATGGGCAACTGTCTGCACAAGTGGCGCAGCCGATACAGGTTGCATCGTTGATCACCACCTGACCTTCATCTCCACGCCTGTGAATCGCCCCTGTAGGACAACCAATCATGCAGACCGGATCCGTGCACTGCATACAGGCATTGGCAACCATGTAATGGTCGAATATCGGCCCATGCCGAATGAAGCGGGGATTGTTGTCATGGCCGGCGGCACAGGCTTTTACACAATCATCGCAGCGGGTGCAGCGGTCCATATCTATCAACATGGTGGCCGTGCCGTTGATGAAACGCCGTTCCACCAGGAATTCCAGCACGTCCTGACCGATCCGGCCTGCGCCTTCGTCATGCCGAGCCAACGGGGACGAAGAAGGCTCCGGTTCACCTATCGGAGGTAAACTGGAGGCCGGCAGGCGTTCCAGGACATATTGCTCAACCACGGAAGTCGGTACTCGCAGCACATGGGCATATCCTATGGCCCGGAGACTGCTTTTCCAGCTACAGGGCTGCCGGGGATTACGCCAATTGTGGCGGGTCTCATCCAGCCCGAAGGTATCCCCGATACACAGATAGGAGCGGGTGTAATGACCATGACCCACCTGGACGCTGCTGCGCCCGAAACCGGCGGCCAGGATAATCAGGCCATCCGCATAATGATCCTCTTCTGCGATGATCGGCTCGTCTACGAGCAAAGCGCTATTATCACCTGGCCCCCTGCGCTTGAAACTGACGTGCCAATCATAGTCACCATAACTCTCGAACAGGGTTTTCTCAGCGACTTCGTTCAATTCCTCATCGCTGAGATGGCTGAATAAAGGGGATGCATGGAGGTGGGTCTTGAGGCTCCTTTGCCTGTAGAGCGTATCGACGTATTCCTTCAGCTCTGCATTTCTCTTCAGGATGTCCCGGAAACCCTGCCAGCGCATTTCGAGTATGCGGGCGGGGGTTTCAGCGAACACGGTGGCCGTCCTCGGTGAGCGCCCGAGTGCAGACAGCTCTCCGAAGACATCGCCCGGTCCGCGTATGACGGCATCCGGATAGCGTTGCAGGATATCTTCCACATCCGCGAAATAGAGGCGCTGCGCGGTATCTCCGGACACGTCAAAACCGACCCGGGTGACGGAGGATGTTTCAGACAATACCCGCACCTCTGCAGCTTTGTGATTCCTCCAGGACTGCGCCAAGGCACTGAAAAAACTCCGGCGCGGTGCAGGAGCGCCACTGATGATCTGGGTGGACAGGTCTTCTCCGACCACCACGCGTACTTGTCCCTCCAGGATAAAGAAGACCGAGGTTCCGAAATCCCTCTCCCGGATGACGATGCCTCCCTTATTGACCTGAAGCAGCCGTGCATCGTTTTTGATGATGGCATGCAGGCTGAAGGGCTTGACAAAATCCTTGGGATCGATCCGGTCGAACGGCGGCTGAGTCAAAACCCCTGCCACGATCGGGTCGGTCATTTCCGGGCCGAAGGGCTCGTCCCATCGCGACGGCGGGGGAATGACTACAGGATCGAACATCCGCTAGCCGTGGGCCTTGCCCTTGAGTTTTTTCGGCAGGTATTTATCCAGGGAGGAAAATCCACTGCCGTCATACTTGGCGGCAAACTCCTTGGCAAGTTTTGCCACCTTGTCCGCGGCACGATTCAATTCTGCATTATTGTTCAGCTTTAGCGGCGATTGCTTACCGATGGCAGCCATTTTACCCACCTCAGGCGCATTGATCAGGGTAGCGATCTTTTCTAACCGGGCCGACGCCTTTTTGACACGCTTGGCCATTTTCACCGAGTAGTCGGCCTTTTTGCTCGCCTTGCCCACCGCCCGCAGACTGTGCTCGAGTTCCAGTGCATTGCCCAGAACGAACATAAGTCTCTTTCTTGCAACAGTCGCCGGTAGGTTTTCCTCGCCGGTACTGGAGCTGAGATAGTTATGCCGCACTTCGCCCTGAGTCCAGGCGACCAGTTCAAAGGCGCTCCCGGCCTTGTGGCCGCCCTGATTGACCAGCTTCTCATTGGGCACCAGATGGCACTGGTAACAATTGTTGGCGACCCGGTAGAGATCCCTGGGGGGAATCATCCCTCCGGCAGCGGCCTTGCTCAGGCGCTGTTCCTTGTGAGCCGGCGTTTCCTGCTCTTTCTTGATGTCTTTGCCACCATAATCGCTGTGGACCTTGATCCAATCCCTGGCCGCACCGTGGCAAGATTCGCAGGCCACACCGCTGACTGACTTGAGCTTACCCTTGACCTCTCTCTGGGTGAAGTGGCACTTAACACAATCACTCTCCTTTTTGATGCGCTTGAGTCCCATTTTTTTTGCGATGGCCTTCGCCTCTTTAGTGCGGGACAGCTCATTGAAGGTCTTGTGATGTCGCGTGCCACGCCAGGCCTCGACCTCTTTCTTATGGCATTCGCCACATTCATCGGCCCCCACGATTTTCCCCGGGTCCGCCGCAATGGCCGTGGATATGCCCAGCAGGCCGCACAGGCACAGCAGGCTCAGCACTTTCAAAGTCGCTGGGAGGAGATCAGTCGATGTCACATTCCGCATCATGTTCATCCTGGATTGATGATTGAGTTTTTAGCACAAGTAAAAATCAGGCGTCCAAAACCAAACGATCCTTGTGGGGATCGCCCGCCGGACGGGCCACGCAGGCAAGACAACTGCCCTGCTCGGGCTCCACGCCAGGCTTATTGAAATAGTCTACCTTGCCTTCTCGCACGGCCACCACGCAAGTTCCACAGTTGCCGGAACGGCAGCCATACTCAAGAGTGATGTCATTGGCCTCCGCGAGTTCCAGTATCGACCCGGACCCGGGCTCCCATTGGCATTGCTTCGCAGATTTGGAAAATTCAACCAGATACTGTCCAGCCGCCGGTTTACCCGATCCTTCGGCATGACTGACCTGTTTGGCGGATGCGGGCCCGAACGCCTCAAAATGGATGTGTTTTCTGGGCACGCCCCAATTCTCAAGGTCTGTGGTGATAGATTCCATCATCGGTGGTGGACCGCACACAAAAAAATCATAATTACTGGAAGGCAGCAGGCGTTTCAACAGAGTGACGCTTACCCGCTCACACTGATGGAAATGGCGGCCCTGAACATCCTCCTTGTCCGGATGCGAATAACAGACCTGGAGATGGATATTGGGGCAATCCCGGTCCATCATCCTCAGATGCTCCGCCAGGATGTGCTCCCTGCTATTGCGCACACCGTAGAAAAACCAGACTTCCCGATGCTGGGCGGTATCGACCAGGGTTTCCAGCATACTGAGCAAGGGTGTGATGCCGACACCTCCGGCGATCAACACGATAGGCGTGTCCTTGTCAATATCGAGGAAGAAACGCCCCCCCGGGGCGTGCAGATCGAGTATGTCGCCTTCCTTTACCTGATCGTGAAAAAAACTCGAACTCAGGCCGGACGGGAGTTCCGGATGGTCCCGTGGCGGGGGCAATCGTTTGATGCTCACCCGATAATAATCGTATTTGGCAGCACTGCTGGACAGGGAATAACAGCGAATCACCGGTCTCGTCTGTCCAGGAATTCTGAGTTGAAAGGTCACATATTGACCGGGATAAAATGCGGGCAATGGCTTTCCATCATGGGGTACCAGATAGAAAGATGTGATTCCACCACCCTCTGCGACCTTTTGCCTGACCTCGAACTTTCGCAGCCCCTTCCATGCCGCAGGTGCATCATCTGCCGCAGGGATCCTGCGTCGTTGCTCTTTGTCCAGGCGGGTTTCCCATAGTTGCAATGCCAGGGAGCGCTGCTGTTGCTCATATTCCTGTCTGCGGCTACGCGCCAACAACGAAACACTGAGCTGAACCAAGGCCCAGGCGAGTGCAACAGCACCTAGAAGATGTGGAAAAGACAGGGTGTGGGTCTCTATTATGTCAAGCTTCAGGGAGGGGGCTCCAATAATATAAAATCCTGCTGCCAGCAGCAGAAAGAGCAACATCGGCCCATAGGAAGAAAACCTGGGTCCCGGCGCAATGTAACCTCTCACACTCTGGTGCATTTCCGGATTGCCATCAGTTTGTTGCTCAGCAGCGGCCGGATCGACAGGCTTTTGCGGACCTGGAGCCCGTTTTTTTTCATGTGCGCCACGCGGTGAAATATTCATGTGTGCATGACTATCTCAGTATCGTCTGGCAAATTGCTTCAGAATTTCACCAGCACTTCAGCCCGGGCGCCATTGCCCGAGTCACCCTCTTCATAATCACTCAGGAAACCATCCAGACGCAGCACGGTACGACGTCCCAATGCCTGCTGAAACCGCCCACCAATGGCGATGCCATCGTCCCTATCGTCCACCGAGCCAAACCTGCCTCCCACCTCGACAATCAACTGCCGGCGGCCTCCCTGGAAAAATTTCTGGTAACCGATGGATCCACCGTAGGATTCATCCGTACGATTTCCCAGGGGTGCGCCGTATCGCCCCATGCCAACCGAAGCAAACAGGATGCCTATACGGCCCAATGGTCCTCCCACGTCTCGCCTACGGGCGGCAGAGGAGAAGTTATCGAATGCACGGAAGACATTGAGATAGGCATTGTCGTCGGTTCCATGAGGCACGAAGGAAAATTCACCGAACAACAGATAGCCGTCACTCGCTGCGGCCGTGTCAGGGCCGTCTGCATTGGAGAACATGGCCCGAAGCGAGGTGTTGAAACGCCCCAAGCGCTGTACACCGCTGATGGCGCCGTACCAGCCACTCTGATCGGCATCGATATAGATCAGATCGATATCGATGGTACTCAGAGGGGTGTCTATCTCCCCGAACACACCAAAGAGCCGGGCGGAGTCATCGATCAGATTGTCGTTGCGGCCGATATGATTCCACCCATACATAGCGGTTACTCGGAGATTGGATGCTCCGGGCACGGAGATCGAGTTCCGCACTATCCCGATGGCATCGATGGTGTCATTAACCAACAGCCCTTCCTGGATGAGCAGCGGCTGGCGTCCCACGGCAAAACCGATATCCAGCGCCCGGGTGTCGTCCTGATCCAGATTTGGAAACAGTTCCCCGAAGTCCCCCTCGAAATACAGGGAGTCCACATCCAGATTAAACTCGTTCTGCCAGCCCTCGTTCTCTTCGGGCTCAAAATAGTAGCCGGTGTTGCGTCCCCTGCCCTTGTCCATCGGACGCAACCCGAGAAGAATGCGTTCGGTTCCGGTCAGGCGCAGCTGGGCGAACAGGTCGAGCCGATTGGCCCATTCACTGAACCGGTTTTCGCCGTCGTCGAAGGTTTGCAAAGCTGAACGCATGGTGCCGAATAACAATAGGCCAGGGTGCCACACAGCCCCGGTAGGCAGTTCGATCCCCTGGTCGAGAACACCGGTTTCCAGAAACGGTGTTCCAAGATTGAGGATGGGATCGGGGCGTTCGGGCATATCCTGAGTCAACGGAATGGGCTGGTCCGACAGGCGGCTGCTGCTCGTATTCGAGGCATGGGCAGACGAGCATAGACCCCATGTCAGGATGCCTGCGAACAGAAAGGAAATGGTCAACCCGGATTGCCGCATATCAATATCCACTAGGAGCCCCTTTGTCCCGTGTAAAACCCAGAAACACATGACGAAGCGCTATTCCTCTGCCCCCGCTCCGTTCACTGTACTTCGACAAGTTTCTCGTCCTCCGCCAGGATCTGGTGTCCCGCCAGTACGGCATCGGCGATTTCGCGGGGACTCATGGAGTAATCAAAACCTACATCCTTGATCGCGGCCACCAAGTTAATGGGAATCATTCCGGCAATCAGCTTTACATTGATCTTGTAGGGTGGCGAGCCTTTCAGTTGGTCTCCTGGCACATGATATCGTGCCAGGCGGTGACCGTTCGGTTCTATGCCCTTCTTGTGAATGCGTGCTCCCAGAATTCGTCCGCTGAGTACCGTGGGACGGGTATCGGGGCGAAGAAACGGCAGCGGATCGGGCGAGAAATTGACCGCCAGCACCGCCTCGCGTTCCCCGCCACGGATATTGCGTGTTATGAAATTGGACTGCAGGCTGAATAACTGGGTGTCCAGCGGCAATTCACCATTGTGGACATACAGGGAATGCAGATCACGCAGATCCCCATTGGGATCGAGATCCCCCGAGCGGAAGACCACCTTACCCCTGCTGTCGGTTACGGTGACCTGCAAATACACCAGTCGCTCGCCTGTGAATCCCGTGGGTACATTGTGTCCATCGGTTCCACTGCTGACCCTGATCTGGAATTGCAGACCATCAGGATCGGCCTGCTGCATTTCTATGGCACCCATCAGATAGGCGGCCTGCAGGAGTGACTTGCGCCGTTCCGCCATCGCGTCCAGGCGTTCCAACTGAATCTCGATGATGGCCCTGGCGTCATAACGGTCGTCTGCAGAAGACCAGCGTTCGGGAAATACCTGATCGTCGCTTACACCTTCTTCGAAGGTATCCGTTCCCCACCCGGCCTCATAATCGAACTGCAGCCATTCGCGCATGCTTGCCATACGCTGGGCGTCTTCGTCCAGTGGGAACAAACCGGGATGCACCACTGAATGATCAGGGCCCACGAACATATGATTGGTCAGCTTTCTCTCCGGCATCTCGACCCCACCCACCACGGCGGCAGGCCCCCGGGCATACCCTGATGCCTTGCCTGGAACCGTTGACATATGACAATCCTGGCAGGTCTCACCGCGGGACGCTGCCGGCGACATCTTATACTCCGAAAACGCCTCCTCCAGCCGGAATCCGTTGACCAGGGTTACATCATGACAGGTCCCGCACAGGCCGGGCTGACTCAGGTAGGTATATTTTTTTACCTCGGAGTGAATCTTGCGGCCTCTGCCTTCGGGGTCGGTTGTAACACGGATCTCCGGGTTTTCCAGGGCCTGTTGCAAATTCTTGCTGCCCGTGGGCCCATAGATCGGCTGAGTGATATCCCCTTCGACAATCGGCAGGCGGCCGCTGATCTTGCCGTAATTCCGGTTCAGCCGATGGCAGGTGATGCAGGTCACACCCTCACGTGATGTGGGATGCCGGTCCATATTGCTCATGAACAGAGGCTCACCCAGGTTCATCCCTACGGGGGTGTGGCAGCGTATGCAGAAATCGCCATTGGTGCCATTGGTCAGCTTCAGTACAGTACCGTGCATGGCGTTAAAGACCGGACTGATCTGGGCGTAGGCATGCTGAGAGACCGCCCACTCCTCGAAATGCCGGGGGTGGCAGGTTTTACATGTGGTCGCTGATGGGAAACGGTTTTCCAGAAACAGAGCTGCGTGGGCACCTTCAGAGCTGTCTGCCGCCTCGTCGTCCATCTGTGCGCCACCGTCTGCATTGAAAGCGGGCGGCGATTCAGGCTCAAGCAACGGGTCCGGTGCACTACTCTCCAGTGGATCAACTGCCGGGTCTTCGAGCAGCAACTCATCACTTTCTTCTCCGGCTAACAGCTCGTCACCGAACCCGACGGACAAGACATCGGACTCATCCAGCAATGTATCGGCTTGTGCCAGAACCAAGCTTTGCGTCGCAACCTGAAGCATGTCCACATGCGGCGGCAACCCAAACTCATGGTCAGCCGTTGCCCCCACACCCACGTCCATGATGAGGTACGCTGCACAAATCAATGCGATGGAAATGCGGAGATTCATATGACAAGGGCTCCTGGATATCCACAGCCGAGTGCTGGCAAAATCAACAGCAATCTACGGTATATCGGATTATGTGACTGTCCACAGAGGATATCATTCCGTAGCGACCTTTCAATCCTTGTGCCCGCTCAGGATGCTGTACTTCAGTGCCGTCCCGGATGCAACGAACGTATCAGACCACGCCAAACGCAAGCATTGCGTCAGCCACCTTGATGAAACCCCCGATATTTGCTCCTTTGACATAATTCACATAGGTATCGCTTTCACGCCCGTATTGTTCACACTGGTTGTGGATCTTTTGCATGATTTCCCTCAGGAGTGACTGCAACTCCTCTTCCTTCCACGAGATTCGTGCACTGTTCTGGCTCATCTCCAATCCTGACACGGCCACGCCGCCAGCATTCGCCGCCTTGCTTGGTGCAAACAGGATCTTTTCCTCTTGAAACAGCTCAAGGGCATCCAACTCAGTTGGCATATTGGCCCCTTCCGATACCGCAACACAGCCGTTATTCAGCAGACTACGGGCGTTTTCGATACTAATCTCATTTTGCGTAGCGCATGGCAGGGCCAGATCGCATGGCACATCCCAAGGGCGTTGTCCCGGGTAAAAAACCACACCGGGAAAGGCTTCCGCATACTCGGAAATTCGTCCGCGTTTGATCGTCTTCAAATTCACCACATAGGCCAGTTTTTCGGCATCGATGCCTGCGGCGTCGTGAACGAAGCCCGATGAATCCGACAAAGTGACAACTTTTCCACCGAGTTGGATGATTTTTTCCGCCGCATAGCTTGCTACATTTCCCGCGCCGGAGATACATACCGTTTTTCCTTCCACTGAGTCGTTTCGGGTTGCCAGCATGTCCTCCAGCATGTACACAGCCCCATAACCGGTGGCCTCGACACGAATCAGGCTGCCTCCAAACTCCATGCCCTTGCCGGTGAGTACACCGGTAAATTCCTTGGTCAGGCGTTTGTGCTGACCGAAAAGATATCCGATCTCACGAGCCCCCACGCCGATGTCACCGGCAGGCACATCCATATCGGCACCGATGTAATGATCCAGCTCGGTCATATACGACTGGCAGAATCTCATCACCTCATTGTCCGATTTGCCCTTAGGATTGAAATTGGCGCCTCCCTTTGCCCCGCCCATGGGCAGGCCTGTCAGGCTGTTCTTGAAAGTTTGTTCAAAAGCCAGAAATTTGAGCACACTTTGGTTGACGCTGGGGTGAAAACGCAGTCCGCCTTTATACGGGCCAATAGCGTTATTGTGTTGTACGCGCCAGCCTCTATTGACCCGGATATTACCTTTGTCATCTTCCCAGGTTACCCGGAAAACGACGATACGGTCCGGTTCCGTCAAGCGTTCGATGATCTGCGCATCATGATAGATAGGCTTGTCTTCTATGAAGGGGAAAATGCTTGAGGCAACTTCGTATACCGCCTGTCGATATTCTCTTTCACCTGGATTGCGTTTTTCCAGGCCCACCATGAAATGGTCGAGCTTATCCTGCCAGGACATGATTGATCTCCCACTATTATGTTCTTCACAGGAATTTTCGCCGATATACATATTATATTTCCCGGCCGATATTCCAGGAGCCTGATCTGCAACTGCTCAAGAACTATCAAGTGATTAAAGCAAGAGCGGGACAATATGCAAGAAAAGTTTTAAATACACCAACATCGGCCTGCCATCCTGGGCGGGGATATGGCAACCGCGTGTTATCGGCCCTATATGCTGTCAAGTAATTTTGAGGTATGCGGTGGGGGGGGTAATACCAGGAGGCAGGAATCAAGGTGGTAGATTCCAGATTCGAGAGATATGAAACCTGCAAATGAGATTAAGCTTATACCCTGATCATGGGCACCTTGGTTCTTGCAAGGTGCCCATCAGAAAGCTCAGTCTTCCAAACGTGTCAGATGTTGTTGTTTGAAGGTGTTACGGTCATCCTTACTTTTAGAGTTCAGTCCTTTGGCGGCCATCTGATCTTTCATCCATTTGGGTAACACGCCACGGATGTAAACATTTTCTTCATTTTCGGGATCGACATAGCGAACATAGGCACGGGCGCCCCGTCCGCGTCCAACGCCCCGTTTGCGTGTGCTGATAAGCTCAATAATTTCATTTATTTCATAGCCTTGAGATAAAATCATATCTTTGATCTCATCAGCCAGTTCTTTACGGCTCTGATGATGTCTTTTTTCCAGGGCCTTCTCCAGTGCGACGCGATCGCTTTCAATATTGCTCAAGCGTTCCTGTAATTCATCGAGGGAGAGGTTGTCAATGGAATCTGTACTCACGAAAGATCTCCTAGGCATTGAATACGTTTTATGCATTACATTTAATGAAGCCATGACTCTAACAGAACTCATGACCTGTCCGGTTATAATACTGTATATAAAATCGCCCATGAGTCAATAGAAGAGACAATTTTATTTTATCAGGGAAAAGTATATTTCGTACTCTGGTTTAAATCAATTAACCCGCTGCACCGGAAAATATGTACAAACAACCCATCGTCATGCTATCCGTTGTCGATGGGCATGACTTATCATTTACCCATGTCATAACAAGCCAACAACTGAATCCATTTTTTTCCGCTCATGAATAACACGAGGTAGCTGTATGCAAGTTCTGTGTGGTGATATAGGCGGTACTAAAACCCGCATGGCCATCTCCGACATCACTTCCGGCACTGTCAGCGTGATACATGAAGCACTATTTGACAGTAGCTCACACTCATCGCTTGAAGATATCATCCATCTCTTCATGGATAACCGCCCCGTTCCTGACACTGCTGCTTTCGCCTTAGCGGGCCCGGTGCGTGCTGGCCGCTGCCATATAACCAATCTCCCTTGGTTGGTGGATGCCCGCGCACTAATCACAAGCACAGGGATCAGACGGGTGCTTTTGCTCAATGATCTGGAGGCCACAGCCTGGGGGATAGGTACACTTGGCATCCAGGATTTCAAGGTGCTGAACACAGGCCAGGCAGACCCGCTGGGCAACCAAAGCGTTATCGCGGCGGGCACCGGATTAGGACAAGCCGGCATCTGCTTCCATCAAGGCCGTCCCCAGCCTTTTGCGTCAGAGGGCGGACACACGGACTATGCCCCTTGCGAAGAACTGGAATTCGCCTTGCATACCTATCTGGCTGATCGCTACGGGCACGTCAGTTGGGAACGCCTGGTGTCCGGGATGGGGCTCGTAGACATCTTTCGCTTTATGTGTCGGCACACCGGGCACGGCATACCGGACTGGTTTGAACACGAAGCCTTGCAGGGCGATGCAGGCGCCGCTGTTTCTCGGCAGGCAGATGCTGGGCACTGCGCCATATGTGAGATGAGTATGCAGTTGTTCGTGCGCCTATATGCGCGAGAGGCCGGAAATCACGCCCTTAAGCTCATGGCCACTGGCGGCGTCTTTCTGGGTGGCGGAATCGCCCCCAAGATCTTGCACCGCCTGGTGAAACCCGATTTTCTTGAAGAATTTACCAACAAGGGCCGCATGTCGCACCTGATGCGGAAAATGCCGATAAAGGTTATATTGAACGATGCAGCAGCACTGCGCGGAGCCGCCAGGGCAGCGGTCGAAATGCAGTCATAACCTCAACCTGACCCGCTGCCTGAGCGTCTCCAGACAG
>RRYU01010620.1_pt2 | contig 20189 bp, 16 predicted proteins | sample 2162651 | NCBI WGS metagenome assembly RRYU01 (sample SAMN10267283, study PRJNA491782) | microbial mat metagenome | isolation source: biomat in the production well | place: Japan: Minami-Kanto gas field, natural gas well KTG3 | collected 2017-06 | reverse complement strand
CCCTGTCATCCAGCGATATTTGATCGGTTCCTTTTCTCTGCATGATGAAACAGCCCACCGGGGATACATTCCCTCGGTGGGCTGTTTTGACCGATAAAAACATTTACTATATCAACATGTTATTGATATGAGTTATGCCGTGGCCTACAAACCGGGCGTTTGACCGACAGAACGACATGCTTCGCCTGCGGCAGCATGGAATTATCTATTCTTTTTTCAAAAAGTTTTCCCATAGGGAAAACTTTTTGAAAAAAGATCCTTACTTACACTCTACTAGAGGCGCATCCCAGCCTGTGGATGGGCCACTGCGTACCTCGTGTTATTGACACGAGGTACGCAGTGGCTTACAAACCAGGCATTTAATCGGCCCGATAGACCTTTGTCGCCTGCAACAGCGTGGAATGTTCTATTATGACCAATACCACCATCCAACAGCTCCTGGACGATGCGACCAGACGTTTACGTACTATTAGTTCGACACCCCGACTTGATGCAGAACTCTTGCTGGCTCATACCCTTGGCTGCTCACGTGCGCGTCTTCTGGCAATACTGCACACATACCCAGATCCGGCCCACATCAGTGCGTTTCTGCATACAGTCGAGCGGCGCAACACACACGAGCCAGTAGCATATATCCTGGGTCAGCGTGCCTTCTATGGACTGGATCTGCTGGTAGATAAGCGTGTACTGGTTCCTCGTCCTGAAACCGAAATACTGGTCGAAGCCGCTCTAGCTGCCGCTGGTGCATGGAGTTCTGCCCCATCGGACACCTTTTCGATTGTCGATGTAGGCACAGGTAGTGGCGCAATTGCCATCGCATTAGCTCTGCATCTGCCCCAGGCATCTATCCTGGCAACAGATATCTCCCTGGAAGCACTGGCTGTAGCCCGCCAGAATATTCAGCAACATGGGGTAGAAAAACAGATTACACTCCTCGCTGGCGACTTGCTGACCCCTCTGCCACACCCGGTTGATCTGATCGTCAGCAATCCACCCTACACAATTCTGAGCGAGATCGAACAAGGGGTCTATCAGCACGAACCACATCTGGCTCTTGATGGTGGTATAGATGGGCTAGACATCTATCGGCGACTTCTGGAACAGGCACCGCGATGGTTAAAACAAAACGGGGAGATACTGCTTGAAATCGGCGCGACACAGGCGACAGCAGTGTCAGCCCTGTTCCGCACCTTGTTCCCAAATGCGCAAATAAATATTTTGCGCGATCTTGCGGGACACAACCGCGTCGTGGCGGCGCAGACATAAACTGCGTTCAAACGCATCCTGGCGCCAAATGGGTGTGCATACAAGGCACGAATGTATGTAGTATACCTGGTTTTAACATTTTTGCAAGCACCGTAGTTGTCTGATTTTTCACAATCCAGGGTAGTTATGCCGTCTATACGCCATATGTGTACCACCCTATGAGATACAATATTGTGTTTCCATGCAGGCGAATGATCTGTATTCCCGCTATGGGCTAGCTGAATGTAAATATGTATCCGGCGGTGCAACTAGGCGAGTTAGTAGTGAACAGGACTTTCGGACTAGTGTACAGCACTGCACCGTCTCGTAAAATAAGTATAGTATAGTGTAACTAACAGGCGCTACGCGGTCGTCCCTACTCTGGACAGATGTCCCCTCGGACAGGGTGGAAGAGGGGATATTTTTTAAATTTTTCGCCGGAGGCGAAAAATTTAAAAAAAGATGTACAGTACCGCCCTACCACCTGCTGTAAGCTGGTCGAACGGCAGGCGAAATATGCATTTCTTTCGATCAAATGTCCGATTTGATCCACCACCGCGTCAGTGCTGTAATTAACATGTCATCCATACATTTTGACCTTTAGACAGCCTTCTGCCATAATCATACTTATGGACAGGAGGTAGATATGATTGCCCTATTTGTAGCTCTTGGTATCGCTGTTCTTACCCTGCTCGTTCTCTTGCTCTGGTTTGTACCACATCTGCTGCAGCAACAAGCAATACGCACCGCGCATGAATCCGCTCAACTCCGCGAAATGTTGCTGGATATGTTGAACGAACAGGAAGCCGTCACTCTACGTCAATCGCAACTGAGTACATCGATCTCGTATCTACAAGATCAACTTGAACAAATCGCAACATCCAGTAGCATGGGAACAACCCAGGCTGCATCACTCGATCCAAAAGCACTCCACCAGATTGAGGATCGTATTGGCACACTCCAATCACAAATCCAGGACTATCTCAATCAACGTGCCGGAATTTCACGCCAACGCACCGAGCAGGACAATGAGTCATGGGGCTACTTGCTCAGTCTATTGTCAAACATTCAAGATCGCGTCGGTACTTTGTCAGTTGAACGTACCAATATGTCGGTTGGATTACACGCAGGTGCGCTTTTAGAAGAATTAGAGCAAGAGATGCAACATCTGCATACAATTTCAAACGATATTGCTACCTTGCAATGGCGATTGCGGCGTTCGTTGAATGAACGCGAAACGAATATCTCGGCCTTACGCGCACGTACAAGCAACAGTATCAACTAAAAAGCGAACCATTCCTATTTTTGCAGCAAGCACGAGACAGCGAAAAAATAGGCAAAATGTACCGAGAAAGACGTTTATGCAGTTGAATGCTAATTAATCATTTAGTGACGTACTACTATTGCACATATGCAGAGTTGTACGCTATATACTACGAGACGGTTATGAGTATTGTTGTTACGAATAATCAGATTGTCCATTATGAAGTATTTGGGCGTGGCAGACCAGTGCTGTTTCTGCATGGCTGGTTAGGGAGCTGGCGGTACTGGTATCCAACAATTAAAGTAGTGGCCGAAGATTTCCGCACCTATTCCTTTGATTTCTGGGGCTTTGGAGATTCACAGCGCAAAAATGTTCAGGAAAGCATCCAGGACTATTCTGATCAAGTCGTACGCTTCCTGGATGCTCTGGGCATCGACCGTGTTCTGCTGGTTGGTCATTCTATGGGTGGCATGGTGGCCTTGAAAACTGCTATCAACTATCCTGACCGGATTATGCGTGTTGCAACCGTTGGCGCGCCTATCGATGGCGATTCGCTCTCCTGGTTGCTGAAGCTGACGGATCGTCCATTTTTCGCCGGGGCTTTTGCCCGCCTGCCATGGCTACGTCGAACGTTGTTCCGCTTTTTTCTCGGTGAAACCAGTGACCCGGCCGTTAACGAGATCATTGATGATAGCGTCAAATCTAGCGCCAATACACTCAGCCGTGCGGTGAGCTCAATGTGGCGAACTGATCTGCGGCCTGAACTCCCGCGTTTGCGTGTCCCATCTCTGATTGTGCATGGCGGACGCGACGACATTGTCAACCCCAACCAGATTGATCTGTTTGAGTCTATCGCCTGGGCTGAGGTTATGCTGATGCCTGGTAGCCGTCACTTTCCCTTTCTCGATGAAGCAGATACCTTTAACGAAGTGCTGTTGCGTTTTCTACGCCAATCTCTTCCGCCTACTATGCCCCGGCTTCCCGTGAAAGAGCCTGCTACTATCTCGTAGCAATGCCGTTATACCAGTCACCTCACCAGCATATGTGCTGCCCCGTGCCTTTCTCTAGCCAGCTATGCATTACCCACAAAAAAGTATATTCGGTGTGTTGTGGCGGCAAAGCCGCCACAACACACCGAATATACTTTGATCTCGGCGGGGCTGCCATTGGCTATTTTCACATTAGTTCACCATGCGGCTGCGCCGCACACCGTTCGCATGAAAATAGGGATGTAGGGGCGACCGGCCGGTCGCCCCGACCCATCGTCAGAACGCAGACGGTCAATCGTCCATGACCTATTTTCACATTAGGATAAGGCTTCTGCAAAAACCTGGCTTTGTAAGTGTTCACCAGTGGGAGAGCGCCAGATGATCAGCGAGCTGTGATACCCAGCTAGCTAGGGAAGGGGCAGCAGTAGAACGAGCTATCCTCCGTGCCTACGTGTCTCCGTGGTGAATCTCTTCCCCCAGGCGTGAACAGTTGAACAGTTAGCAGGCTTTCTCCTTTTGCGCTTTTTTGCTATACTACACGCAGTTCTCCATGCGCTCGGCCACATACTGCCCGTACACCCATGCGACGTTCAGGCAAATCATCCGCCGTGCGCCTGAGGATTGTTAGCTATTCCTTTTATTTTCCTGGCGCCGAGAATACACATCGCCGCGATGAACATAAACTCTGTATGGGCACATCTACGCCCATACTATCGGAGAGACGAAAAACTTATGACCAGACCGATTGTGGCCCTGGTAGGCCGACCGAATGTCGGCAAATCTACTTTTTTTAATCGCCTGATTGGCGAACGACGTGCGATTATCGAAGACATCCCTGGCACTACACGGGATCGGCTCTATGGCACTACCGACTGGAACGGCCACGAGTTTACTGTCATTGATACCGCTGGCTTGCTCTTTGTGGAAGAAGATGAAACACTCCCGCTGAAGGAGATTTCCCAGCGAACACGTGAGCAGGCCCAACTGGCAATTGCTGAGGCCGATGTCATTCTCTTTCTGGTTGATGGACGCGAGGGCATGACTACCGCTGATGCGGATGTTGCCGAGGTGCTGCGTTTGACAAATAAGCCTGTCATCCTGGCAGTTAATAAAACTGATAATCGCGAACGTCAGCTTGATGCGGTAGAATTCTATACGCTCAACCTGGGTGAGCCAATCCCAATGAGTGCCTACCATGGCATTGGAACGGGTGATGTACTCGACCATGTTGTGGCAGCACTGCCACCTCCCCAGGAGGAAATATTCGACGAAGACACAGTGCGTATTGCGATTGTTGGGCGCCCCAACGTGGGCAAGTCCAGTCTGCTCAACAAGCTGCTGGGCCAGGAGCGTAGTGTGGTCAGCACCGTCCCCGGTACCACCCGCGACAGTATCGATACAGAGCTGACATACGAGGAAATGCAGATAACCCTGATTGATACGGCTGGCATTCGGCGTGCTGGTCGTATTCAATCGGGCGTCGAGCATTATAGTGTGTTGCGTACACTGCGCGCCATCGAGCGTTGTGATGTGGCATTGCTGTTAATTGATGCCGAAGAGGGCGTCACAGCTCAAGATACCCATATCGCCGGTATGATCCTGGAGGCTAAAAAGGGCGTAGCCCTGCTGGTGAATAAGTGGGATACCATCGAGAAGGATAATGACACCTTCAATGCCTTCACCGATAAAGTCAGAGAGGCGTTCAAGTTTATCGACTATGCGCCACTGCTGTTTATTTCAACCATCACCAACCAGCGTATCAACCGCGTATTGCCTATGGCACTCGAAATTGCTGATGAACGCCGGAAACGTATTCCGACCAGCCAGTTGAACGACTTGCTGCGCGATGCGATCAACAAACAGCCACCGATGGCTACACGCAAGGGTGCGCATTTGCGCATATTCTATGCGACCCAACCCCAGGTGTCACCGCCTGTGTTTCTGTTCTTTACCAACGACAGCGATCTGGTTCACTGGTCGTATGGGCGGTATCTGGAAAATCGTATCCGTGAGCGCTATGGGTTTGGTGGTACGCCGATCGTAATCGTCTTTCGTAGTCGTGATGAGAAGCGCTAGGGGGAAGAGCTATGTTTCGTGTGGGCATCTATGGCGCAACTGGCTATACTGGCTTTGAACTGATTAACTTGCTGCAACGCCATCCACAGGCCCGTATCGATTTCGCCACGGCACGTTCGGCCGCCGGGCAACGCTTAAGTGATATCTTTCCAACAACTATCGATCTGCCCTTGATTACGGCTGAAGCGACTGATCCTGGCTCGGTCGATATGGTCTTTTGTTGCTTGCCCCATGGGACAACTGCGCCGATGGTTCAGCGTACGCTGGAAGCCGGAACACGTGTTATCGATCTGAGTGCTGATTTTCGCTTGCACAGTGCGGAGGCATATGCACGCTGGTATGGCAAGGAGCATCCGCTGCCCGCACTGCTCGCCGACGCAGTGTATGGCATGCCAGAACTGCACCGCCAGCATATCCGCCCTGCGCGCCTGGTGGCTAATCCCGGGTGCTACCCTACCAGCGTTATTTTGCCGCTCCACCCACTGGTGCGTGCTGGCCTACTGGCGGATCAGACGGTGATTGTGGATAGCAAGTCGGGTGTCTCTGGAGCAGGGCGCTCCGTATCGCTGAAAACGCACTTTGGCGAGACGCACGAAACTTTTAGCGCATATAACATCGGACGCGGCCATCGGCATATCGCCGAGATGGAACAGGAAACCGGCCTGCAGATCATTTTCTCGCCCCATCTGCTGCCAGTCTTCCGGGGTATTCTATCGACTATCTATGTCACGCTTCAGCCCGGAACCGAACTTGCCACCGTGCGGGATGCGTATGGTATCTTTGCCGATGAGCCGTTTGTACGGCTGCTGCCTGATGGCCAGTTGCCTGAACTTCGCCACGCTGTGCATACCAATCTATGTGTCATTGGCATTCAGCCGGTCGATGTTGCCAGCGGGCGTTATATTCTTGTTGCTGTGGAAGATAATTTGATCAAGGGCGCCTCCGGGCAGGCATTACAGAATATGAATTTGATGCTGGGCCTGGAAGAAACACTGGGGTTGTAGCAGCAACACGTCTTTGCCGCACATTCCGTTCGACAAGGTGTGCCGCCTCCCCGAGGGTTTGGGCGCTTACAGGATATCACTGGGTCATTCCCCAGAGGGGGTAGAGGCGAATAATTATTCGCCCCTACGAGGGCGCAACGGGCTGTCCACCTGGAATGAACCAGTGGTATCTCTCAGGGGTAGTTTTTTCGATGGATGGCGTTCCAACGCCATCCGTAGGGACAGGCTTCTGCCTGTCCGTGGGAACTGTTCCGCATCAGGACGCCCTGCGGACGTGCAGAAGCGCTTCCCTACGGAAAAAACTTACCCGTGAGAGGGGTTCCGGCGGGGCGCAGCCCCGCCGAGATCAAAGAGTTTTCGGTTTGGTGTGGCGGCTTTGCCACCACACCAAACCGAAAACTCTTTTTTTGCGGAGGCCGGAGGCCCATACGCATCACCTGTAGGGCGGTAGCCCTAAAAACCCACGTTGTCGTGCGAGATGGTGTCAGCAAAGCTGGCACCATCTCGCACGACAAAGACATTCTTTGGGGGCCGGAGGCCCCCAAAGCCCCGCCGCGAGGCGTACCGTGATGCATATGGGCCAGAGGCCCCCGCAAGCCCCCACTCGGTGGGTAATGTGTGTTAATGAGCTTCTTCCTCGGGAGGAAGAGATGTTGCAATATCGTACACAATCACTTGCACATCCAGCCCTTCAGTCGTAAGAAGCTGAAATGTCGGCTCACGCGTCGCGTCTTTGATGGCTGTTTCGTTTTCAGCCAGAGCATATGCCCGAATAGTCGCTTCTTCGTCTGAGCCGCGCATCACACGGATAATAGCATCGGGACTGACGGCTACGATCCGCGCCTTCAGATCGGTAATAGCTTCGTCAAGCGTCATGGGTGTCCCTCTCAATAAGTGTGTAGAAAAATTCCATCGATCTTAACTATACCTGTTAGTTCGGATTTGAGCAAACCGATCTAACAGGTTCACAATATTACTCACCGGTATCCTGTGACTCTTCACCAGCCAGCGCCTGCGGGTCAGGTAGCGTATCTTCTGGCACCCCTTTTTTAGACATATGGGTATGCTTACGAGCAGGTTGCTGCTCCGGAGTAGCTGATCGGTGTACTCGCCAGGCCAGTCGGTCGCGCACCTGTGCCTCAAAGCCACGTTCAGTTGGCTCATAGTAGATCCGCCCGGCCAGGGCAGATGGCAGATGCGCCTGATCCGATCGGCCTGCAGGCAGATCATGGGCATACTCGTATCCCTGCCCATAACCAGCATGTTTCATAAAATCGGTAGGGGCATTGCGCAGATGCAGGGGTACCGGATCATTACGGGTCTGCTGCACATCTTGCAGAGCTGCGCCATAGCCCCGATACACCGCGTTGCTCTTCGGTGCCTGGCTCAAATAGACCACTGCCTGGGCCAGTGCCAGGTCGCCCTCGGGTTGGCCCAGAAAATGGACAGCCTGCTGAGCCGCCATCGTCTGGGGCAAGGCATGCGGATCGGCCATGCCAATATCTTCAATCGCCATACGTACCAGTCGCCGTGCGATATACAACGGATCTTCGCCCCCGTCGAGCATACGCCCTAGCCAGTAGAGCGCCGCATCAGGGTCACTATCGCGCACACTCTTATGCAGCGCCGAGATAGCATTATAGTGTAATTCCCCATGCTTATCATAGCGGGTAGCCCGACTCTGCAACGCATCACGCATATCGTCAACCGTAATCAACCGCTTATCGCCGAGAGCTGGCGGTTTAGACAGAACCGCTGACTCCAATGCATTGAGTGCCAGCCGGGCATCGCCGTTGACCATATTCAACAGATATCCCCGAGCATCAGCCGCCAGCATCACCTGGAACTGCCCCAGACCGCGCTCGTGGTCAGCCAGGGCACGGTCGACCAGGCGACCAATCTGCTCGTCGGTGAGGGATTCAAGCAGAAAAACGCGTGTGCGTGAAAGCAAAGCACTGTTAACTTCAAATGAGGGATTCTCGGTGGTTGCGCCAATCAAAATAATTGTGCCATCTTCAACATACGGTAGAACAGCATCCTGCTGACCTTTATTGAACCGATGGATTTCATCGATAAACAGAACAGTCCGTTCCTGAAACATGCCCAGCCGATCCTGGGCCTCTTTGATCACACGGCGCAACTCGGCCACCCCGGCTGACACGGCACTCACCTGTTCAAAACGAGCATTGGTAGTACCAGCAATGATACGTGCCAGTGTCGTCTTCCCGCTACCGGGCGGCCCCCACAGAATCATAGAGAAGAGTTGATCCTGACCAATCGCACGACGCAATAGCCGCCCTTCACCTACAATGTGCTCCTGTCCCTCAAACTCATCCATGGAACGCGGGCGCATGCGCGTGGCTAGAGGAGCCTGGTTCTGCAAGGCAGCCTCACGCTGTGCATCAAACATATCCTGTGTTTGTCTAGGCATAGTACTATGGTATGGGTAACGCGGCGTAAACTACACGTTCATAGTAGCTGTTCGAGTATGCGTATTCAGGCCGCTTTTATGCTATGGATGGCCTGAAATCAGCATACACTATGCCAGCTACATGCCAGCCTCTATTGTAGCACAGGTCATCCCCCCTCCCAGTACCACCATTACCTCATGGCCCATTACCATACGGGATGAAGGAACTATTGAAGTTTGATCAACTCTCGCGTATGCTTAGATTAACAAATGAAGAGAGAGGCGCGGCCCCCAAGAAAGTGTTCGGCTTGCGAACTAACACTTTCCTCAAAAAGTTACACCTCAATTGTCCTCGTTTTTCTTCGGTTCCACCCCCGTGCCGCCAGCCGACAGGCAGGCGGGGCGCGCCTTAACTCTTTCTTTTCTACACAAACCGCTCAAACACCTGGTTCCCCAACATACGCCCTCGCGCAGTCAAACGTACTGCGTCTGTATCGTACTCAATCAGATCCAGTTCTGCCAACTCGATCAACGTCTGACCAAATACTGCTTCCATATCGATGGCACAGCGTGCGCGAAAATGGGCCCGACTGACGCCAACATTCAGCCGCAGGCCCATAAACATCGTTTCGGCATACAGATCATACGGTGTAAGATCAACCACCTCAGCCAGCGGACGATCTCCAGCCCGAACCGTTTGAATATACTCATCGACGCCGAGCAGGTTATGGTAGCGCCGGGGATACACATGTCCATGTGCCCCTGCTCCGGCGGCCAGATAGTTACTGTTCAGCCAGTAAGCCAGATTGTGGATACATGCAAAAAAAGTAGGATGATACGATCTGCTTTCAGCCTGGCTCTCGCCAGTTGCTCCAGGATTTTTGCTTTTAGCCCAGTTGCTGATCTCATACTGAACATACCCGGCGGCAGCAAAGCGACTCATAGCCACCTCGTACATTGCCGCACTATCGTCATCATCAGGAAGCGTAACCTGGCCGCGCAGCACCTGGGCATACAGCGGAGTCCGTTCTTCCAGAATCAGTGAATACAGTGAAAAATGGTCAACATCCCAGGTGATAATCTCGTCCAGGGACTCCTGCCATTGCGCCAGCGACTGGCCGGGTAGACCAAACATAAAGTCCAGGTTGATACTGTCAAATCCAGCTTCTCGCGCTGTCAGATAACAGCGGCGTGCTTCGGCGGCGGTATGGGTACGCCCCAGCACACGTAGGGTTGGATCATGCAAGCTCTGAACCCCCAGACTCAGGCGATTAACCCCCAGTACACGTAAGCCTTGCAAATAGGCTAATGCATGGGTATCTGTGCCCATCAACGTACCGGGGTTGGCCTCCAGGGTGATTTCGGCATGTTCCAGGGGAATAACCTGGCTGGCTGCCCGCAATACACGCTCAAGCTGATCGAGGGTCAACAGACTGGGCGTACCACCACCCAGAAACAGCGTTGGTGGCAGCGTATCACTTCCCAGAGGCATAGAACTACCATTATTCCAGTGCGCATAGCTCATACAACTATAGTCAGTATCTATGTAAGCATATTCACTGGCCAGCATCTGCAGTTCGATACATAAGGAAGATACATATGCCTCAATCCGATTATCGAGATTAGCATACGTATTGAAGTCACAGTAGGCGCAGCGGCGACGGCAGAAAGGGATGTGAATATAAAGATGTTTCATAGATTCGTATGGGAACGACATTGAACCTAAGACAAGGTTCAGGGTTACTGTACCGTTTGGTTGGACGATACGCCCTCACCCCCTCTCCCCCCGAGAGAGGGGGTGGGGTGATTCACGTGACCAATCTGTCTGTGATATGTAAAGGAACATTGGTCATTCTGAAACATGCCTAATGTTGAGCATTGCCGACATGCTCGTGGGCATGGTAGCTACTGCGTACCAGGGGAGCGCTTTCGACATGGGTAAAGCCCCGCTTAAGCCCCTCTGCCTTAAACATAGCAAACTCAGCAGGCGTAACATAGCGATCGATCGGCCAGTAATCGCTAGACGGGGCTAGATACTGACCAATGGTCATCACATTGACATCGCTACGCCGGAGCGCGTCCATCACGATCAGAACCTCGTCATTGGTTTCACCCGCCCCAACCATGATGCCGCTTTTAGTAATCAGGTTAGCATCAAAGCGACGAGCGCGTGCCAGCAGTTCCAGGCTCTGCTCAAAGCCAGCGCGGGGGCGGAAGCGCCGAAACAGGCGTGGCACAGTCTCAATATTATGGTTCAACACATCGGGGTGTGCATCAAGCACCATCTGCAATGCATCCCAGTTGCCATCAAAATCAGGAATCAAAACCTCGACATGGCAATCGGGAATAGACCGACCAATCAGACTGATGCTCCGCGCAAAAATATGGGCACCGCCATCGGGTTGATCATCACGATTGACTGATGTGAGCACCACATGCTTCAGCTTGAGATAGGCCACTGCTTCAGCGATACGTTCCGGTTCCTGTTCGTCGATTGGTGCGGGCTTGCCCTTGCCAATGGCGCAGTAGCGGCAACCGCGCGTACAGGTATCACCCAGGAGCAGAAAAGTTGCCGTGCGATGATTCCAGCACTCACCCATGTTGGGGCAGCGTGCCTCTTCACACACCGTATGCAGCCCCTGTTCACGCATCAGGCGTACAACATCGTTATAATTTGCGCCGGTTGGCGCACGAGCCTTCAGCCAGTCGGGCCGGCGTGGACTTGATTGAACTGGTGCTGCGGCTGGTTGGGCCACAGGCTGGAGTGGAATATATTCAGCCATAGGGTATACCTCGTGGAATAAGCGATATCTGCGCCGGAACTGCCCCAGGTCGTATAAACAACCGTACCCTGACGCTTGCCGAATTGGGTACCTGTGCATGATCGGGGGAGCGATAGCTGATCCGTGCGCAGCGATACGGAACTGGCTCTGGCAGGGGCAGCCGCAGAACGAGCGATCCTCCGTGCCTCCGTGCCTCCGTGGTGAATCGTTCCCCTCAAATCTGAACACGTACCGAATTGATCCATCATAAGGCTCTTCACGACAGCACGATCTCTATGCCAAACACCTCGGCAAAACATGCGATCAGCCGCTGACGCATCTCGGCCAGCGGTGGTGGCGTACCTGACAGACGCTCGATTGACGTAACACCACGGTCGCTGATACCACAGGGCACAATCTGGGCAAAGCCACGCAAGTCGGGCGCAACATTCAGCGCAAAGCCATGCGATGTAACCCCACTGGCACTCAGGCGCACACCAATGGCGGCAATTTTGGCATTAAAGCTTGCTCCATCTGCGGGTTGTTGGGTAGGATATTCCTGATTGACCCAGACACCAGTCAGGCCAGGTACGCGCCCACCAACGATGCCGCACGTTACCAGCACCTGGATAATAGTCTCTTCCAGGTTGCGTAAATAAGCGCCCAGGTCACCGCCGTGCTGCGAGAGTTTCAGGATCGGATAGCCGACAATCTGACCTGGCGCATGGTACGTGACATCACCACCACGGTCGCTCTCGACCAGTTCAACGCCGCGACGAGCCAGTTCAGTGTCGCTTACCAGCACATGCGCACGATCAGATGCGCGCCCCAGTGTGATGGTAGGCGGATGTTCGAGTAGCAACAACGTGTCTTCACAGCGACCAGCCGAACGGTCAGCCACAAGCTGGCGCTGCCAGTCCCATGCCTGTCGATACGGTATCAGCCCGGCCTGGATCACCCGACATAGCTGCCTGGTTGTAGGATTGATTTGCATTACATTCCAGTATATCATACCATAGCATAGCCGAAACAAGGTATGCTATAATGCGTAGACACATGCATTCGTCATACTACCTACGCTTTCCTCCGGAAAATAGTTGGAACTGGTAGGAGGATATCGTTGACGCCCCAGAGCGACTTCACTGCAAACCATAACACCCATCTCACCGAACGCGAACGTGAGTTACTGGTACACGAATTAGAAGAAGCCCACGCTATGAATCGTGGTTTGCTGCGTCAACTAAAAAAAGCGCAGCAGGCTGCCGAGGAAGCAGTACGTGCCCATGCCAAAATGGTTGTAACACTTACTGAAACAATGCGTGAAAATACCGCTCTAACCATCGAGCGGGATATGTGGAAAGACCGCGCCCTCAAAGCTGGCGATGGTTATGAACTTCCTGCTATTAACCTCGATATGTTAGTTGGTGAAATCAGCGAAGATGAGGCCCATATCATTCGTAAGGCAATGGCACGCCTGCACCATCCTGATGCTGGTGGCGATATCGAGCGTATGAAGCTGTGGAATGCTGCGCTTGACCGGATTGAACGCCGTCATACCACTGATCGTTAACTCGGGGCGAAAGCTGTGCTGTTTCGCCCCGAGTTTTTTCAAAAAATAGCTCCTGCCGTCTTTGCCACGCCATTCAACAAGCATACGATCCACGTGCCAAACGGGCGGCGATATCTGCCCCAGGAATAACAGACCGTATACCAACCGTTAGCTAACCGGAGTGTTTATACGGCACGAGCATTCAGTCCTTGTTGGGCAAGATATTCCCGCGTGACTTCAGGGATCTGTTGTTCAAGCCATCGGGCCATATCTTCTTCATCTCGCAAAATCTGCTCACAGACACGGGCGGTTTCTTCATCGCCAATAGCACGTGCCGCCGTAATAAGCGACTTGTACGAGGCAATTTCAAAGTTCTCAGAAGCGAAGTCTGCCAGCACATTCTTAACCAGTTCATCCGGAGCAATCGCAGATGTTACGCCCTGTACCGCACCAGTGATACTAGCAATACCCGACTTGACAGTTGATGGACTGTTACCCCGACGATTAATGCACCCCTCTATCAGATCTGCATGGTGACGTGTTTGTTCAAGGTGTTGCTGAATTCTGGCATGCATGCTGGGATGATTACGCGCATCTTGCGCATGACTCTCTAGCACCTGGATCAGGTTTTGCTCCATGGCATAGGCATCGTTAAGCCAGCTATGCATTGTGTCTTGAATTGTCATATGTCCTCCGTGTTATTCATACCAGGAATATATGATAGGCATCCTGGATGATAGCAAAATATGTGCCAGTGACTTCTATGTGGAAGAGAACATTTTGTTAGCGCGAATACGTCCTGGGTGAACCAGACGCCCTTACCCCCTGCCCCCTCTCCCTGAGGACTATGCATTCCCCACACGTTGGGGGAGCGGGGGCCTCCGGCCCCTGCAAAAAAAGTATGTTCGGTTTGGTGTGGCGGCTTTGCCGCCACACCAAACCGAACATACTATAATCTTGGCAGGGCTGCGCCCCGCCGGTACCCTTGGAAGATGGGAAGTTACCTGCTCTACCGCATCCCGATGCGGTACGATTAGCAATTCATCATTCCGTTGGCATTTTACAAAGGCAGAAAAATAAAGACATGTTCATATAATCATTGTATCACCTGATGTGTATATACGATATAATACTAAAAAATACATGTTCATAATAACATACAAAGGCACGTTATGACTACTTATTCTCACACACACTACTATCTTGGCTTTAACCTGATACCAGGCATTGGCCCGGCACGCCTAGCACGCCTGATCAACCGGTGTGGCTCGGTTGCCGCGGCATGGCAAGCCAGCCCTGGTGACCTGCTGGCTGCTGGTCTAGAGGGCAAAATTGGCACTGCCCTGCTGGCCGCGCGCCATAATCTCGATCTAGACGCCGAAATGGAGCGAGTTACCCATGCGGGTGTACACCTGATAACCATCGAAGATCGCCATTACCCCCAACTACTGGCCCAGGCCCCTACCCCTCCGCCATTGCTGTATATACGCGGAAGCCTGATCAGTGCCGACGACTGGGCGATTGCCGTGGTTGGCACACGCTCGCCTACAAGCTATGGCAAAGAAGTGACGCGGCGGTTGGTAGCAGATCTGGCCGACAGTGGGGTCAGTATCATCAGTGGCATGGCTATCGGCATCGACACAATTGCACATCAGGCTGCCCTGCAAGCTGGAGGGCGAACCATTGCCGTGCTCGGCAGTGGTGTCGACCAGGTTTACCCGGAACGTAATCAGCGCCTGGCCGAACAGATTATCGCGCAAGGCGCTTTGATCAGTGAATATCCAATCGGTACCCGGCCAGTACCCGGCAACTTTCCACCACGTAACCGCATTATTAGCGGTCTCAGCCTGGGAACTGTTGTCGTTGAGGCTGGACAGCGCAGCGGCGCACTGATTACAGTAGATTTTGCGCTGGATCAGGGACGCGATGTATTTACGGTTCCTGGCTCGATTTTCAGCGGCAAGAGTGTAGGATGCCATCGGTTGTTGCGTGATGGGGCTGGCCTGGTGACAAGTGCGCAGGATATCCTGGATGCGCTAAACTTGAGTACAGCCAGTGTGCAGCAGGAAGTTGCTGCCGCGTTACCCGACGACCCGACCGAGATAGCTCTGCTGGAACTATTATCTGCCGAACCGCAACATGCTGACGCGCTCAGCCGTGCATCTAATCTGCCAGCAGCAATCGTAGCGGCAACGCTGGCAATGTTGGAATTGAAGGGCTACATTCGTCAGGTGGGTCATATGGAGTATGTACTAGCCCGAGAGGTACGGGTGGAATATGGATGATAACCCACAAGCGGGGCATGCGGGGGCCTCCGGCCCCCGCAAAAAAATGTTTTCGGTTTGTGTTAGCGGCAAAGCCGCCAACACAAACCGAAAACATTAGAATCTCGGCGGGGCGCAGCCCATACGCATCAACTGTAGGGCGGCAGCCCTAAAAACCTACTTTATCGTGCTAGATGTTGCCAGCTTTGCTGGCAACATCTAGCACGATAAAGAAATTCTTTGGGGCCGGAGGCCTCCAAATCTCTACCGGGAAGCGTAACGTGATGCATATGGGGGTGTAGCCCCGCCAGTACCCATGGACGGCGGGAGGCTACCTGCTCTACTGCCAATCTCTAAGAGGTCATTAGAATGGTCGCAACCGCCCAAAGGCCGAATGACGCTCTGTCAGATTGGAATGATTCGCTGTGAAACTGGCGTTCGTTACGTTGGTTACCACAGGCGTTACCGAGAACGTCTGCTGGCTGGATGGCATGATCGCTGGGGACTGAGCAGTTACACCTACATTGTCTGTATCAGCCGCAGCGACAGGTTCTGGAACAGAGGCGGGGCCTGGTTGTTCGGCTGCTGCTGCTCCCGCTGGCCGGAAATACCGATGTACAATAATATTTTCATCTGGCATTAAGACAACGACCTGGGGGTCTTGTAGAGCAACACCCTGATCTGATCCCAGATGGAGCCTGACAATATATGTACCGGGAAACAGGTTAACACGTTCATAATTGCCGTTGACATCACTTCGCACAATTACGCCACCTACGCTGACTTCGATATTGGGTGTAGGTGCGCCAGTCGAGTGATTAATCACTGTTCCGGTGATCCGTCCGGCGGGAACAGGTGTCACCACAACGTCATCACTACCACCGCCACCACCACCGCCACCACCTGGCTGTGGATTGGGATTAACCACGGGGCGTTCAGGAGGTGGTTGGGGGGACTGGTGGGCAGGCATTGCAAAGGCAGTTTCAGGAGACGACCATATACCTACCCCCAGCGCAAAAAAACCAACTCCGGAGACGATCAGGATGATAATAGCTAGATTCCGTCGCATTCTGGCCTCCTTACGGCTAGAAACAGCGTACTGTCTGTACTGGCAGGATAACTGGAGCGACTGCGATAGTCGCTCCAGTATATCACAAAGATGCATATACCCTACGGCTACGGTCGTTCTGGTATCTCTCCGGTCAACTCTGCCTGCAAAAATGGATTATTCCCAGAAACTCCTATGTCTAGCAGACTGTTAGTGTTGTTAGACTCGGTCAGTTCGTAGATTGCGCCATATACCAAACCCGGATTCCAGCTATCAACCTGCACATACAGATCGTCTGTACCGCTGACAAAGTAACCAGGCCAGCGACTAAACGATGTAGCAATACTGGTTGATGTCAGTGTAATCGACTCGCCGGGATCCAGGGTCTGCTCAACCAACCAGACAATGCCATAGTAGCATGGATCGGAGGGATCAGCGTCGGCGGCACACAGATCATTCCAGCGCTGATTGATCTGGGGTATGTTCTGGCCAGATGGGAGAACCGGGTCAATATAGAGATCAACCCAGAACTGCCGATCAGTTGGGCGAGAACCCCGGTTTTCGATCTCGACAGTGATTTCCACCTGGTTGCCAGCGACGACCTGACCGGACTGGAAGGCATCCTTACTCGGATTCGTTATAATACTCTTCACGACCAGATCCGGCCCACCTCCATTGAAGAGCAATGGTAGATAAATCTGGCCGGACAAGACCGAGATAAACACCATGGCAGTGTCACACTCTTGTGGTGTACCGTTATCGCACACCGTATAGGTAAAACTATCTTGCCCCCGGAAGGCTGCATTGGGCGTATACGTAACATTGGCACCGCCATTCGAGATCGTCACAGTCCCCTGAGCAGGCTGAGACACCTGAGATACCGTCAGAGCATTGTTTTCAACATCCGTGTCGTTAGCCAGCACATTAAGCACTGTTGGGGCATTGGTAACCACCGCAAATCTATCATTGCTGGCTACTGGAGCATCGTTGACCGGGTTAACCGTAATTGTCACGGTCGCCGCCGTCGATGTGTTCGTGCCATCACTGGCATTATAGGTGAAAGTATCCGTCCCAAAGAAGTTCGGGTTTGGCACATACGTAAATGCACCATTGCCATTGAAAGTCAATGTACCGTTGCCGGGTTGCGTCAGCACCGTCGCTGTTAGCGTGTCATCATCCCCATCAGTATCGTTAGACAACACGCCCGTGCTTGCCGATACTGTTAGAGTAGTATCCTCATTAACCGTGTAGCTATCATTTACCGCCACGGGCGTCTCATCGTCGTCCTCGATGGTCAGGGTAAACACAGAAGGCGTATCCAGGTTCAGGTTTTCCCCCAGTGGAATCAGGATGGTCAGGACAACGGTTTCATTCAATTCATCCAGATCATCATCAAAGATAGTGATAATCCGTTGTTTGCTCTGGTCACCGCTGTTGAACACAACCGATGTGCCGACAGCAAAGTCATCACCGTCCTGAGCAGTACCACTGACGACCAGTTGCAAGCTGGCACTTTCACCGGTCAGAATAGGCTCATCAAGGTTCAGTGTCACAATAAACTGGCCGGCTGGATCGCCTTCCTGAATACTAGCCGACTCTGCTGCAAAGTTCACGTTTGGCCCGTCATTGTCTTCAATCGTGACGGTATGGGTCGTCCGCCCTCCTAAAATCGGGTCGTTATTAGGATTTCCATCATCATCGGTTGGATTAGTTGGATTGCTTAGCGAGATCTCCAGGGTGCGATCAGCCTGGTATAGCACATTGTCGCTAATGCTGACTGTAAAAGTCTGCTCGGTTGTACCAGATGGGAAGAGCAATGTGCTACCACCCGGAATAGCCGTATAGTCGGTACCAGCCACAGCCGAACCACCGGTTGCGGCATATTCTATTGTAATATCCGAACTCGACTCGACACTCATTCGGACACCGATGTCGATCGTTCCAGCATCTTCGTCAACGCTGCTACTAGCGAGAATAAACTCAAGATACGGTGGGCCATCGTTGTCGACAATATCCAGCGTATGTGGATTGTTGGCCGTGCCGAGTGTAGCATTGGATGAACCGCTCAGGGTAATTGTAACCTGCTCGGTGAGCTCAAAGATGTCATCATCGATAATATCTACCACAATGTTCTGGCTGGTCGTTCCGGGCGCGAAGGTCAGGCTGCCATTGGGCAGATCATAGTCAAGCCCATTGACCGCATCTCCGCTCGCTGCATAGTTTACAGTCACCGTCAGACCTGATGCAGCAGTCAGGGTGACTGGAATAGTCGCTGTTCCGCCTGTCTCGGCGATGCTGCTAGTCGCCGAAGTGAAATCCACCGCTGGTGGCAGATCGTCGTCCTGGATGGTCAGCGTATGCTGTAGTAGCGTACCAGGTGTTGCACCGTCTGGCGTACCCAGTTCCAGAATAACCGTTTCATTCGCTTCATCAAGCAGATCGCTGGTGATGTTAACAGTGATGGCTTTAAGATCATCACCTGGATTAAAGACCAGCGGTGATGAGGTTGCCAGCACATAGTCTGCCGCACCAGCCGTCCCACCTACCACCGAGAAGGGCACTGTGATGGTGTCTCCGGCAAGAACCGGCGCAGTCAGTGTCACCGTGATTGTGGTTGAACCACCATCCTCGGCTACTGTGGATGCGGCCTGCTGGAACTGCACGGTAGGTTGATCGTTGTCGGTAATCGTCAGCGTATGCAGCGTGATCGCTCCCAGCGTCGCATTGACTGGCCCAGTCAGTTCGATCTCGACTGTCTCATCCAGCTCATACTCACTATCATCCACCAGGGGTACCGTGATTGCGGCACTGGTCTCACCCGGTGCAAAGGTCAACGTGCCCGCGGCCAGGGTGTAGTCGGTACCGCCACCCGTGGCATTGCCCCCGGTCACGGCATAATCGACGGTGACAGTCTGTTCGCTGGTACTACCGGTCAACGTCGCCGTGATAGTAGCCGTGCCAGCGCCCTCATCGGCACTGCTGGTCGCCGCTGCGAATGCGACCTCCGGCGGAGCGTCGTTGTCGGTAATCGTCAGCGTATGCAGCGTGGTCGCCCCCAGCGTCGCATTGCCCGGATTGCTCAGCGTGACCTCCACCGTCTCGTCCGCCTCATCAATACTATCATCTACCAGCGCCACCGTGATATCCTCACTCGTGTCCCCGGCGGTGAAGGTCAGCGTGCCCGCGGCCAGCGTATAGTCGCTGCCACTGCCCGTGGCGCTGCCCCCGGTCACGGCGTAGTCCACCGTCACCGTCTGCTCGGTAGCATTGCCGCTCAGATCCACCGTGATGGTGGCTGTGCCAGCGCCTTCACTGGCGGTACTGGTATCAACCGTGAATGCGACGTCTGGACCCGCGTCATTGTCGGTAATCGTAAAGGTGTGTGGATTGATGGCTCCCAGCGTGGTATTGACGGGAGTACTCAGGGTAATCTCGACCGTTTCGTCCGCCTCATCTATCGCATCGTCGGTCAGGGTGATCGTGATATCCTCACTCGTATCCCCGGCGGTAAAGGTCAGCGTGCCCGCGGCCAGGGTGTAGTCGGTACCGCCACCCGTGGCATTGCCCCCGGTCACGGC
>RRYU01000131.1_pt1 | contig 20219 bp, 18 predicted proteins | sample 2162651 | NCBI WGS metagenome assembly RRYU01 (sample SAMN10267283, study PRJNA491782) | microbial mat metagenome | isolation source: biomat in the production well | place: Japan: Minami-Kanto gas field, natural gas well KTG3 | collected 2017-06 | reverse complement strand
CTGGCTGAGTACCTGGCGCGGGTGGCGATGGAGCAGGTGGAGTTGGCAAGTCATCAGTGAATGGGATGGGTTGACTTGCAATCTTGCAGGCCTGACCCCAGCCCTTTAGGACACCGGACAATAATTACTAAAGTTGAGGAAGTAACTTGCGCAGACCATTAGTATCTTACGTTTTAACTTCATACAATATTGAAAAATATATTGCAGAAAGTGTTCGTTGTGCTTTTGATCAATCATATTCACCCCTTGAAATAATAATTTCTGATGATTGTTCAACGGATAAAACCTATCATATTATACAAGAAATGGCTAACTCATATTCTGGCCCGCATAAACTGGTCTTGAATCGCAACGAAAAAAACCTCGGCATTGCGATGCATATGAATAAGGCATATATTCAACTTGCCTCTGGCGACATCATCGTTGCAGCGCATGGCGACGATATATCAATGCCGGACAGAACTTTTAAATCCTACGAGTTTCTGAGTGAAAATTCTAATTATACTGCGATGTCCTTTGGAATGAATTTAATCGATTCACAAGGAAGACATTTTGCCGATAATCAGCAACACTCATTCACCGCTACCTTTCGAAGTTACTCATTCGATGAAGGTGGCAACATCCCTGCTCCCTCGCGGGCATTTTACCGACGGGTGATGACCGAATTTGGGCCATTAAATGCTGATTGCCCAACAGAAGATGAACTCATCAGTTTCAGAGCCCTTATGCTTGGGGATAACGCTTTTCTGCCCGAAATTATGGTGTCCTATAGAAAGCATGAGACGAGCAGTTCAAATCCAGAAAATTTTTCGAAGTTTCCTCTCGAACTCATTCATAAACAGCAATTGCAGGATATGAAGTATGCGGTCGGCAAGGGATGGATTTCCGAAGATCAGATGAATAGAAAAATTCTGTCACTAGAACGAGCAATGACAATAAGAAGTGCTTATCGGATTTATTATGCCAAGCCTACTCTTGAAAATCTTCTGAAACTGTTAAGCCTGAGACAGTTGACCTGGCGCATGAGGCTGAGTTATTTGCGGCGCCATTTTGTGTTGAAAGGGTAGACAAGTCTATGGATGTGCAGAATATCACACTGTTTGTCAGTAGTGGGAGTGGCAACCATGGGTGTGAAGCAATCGTGCGCTCTATCGCGCAGATTCTATTGTCGCCAGTATCTCTCGTTTCAGATAGACCAGAAGATGAATCTCAGTATGGAGTGGACTCAATAGCGCAGATCATACCTGTAAAACTTTACGACAAACATTTTTTGCCACGATTAATCAATTTTCTCTGCCGGAGAGTCCTGAAAAGTAATCATTATAATTATTCATTCCAGTTTTCCCGGCTGCTTGATAAGCGAAACAGCCTCCTAATTTCGATAGGGGGCGACGTTTTTTGCGGTGAAGACACAGAACTCCTTGAATATCTCAATGCGAGTCTATCGAGGAAAAATACTACAGTGCTTTGGGGCTGTTCCATCGAGCCCGAAAAGTTGAAAAAATCTAACGTTGTAGAGTGCATGAACAATTTCGCACTCATCTTCGCGAGGGAATCGATCACATATCAGGCATTGTTAAACTCTGGTGTGAAAGCCACGACTTTTCTTTGTGCCGATCCGGCGTTTCAATTGTCACGAATTGATTTGCCCTTGCCGGTTGGCTTTGATGCAGGGAACACGATTGGGATCAATGTCAGCCCGCTTGTGATTGCCCGCGAAGGCAAAGGCATGGTGTTAAAAAACTTTAGGGCCTTGATAAGGCACATTATCGACACGACTAATTTCAAGATAGCATTGATTCCGCACGTTGTCTGGCGTGGTGTCGACGACCGAGTCCCCCTGCATATGTTGTATGAGGAATTCAGCGATTCGAAAAGAGTCATCGAGATAGGTGATAGTAACTGCGAGGTACTAAAAGGCTATATCGCCAGATGTCGGATGTTTATCGGAGCAAGGACTCATTCGACTATAGCCGCATATTCATCCTGTGTACCGACTCTCGCTATCGGCTATTCAGTAAAAGCGAAGGGTATCGCCAAAGATCTGTTCGGAACATATGAGAACTATGTTCTTCCGATAGAAGAAATGCGGTATGAACATAATTTGGTAAAGGCCTTCGAATTTCTCAGTGCTAATGAACTAAGCATACGAAAAAATCTCGAAAATCTTATGCCACAGTATGCTGCAACTGCACTGGTGCCAAAATCAGAAATCGCAAAATACTACGACGAAAGAACCCGGCAGTGATCGCATTGACATCCCCTCGTAAATGCAGCGCATGCATGGCATGCTTAAATATTTGTCCCCAGCATTGTATCACTTGCGGCCCAGATGCTGAAGGCTTCTTTTATCCGGTTTTGAACGCAGCCACGTGTACACATTGCCAGGCTTGCGTTTCCGTTTGCCCTGTCGACCAGACTCGCGAAATGAAGGCTCAACCGCAAGCGTTTGCCGCTTGCTGCAAGGACGAAACTGTTAGATTCGCCAGTTCATCGGGAGGTATTTTTAATCTACTCGCTGCTTATACTTTGAGTAACAATGGTATCGTATTTGGTGCAAGGCTCGGACATGACATGAGGGTGGTGCACAGTTGTGCTCATGATGCCAATGAACTAGTCGCACTCATGGGTTCGAAGTACGTCCAAAGTCAAGTTGGGGATAGCTTGCTGACTGCAAAAAGAGCTCTCGACTCAGGAAGGAAAGTGCTTTACTCCGGAACTCCATGTCAAATTAATGGTCTGTTGAGCTATTTGGGAGGGGCACATTGTAATCTCCTGACTGTCGACCTCATTTGCCATGGGGTGGCTTCGCCGCTCATGTGGAATAAATATCTGAGCCATATCGAGCAGCGTACTGACAAAAAAATAACACACATTAACTTCCGACATAAAAGTCATGGGTGGCGGAAATTTTCAATGAAGATCACTTTTGATGATGGTGAGGTGTATTCTCGCAGTCTGCACGAAGATCCGTTTCTCCGTGGTTATCTCGACAACTTGTATCTGCGCCCTTCCTGTCACACTTGCGATGCTAAAGCGAAACGACGGTCTAGCGATATCACCCTCGGCGACTTCTGGGGTGTGCAGAACGTCTTGCCCGAATTTTATGATGATAAGGGGTGTTCTTTGGTCCTGACGAATACAGTAAGTGGGTTGGTAGCGTTTAAGACTATCGCTGCTGATACCCGGCATTCTGAAGTTGCTTTTGAGATAGCGACATCAATGAACTCTCACTATGACAGAAGCGCGTGGCAAAACCCGCTACGCGACCGGGCATTCAAACTGGCCAGCACGAATGTTTTCGAAGCAATTATCACCAAATGCGAACGTAGTACATTCCGGGATCGCATTGCGAAAAAGGTCAGAAAAATTCTTGAGTCTTTACCTGTGCTCGTATGACTTCGAAGCGCATTGTAAAAAACTTCATCACCACATACGTACGTTCTATTGCAGCTGTGATACTCGCGCTGTTCAGCAGTCGATGGGTATTCGGCTCATTGGGGGCAACTGATTACGGCCTTTATAGCATTGTCGGTTCACTAGTTGCGTTCGTGACAATACTGAATACTATCATGGCGGTTGGCTCCTCCCGGCAATTCGCTTACTCGATCGGACAAAATAATTTAAACGAACTGAAATCTTGGTTTAATTCCGCTATCGGGATTCATTTGATCATGGCTTCCGGTCTCGTGATGACCGGTTGGCCACTGGGAGAGTATGTCATCGGTCATTATCTCTCGATTCCAAATGACCGGCTATCTGCATGCCAACTTGTGTTTCGTCTTTCCTTGGTTGCGGCTTTTATAAATATGGTTACTGTGCCCTTTAAGGCGATGTACATCGCTAAACAGCACATTGCTGAGATGTCACTTTTGGACATGGCCAGGATTTTTCTGAGTTTCATCTTGGCCTTCTCTCTCGAATACCTCTCAGGCGACCATCTGATAGTTTACGCAACAGGGATGGTGTCAATAATTATATTGATACAGGTATGCCAAGGGTTAAGGGCTCTATTCCTGTTTAATGAATGTCGCATAATAGCCGACCATTTATTCGTCTGGAAGAGAATCAAAACCATCACTTCCTTCTCATTCTGGACGCTATTCGGTAGTATCGGGAGTTTGTTGCGCGATGAAGGCTCTTCGGTGCTCATCAACAGCTATTATAGTCCCAGCGTGAATGCGGCATTTGCCATTGCCAAGCAGGTATCTGCGCAGGCTAACCAACTGGCTGCTGCAATGATAAGTGCTCTTTCTCCCGAAATAACAACAAGTGAAGGCCGTGGCGACCGGACGCGCATGCTCTCTCTTTCCTCGCGGTCCAGTAAATACGGGACGATTCTCGTCCTGTTCTTTGCCATTCCACTCTCGGTTGACATCGATTACGTTCTTACCCTGTGGTTGAAATCGCCCCCTATGTACGCCGGATTATTCTGCCAGCTAATTTTGTGCTCTTTTGTGTTAGAGCGCCTTAGTTCCGGTTACATGATGGCGGTCAGTGCAGTTGGAAGAATCGCAGGCTATCAAGCTACCGTTGGTGCTTCTTTCATCGCGACACTGCCGCTTGCATGGTTTTTTATCCAAGTGGGATTCGGACCTGCCAGTATTGGTTTTGCATTTATTATTTCTATGGCCATATCTACATTTCTGAGGGTGTTGTGGGGAAGTCGTCTCTTGAAAATACCTGTTACTATGTGGCTCACAAGTGTCTTGACACCTTGTACTGTCGCTACTATAGCCTCAGTCTTCTGCGTCATTATCACACACGGTACTTTACAGCAATCGTTGTTTCGACTGGTCATTACTACACTTGTGAGTTCGACAATATTAAGCATCTTCACTTGGTATTATGTGCTTGAAAATAGTGAGCGCTATCTTCTCCTGCGCATGTTAAGACTACGTAAATGACGTTTATGAGGCTTCCCTTATAAATAAAATTATCTCTAGAGAGCTGTTATGATTAAAGTTGGGATCGTTACATTCCCGCGCTACTTCAATTACGGTACACATTTGCAAATGTATGCGCTGCAAAAAGTAGTTACTAATCTTGGATATAGATGTGAAGTCATTGACTATCACCGTTTATACTGGACTGCTGATCAGAAAACCGAATTGCGGCAGCGCCAGTGGAATCGTCTGAAAACTTTACTTGCTGATCCCCTGCGGGTTTTGCGTCATCAACCTATTAAAAACTACAACAAACGTTTTGGAGAATTGACTAAAAATCGGGTGTTGTTATTTGAGGCGTTTCTCCACGACCACATAAAACTCGGATCTAGACGCTATAAAAGTTTCCACGAACTTAAACAGCTTCCACCTAATTGTAACGCTTTTGTCGTCGGCAGCGACCAAGTATGGAATCCAGTCAGTCATCTTGGCGATTCGAGTTACTATTTGGTTTTTGCCGATCAAAAGCGACGCGTTGCTTACGCACCCAGCATTGGGATGTCTGAAATCCCAGACGAGGCCAAGGAGTGGATGCGTAGCGGTTTGCTCGGTATACCTCACCTGTCTGTTCGCGAGCGAAAGGGGGCCGAATTGATCCGTGAGCTTACAGGCGTGGATGCCCGAGTAGTGCTTGATCCAACATTCTTATTGTCTGCCCCCGACTGGGAGGAAGTATCCATTTTGCCGCAGCGGGCCCGCCCTTATATGCTCTGCTATTTTCTGGAATCGGATGTCTACATGAGGGATTGTGCCCGGCATCTTGCCAGAAGTCACGACTGCGATCTCGTCGTAATTCCTGTCAATCGGGTCGATGTGGACAATGCAAGTTTTGATATTCAGAAAGAGTACGATGTCGGCCCGCGCGAGTTTCTCGGCCTTCTCAAGAATGCAACATTTGTCTGTACGGATTCATTCCACGGGACGGTTTTCTCTATTATTTTTGAACGGCCCTTCTTTGCTTTTCGCCGCTACGCGAATGAAAAGGAGGCTGCACTACACTCGCGAATCAGTGGCATCCTCGACATCACTGGCCTCACCGAACGCGAAATGACCAGAGATCGTAGTTTGCCGGCAGACTCTATGGGCATCGACTATGTTGGTGTGAAAGACCGTCTGGAACCCTGGCGACAGGAGTCTTTGGGGTTTTTGCGTAATGCTTTGCAAGAGGCAACGCTATGAGATCTGGCAAATCACCGGCGGTATCCATCGTCATCCCCGTTTATAACGCGGAAAGCTATCTGCGGGAATGCCTGGATTCTGTATTACGGCAGACGCTCGATGATATCGAGGTGCTCTGTGTCAATGATGGTTCCACGGATACGTCTCTTGCGATTTTGCGGGATTATGCCGCGCGTGATGTTCGTCTGCGTATCATCGACAAGCCCAATGGCGGTGTTTCCTCGGCGCGCAATGCGGCTTATCCACACCTGCGAGGCAAATACACCTATTTTGCTGATGCAGACGATTGCCTCGACCCGACGCTCTGTTCCAAGGCTTTTTTCGCTGCCGAGCATATACAGGCCGACGTCTGCTGCTTTTTTTTTGGTATGGAGGGGCGCTGTAAAGCTGATCCCATTGACGTCCCCCTGTCAGTCGTCAATCCGAATGAAAAGTTGCGAAATTTTCTCTTGTCGCGGATCAACGGAGGCCCCTGTAGCAAGTTTTTTCGGACGGCTTTCCTGCTCGACAATGATCTGACCTTCCCTCCATACCGCATCGGAGAGGATCAACTCGTCCACTGGCGAGCCTGCCTGCTTGCCAAAAGGGTTGCCATCTGCCCTGAACAGCTGTACTGGTATCGCCAGCATCCCATGTCGGCAATGCGCAGTGGCGGCGAAAAATGTTTTGATGTCATCGAGGTTTTCGAATTGATCAAGGAGTTCCTTATTGGGCACGGCCTTTTCGAGCACTACCGGGAGACATACTTGGCCATGAAGCTTGACCACCTCTACTTGGAATGCCATTCCATGCCCCGCAGTTTGTACCCGCTCAGGCAAAAAAGGTTGCAGGAAGCCTTGGGCGCCAATGAGTTCGTTTACCTGCACTCGGGAAAAGCGCCGGGATTTTTCAAGGACTTTTTCTTGTCCATGGGCGGCGACCGGTTGGCCGGCCTGCGTTACCGGCTGTTCCTAGCTCGACGACGGTTCTTGACCCTGCTGGGGCTTGATTGGCTCAAGCGGACGATGCGCATGAAGTTGCAAGGAAAGTTCAACCTAGCATCCCGTGACCGTGTCTTGTGCGATGCGATTGCCAAGCTCAGGGCAGAGATTGTGCAGAGTCGTAGCCCGGCAAGGGGGGCTTCGGAAAATTGATGATGCCGCAGATTTCGATCATCATTCCAGTCTACAACGTTGCCAGATATCTGCCACAATGTCTCGATTCCGTCATTGCACAGACCATGCGCGAGATTGAGATCATCTGTGTCAATGATTGCTCTACAGATGATTCCCTGGCGATTCTCGAAGGCTATGCCGCAAAGGATGCCCGTTTCAAGGTCATCAGCAAGCCCGAAAATTCCGGGCTTTCCGCGACTAGAAACGTCGGCATTGACAATGCGTCCGGTCAATACCTCATGTTTATCGACTCTGACGACTACATCGATGTCACCTTGTGTAAAAAAGTATATGACTTGGTCGAAGAGCAGCAGGCTGATCTCGTCATATACGATTATCATGTTTTTGTCGATGGGTCGCCGGTCAGTGCCAATTCAAAAGTTGAAAAATCGCAGCTTGCAGAGATGGATTCGCAAAATCGATTGGCGCTTTTGCGCCTGAAGTCATTTTCTTGGACTAAATTTGTCCGGTCTGACATAATGAGGGGTCTGGGTATCCGTTTTCCGGAGGGGCGCGTCTACGAAGATATTCCAGTCTACTGGCAACTCGTGATCCAGGTTCCGCGTATTTCGCTGCTGCCGGAGAAATTGTATTACTACCGACAGCGCTCCGGTTCCATCTGTTACACGCCAAATTGGTCACAGGCAGATTCCCTCGCCAATTACGACATGTTGCGAGAATTTCTGATCAAAAAAGGGCTCATCAGCATTTATGGTGAGCATCTCATGGAACGTGAGCTGGACAGCTTGGCGAATCTCTACGACATGCTCGGGACGTCTTACCGGGACCGGGTCTTGGACGAAATCTCTAGGCGTTTGACGGCACAGCATTGGGACTACATCAATTCAGACAAACCTTTGCGTCGCCGGACCCGTGATTTCTTCAAGTCGATGCGTGGTTCGCCGACCGCCAAGTTCAGGCGGACCGTCTGGTTGGCTGCGCGCAAGATTTATCGGGCCCTGCAATAACCTGATGTCAATATGACAAACCTGTGCTGGCTGGAACCTGATTCATGGCGAAAAAACAGCATACTTTGAAGAAAAAAATCCGTAATAGGCTGACTGAAATCAAGAACAGCAATCCGTGGTTGCTGCTGTTTTGGAATGAAATGTTGCGTCGGCGAGGTATGCGGGAGTTGTCGAAGTTTTCCGATATCGAGGCCATCCGAATGCTTTACCATGCGAAGGCCGGACGTTATCCGAATCTGGACAACCCCGTGCTGTTCAGCGAAAAGCTGCAGTGGGTTAAACTCCATCATCGCGATCCGTTGATGACCCGGTGCGCGGACAAGTACGCAGTTCGCGGCTATCTGGAGGAGAAGGGTTACGCAGACATACTTAATAGACTGATAGGCGTTTATGAAAGCACAGATGACATCGATTTCGCCAAGTTGCCTGACCGCTTCGTATTGAAGGCGACCCACGGCAGCGCCTGGAACATTGTCTGCAAAGACAAGAGCACGATGGATTGGAGGCCATGGATTCTCATCATGAAGAGTTGGCTTAGGCACAATATCTTCTGGAATGGGCGCGAATGGCCCTACAAGAATATGCCGCCCAGGATTGTGTGTGAAAAGTATCTGGAAGATGCCAGCGGCCAACTCACGGATTACAAGTTCTACTGTTTCAATGGTGAACCGACATTCGTGCAGGCGAACACCGGGCGTGGTACAAAGCGCCATGCTCAGAATTTCTACGATTTGCGATGGTCTTTGCTTCCTTTCGGGAAAGACCTCCCACCCTCTCCGGAGGTGCAAATCCCTCAACCTATCAGTTTGGAGCGAATGATTGACATCGCCCGGGATTTGTCTGCGCCGTTCTGTTATGTAAGGGTTGACTTTTATGAAGTGCACGGTCGCGTTATTTTTGGCGAACTGACGTTTTTTCCTGCCAGCGGTATGCCGGATTTCATCCCGTCGATTTATGATTCCTTCGTCGGGAAACTGCTGACCCTTTAGGTTGAAAAAAGTTGACTCCCACGGTGAGCAAAATGACCAGCAAGAACTTGCATGTCCTGCAAGTGACGGGCACCATGAATCGCGGCGGTGCTGAAGTCATGCTGATGGACATACTGAGGAATTTGTCTCCGGATGTCCGTTTTGACTTTCTGATCAACGTCAAAAAAAGCGACCCTCAACCTCACGGAGATTTTGATGAGGAAATTCTGGCACGGGGGGGGCGTCTGTTCTACATTGGCACCCAGTGGGAGCTGGGCCCGGTTCGCTACCTTCGCGAGTTCAGAAAGATTATTGAAAAGACCGGCAAACCCGATGCGGTACATATCCACCTGAATGCCAAATGCGGAGTGATCGCTCTGGCGGCGCGTTTGTGCGGGATTAGGAAAGTCATCGCACACTCTCATGCCGCATTGAATTTTAAAGGCCCTTTTTTACGGGTTTTCCCCAGCATTGTTGAACTAAAAATGCAGAAAATTCTGATCGGACTTTTTGCCACCGATTACTGGGGTTGCTCGCGGGAAGCCAATGCCAGTCTTTTTTGGAGTCGGGTACTCGAAGAAAAGGCCATTGTTCTCAATAACGCTTTGAATCTCCAGGCATTTCAGAGTGTTTCTGAGAGCAGGACGGCGGAGTTGCGAAAGACTTTTGGTGCCACGAATGGAGTGCTGGTTTTGGGAAATGTCGGGCGGGTGGTCAGACACAAAAAAGTTGATTTTGTTCTCGATATTCTCAAGGTTTTGCAGGAAAGATCAGTTGATTGCCTTTTTGTGTTTGCCGGTAGAAGTGACGACAGGGCTTATCTTGACGAAATCATACAAAAAGCTAGGTTGTTATCGGTCGCCGATCGGGTCTTGTACTTGGGGGATCGTGACGATGTGCCGGCACTGATGTCCGCCTTCGATCTATTCATAGGGCCCGCCGTCAATGAGGGATTTGGTCTGGTCGCGGCCGAAGCACAGGCCGCCGGTGTCCCTTGCGTGCTCTCCAGAGGATTTCCGCGCGCAGTTGACATGGATCTGCATCTTGTATCCTACGTCGATAATTATTCGCCGGAGTATTGGGCTGATGTCCTACTCGCGGCTAGGAGTGGCAAGTGTTCCGACAAAGAGTTGATCCGTAGAAAGATCGCGGAACGTGGCTTCGATGCCGCGGCTAATACCCGGCGTGTCGAACGGCTTTATTGGTCTTGATCTTAAGAATAATTTTTTCTGGCGATGAAGAGTGACTGTCAAATTGTGATTTGCGGAGATTTGTGCCCGACACCGGACACCGTGCATCTGTTTGAGTCGGGTGATGCGGCAGGGTTGTTCAAGGGGGTGTTGCCACTGCTGCATCAGGCAGACTTCCTGATGGGAAATCTGGAGTTCCCACTGACCGATCTCGGCAAAGGAATTGCCAAATGCGGGCCGGTCCTCAAAGGCAAAACAGCTTGTCTGAAGGTTCTAAAAGAGGCCGGGTTCAACCTCCTATGTATGGCTAACAACCACATTCGGGACTGCGGTGACGAGGGTGTTCTCACCACTCTTAAGCATTGCCATGAGTCTGCAATACTTACGGTTGGCGCCGGGAAAGATGCTGCGGTTGCGAAAAAACCGACCCTAGTCGAGGTGAAGGGTTGGAAAATCGGCGTATTGGCTTATGCCGAGCAAGAATTCAATGCTGCAACCGAGAACTGTGCAGGCGCAAATCTCTTTGACCCGTACGAAAGTTTCGATGAAATCAAGATTCTGCGGCAAGAGTGCGACTACCTGATCATTCTCTACCATGGGGGCGTGGAATATTACGTCTACCCAAGCCCCGTGCTGCAGAAAAAATGTCGCAAGATGGTTGAAGTTGGCGCCGATGTCGTACTCTGTCAACACAGCCACTGCGTGGGTACCGTAGAAAACTATCAGGGTGGAGCCATATTGTACGGTCAAGGTAATACGGTTTACGGGTATCGGCCAGGTTCCCCCGCCTGGAATGAGGGTCTGCTGGTAACGATCACACTTTCTGAAAACGTTCAATCATTGGACATGGTTAAATATGTTCCGATTGTGGCGGATGCTTCCGGCATTGACCTAATGCCTTCAGATAGAGAAGAAGAGTTTTTGGGTGCATTTTATCAGCGATCACAGAATATTGATGACAAAAATTTCATCGACGAGGCATGGCTTACATTCTGTAAAAAATGTCAGGCCCACCACCTCCCACATCTCCTTGGTCTCGGTCGGGCACTCAATCATATCAACAGGGTGTTTGGTGATTTTATTATTAGATTGTTTTACTCAAAAAAAAGACTGCGTATTACGATGAATTTAATCCGTTGCGAAGCTCATCGCGAGATGGCTCAGACAATCCTGGAGGCCAATGTTGAAGAAAGCAAAATGGATCATTCTTCAGGACGATGACGATGATCATATATTTTAGTCTTCTCTTTTTTAGCACACTATTTACAGCTGTTTCGCAGAAATCTCGAAGTCTGCTGATTGCACGTACTTCAATGATGTTGACATTTATAGCTATGGTTTTGGTTGCTGGCTTACGTTCTCGTGATGTCGGGACAGATACATGGACTTATACGGTGAATTTTGAGCGTATAAAGCTCACAATTAACTCTATTTACACATCAAGCATGGAAATCGGATATCTAGCTATCGCTGGCCTAGCGCAAATCATATCAAATAACTACTGGTCATTACTGTTGCTCATAGCGTTGCTGACTGTTAGCTGCCACTTGCTTTCTATTTACATGTTTTCCTTTGATCGAACAATCTCAGTATTTGTTTTTATATCAATGGGATTTTATACTTTTTTCTTCAACGGTGCCAGGCAGGGTTTGGCCTGCGCGATTTATACTCTTGCATTTGGTAGTCTTATTAGAGGGGATTTCAAAAAATACTTATTAATAGTAATTTTAGCTTTTTTCTTTCACAAAAGCATAATTATTGCAATTCCTCTATATTTTATCTTTAGAATAAGAAGTAAAACTAGATATTTATTTTTTATTTCAATTATTAGCTCAATTTCTATCGTCTGGTTCGAAAAAATTATTGGTTTTGGGGTGTTTGTTTCTGAAAAATATGCACGATATACAGAATCTTCAGACGTTGGTGGTTATTTGCTTGCACTTTCTTATGTTTTGTTGAGTTGTGGTTTTGTTTTTATGAGGTCACGTATTTCCGAAGAATACATAAGATATTATAATATATTTTTAAATATAAACGTTTTTGGTTCAACAATTTTTAGTGTAGTAGTTATTACTGGTGGTTATCTCGAGTTAACAAGACTCTCTTTTTATTTTATATTTTCTTCTGTATTTCTTTGGCCTTTAGTTTTGAAAAGTATTTATAGTACAAGTGAAAAAGGTATTTTTTATATTTCATTTTTCATAGGACATTTGACATTTTTTTATTTTTATTTAAAAAAAATGTCAAATTTAATTCCTTATGAAATTAATGAGTTTATTAATATCAGTTTTATAATTTAACTATTTAAATAAAAGCATGACATTTTGTTATGAAATATAAAAAAATTACAGATAGATATGTTTTTGATTATCTTAAAAATCATAAAAAAACTTTGTGGGAATTGTCATATAAGCAGTCTATTTATAATCTTTTTGTCAAGCGCATTTTCGATTTTTTCTTGGCTTTATTCCTTAGTATTCTATTAATGCCGATTTTTATAGTTATCGCCGCAATCGTCAAAGTTACTTCTCCTGGGCCGATTTTTTATCGAGGTGTTCGCGGCGCCTATGGTGGTGGCACGTTTCGCCTTTTTAAATTTCGTTCGATGGTCATTAATGCAGAGGAACTCGGTGGTGGTACTACAGCTTTGAATGATCCGCGTGTCACCAAGGTAGGCTCCTTTCTGCGTAAAACCAAGCTCGATGAAACTCCGCAAGTCTTTAATATTATATTGGGAGACATGAGCTTCGTCGGACCACGACCTGAATTACCACAGTATACTCAAGCTTATCATGGTGCAGAGAAACTAATTCTACAGGTGCGTCCAGGCATTACCGATATCAGTTCTTTGACTTTTATTTCATTGGATGAGATTGTCGGCGATGACAATGCTGATGAAGTCTATGAACGGCTAGTATTGAAGCGAAAAAATCTTTTGCGCATTGGCTACGTTATTTTCCAGTCTCCCGCTCTTGATTTTCAGTTATTGTTTCTTACCGCATTTAGGGTTATTCAGAGAATTCTTAAGATCATATTTTGTGCTAAAAATAAATGATGGCTATGGAATACATTTTTCTCAAAGGTACGGATATCAAAGTATCTCGTTTGTGTATTGGCGGTTGTCCGATGGGTGGCTACGGATGGGGGAGCGTATCTCGAAGAGAGTTACACGATGCTGTTCATCTGTCTTTGGATAAAGGCCTCAATTTTTTCGATACTGCTGATATTTATGGTTTAGGTGAAGCAGAAAAGCTTTTAGGAGAGGCCCTGACTAACCGGCGTCATCAGGCAGTTATCAATGCTAAATTCGGTGTTCGGCGTTCAGATGTCGGAGAGACCTATTATGACAATTCTCCCTTCTGGATTGAAGAGGCACTAGAGGCTAGTCTGAACCGACTCAAAACTGACTATGTTGATGTTTATCAAGTACATTACCGGGACGGTAAAACACCTTTGTTGGCGATAGCAGAGACCCTTGAGCGCATGCGACAAAGCGGCAAAATCAGATGTTATGGTCTTTCAAACATTAGCAAGGAGGATCGAGCTGAATTGGAGAAGATCGCTCAACACTTCTGCAGTTTTCAGAATGAATACAGCCTTGCAAAACGTATCTATGAACAAGATATCCTTTCCTTGAGCTCGGATTTTTTGATGACTCCCATGACATGGGGGAGTCTGGGCCAGGGCATCCTCACTGGAAAATATGGTGCTGAGATAAAATTCGGTTCTGACGACCGCCGATCTCGAGTTATTTATGAAAATTTTTACGGTAAAAAACTGTCTCACAATCTAAAAATAGTTGAAAGGCTGCGTTCAATTGCAAATGACCATCGAGTATCTGTTGGCTCTGTTGCAATTCGCTGGATACTAGATCGCATTCCGGAGTCTGTGGCGATCGTTGGTGTAAAAAAGACACACCAAGTTAAGGCGAATTTAGAGGCCATGGGGTGGGCATTATCGTCATCTGAGATAAATGAACTAGATTTCATATCTAAACCTGACTGCAACTTGTACCGATAACAGCCTTTTTTAAACTTATCGAGTTAATCATGAATAGCAACGAATTTGCTTGGAATGTACGCCGACACGGCTTGGAAATGACTCGCATTTCGAAAGGGTCTCATATTGGCCCGATTCTTTCCGTAGCCGACATTATAGCGGTACTGTATGCGAATATCCTCAACATCGATCCGGCTAATCCACATAAACTGGACCGAGACAGGGTTGTCCTCAGCAAGGGGCATGCCGGCGCAGCTATCTATGCGGCACTGGCTGAACGCGGTTTCTTTGATATCAAGGAACTGTTGACGCATTACGCCGACGGTAGTCTTCTGTCTGGTCACGTTTCCCATAAAGGTATTCCTGGTGTCGAGTTTTCTACCGGATCCCTCGGGCATGGACTGCCAGTGGGGGCTGGCATGGCTATGGCTCTCAAAAAGAACCGGACAAATGGCCGAGTGTTCGTCATCCTTGGTGATGGCGAATGCGATGAAGGCTCTGTATGGGAAGCAGCATTGATCGCCAATCATTATCGTTTGGACAATCTTGTTGCGATTGTAGACTACAATAAGATGCAGAGCCTGGACTTCTGCGACAACACCATTGAACTATCCCCTTTTGACGACAAATGGCGAGCGTTTGGCTGGCAAGTTGTGGAGGTTGATGGACATGATCACGGCCAATTACGCGATTCGCTGCAGCTTACTGCCAATTCAAGACAGCGACCTACCGTCGTTATTGCCCACACCGTGAAAGGAAAGGGGATTTCTTTTATGGAAAACAACATACTGTGGCACTACCGAACGCCACAGGGGGATGAATATAATGCTGCCGTCGCGGAGTTAGATGCCATTAAGCCATGAGAGATACATTCGTTAACAAACTGATGCAACTCGCGGAGAAAGATCGACATGTAATGCTGATTACCGGCGACCTTGGGTTCGGTGTTCTTAAGCCCTTTTGGGAAACATATCCAGATCAGTTCATCAATGCCGGTATCGCCGAGCAGGCAATGACCGGATTGGCGGCAGGGCTAGCCATTGAAGGCAAAACAGTTTTTACGTATTCCATCGGCAACTTTCCGACTCTGCGCTGCCTTGAGCAGATTCGCAATGACTGCGCTTATCATGATGCCAACGTCAAGATTGTCTGTGTTGGCGGTGGTTTTACCTATGGTGCACTTGGCATGAGCCATCATGCGACTGAAGATGTTGCGATCATGCGGGCGTTGCCAGGCGTAACCCTGTTTACACCCAGTGACCCTATGGAGACTGGCCGTTGCGTTGAACTGATATATGAGACTCAAGGCACTTGCTATCTGCGTTTGGGTCGCGGCGGTGAAAAACAGATCCACGAAGGGAAATGTACCTTCAACGTTGGCGAGGCGGTGCTTGGTCGAGCTGGCTGTCGCATAGTTTTTCTCGTCGCCGGCGCGATCGCGGGTGAAGTTTTTGCTGCTGCGGAAAGGTTGGATCAGAAGGGCATTAGGCCGGCAATATATACGTTTCCGACCGTCAAGCCGTTGGATACAGCAACCATTCTTCGCTCTGCCCTTGAGTTTGACCATATCGTTACAATCGAGGAGCATAACATTGTCGGCGGCTTTGGCAGTGCTGTTGCGGAAATTCTTTCCGCCACCTCCAAGCCACGTGCGGTTCTAACACGCATCGGGTTAGAAGACACCTACTCATCAATCGTTGGCAGTCAAGAGTATCTCCGCGATCGGTATGGTATGTCAGCGGACAAGATAGTCGCCAAGGTACTGGGTCTCATTAATGGCTGACACTAAGTTCACCAAGAATATTTGTTTCGTGACAACCGTCTCGAGAACCGTGAACATGTTTTTGCTACCGCAATTCGATGCATTAATGGATGCTGGGTGGAAAGTGACTGTTGTCTGTGCTGAGGATCCAGAATCGCCTCTCAAGATACCCCCAAGTGTACGCTACCAACAAATGCCCTTCAAGCGCGGCGTGGACATGTTATCCATCCCCAGGGCGCTATATCTTCTTTACAAATTATTCAAGTCAGAGCAGTTTGATATCGTTCAATATTCCAACCCCAACGCTGCCTTCTGCGCGTCCATTGCCGCAGCGCTCGCCGGGGTCAAGGTACGTCTATATGCACAATGGGGCATTAGATATGTTGGTTTTACTGGGCCCGTTCGCAAGATATTCAAACTGGTAGAAAAAATTACCTGTGTTTTTTCGACGGTTATCGAACCGGACAGTCACAGCAATCTTGTATTCAGCATTAAAGAAGGTCTTTATCCTGAATTGAAGGGTAGAGTCATCGGGAATGGCAGCGCCTGCGGCATTGACACCTCCCGCTTTGACTGTTCTTGCAAAGAAGAGTGGCGTAGAGAATATCGACAGCGACTAGACATCGATGATAAAGCGTTGGTGATTGGTTTCTTAGGGACATTGCGACGCGATAAAGGTGCAAATGAACTGCTTCAGGCCTGCAGAGATATTTTTAAAAAACGTTCCAATGTAATCCTTCTCGCTGTCGGTTACAAAACCTTCTATGAATCCATTGATAAAGAGCTGTGGGAATGGTTTGAGTCAAGCCAACAAGTCATTTATGTGCCACCTACCAACGATGTCCCCCAACATATGGCCTGCATGGACATTTTTACTTTGCCGAGTTATCGAGAAGGATTTGGTCTCGTGATAGTCGAGGCAGAAGCAATGGGAGTGCCTGTAGTCGTAAGTGATGTCCCCGGTCCGATAGATGCCATGATAAATGGCGAGACAGGCTTGATTGTTCCAGTAAAAGATGCGACTGCTTTGCAGCGGGCACTTGAGAAAATGTTGGATGATCCAAGTACTCGTCAGAGTTATGGAAAACGTGCGGCTTCTTTTGTTCAAGAAAATTTTGAACGCACCGAATTCTTCCGAAAGGTTTTGGCAGACAAGGAAAGTTTGCTCGAAAAAGTGAGGGAATCATGAGTCGCGTTTCTGTAATCATGGGAATATATAATTGCGAAGAAACTCTTGCAGAGGCAATAGATTCTATACTTAATCAGTCTTTTACAGATTGGCACTTAATTATTTGTGATGACTGTTCTGAAGATAATTCTTTACAAATAGCAAAAGAATACCAGTCGAAATATCCTGATAAGATTAAATTAATTAGAAATGAGCACAACTCAAAATTATCATTTACATTAAATCACTGTCTAAAATATGCGACAGGAGACTACATTGCACGCATGGATGGCGACGATATTTCATTACCAGACCGCTTCTTGAAGCAAGTCAATTTTTTAGATAATCACCCTGATATCTCTGTTGTTTCTGCTGCAATGATTCCTTTTGATGAACAAGGCGATCATGGTATAAGAAAAAATATAGATTATCCTGATAAATACTCACTTTTAACTAATCCTTGTTTTAATCATGCAACAATTATGATGAGGAAATCTGTGTTTGACTCTCTTAATGGATATACAGTTTCTAAGAGAACAGAGCGTGGTCAAGACTATGATCTTTGGTTTAGATTCTTCGCGTCTGATTTTAGAGGATACAATATGCAGGAGCCATTATACAAAGTTAGAGAAGTTAATGAAACCTACAAGCGCAGAACTTTTCGTAGCAGACTTTATTTGATGCAGACAATGTTTTTTGGCTATAAACTTTTAAAATATCCATTTTGGTCTTATATAAATATTCTCAAGCCATTAATAACTGGAATGATTCCTGTAAGTATCCTTAATTATTATCGAAAATACAAAGATAATGCTTCTCAGATTGCGGCCCGCTAAGGTTCCCCCATGCATGTTCCCATTCTTGAACCGATCAACCTAAAACGCGTGCTCTTCATGCAGAGCCCCACGGTGCTGGCGCGGCAGAGGGAGCAGGAAGGGCTGGGGTCGGACCGAAAGCGCCGGTAAAAGCCGGTAGAGAGTAAAGGGTGGAAGTCCCTACATGGAAAAGGCTAGCAACCAGCTGTGGCCCCGAGTCATGCGTTGGCATTCCGTAAGGGTGCAGCGAAGCGTTGACAGGGGGTGTGCAGGCCTGGCTATTGAGCTCCGAAATCACCTTAATCAGGTTGTCGACCTTGTGGTCCGAGGGGGAAGACAATATGGCGAGCTGCGATATTGCAAGTAGCTCGTTGAACCTGCGGAGTCTTAGAACAAGGCATGTACACAAAACTCTTTATGGACCTGGGCCGGACCAAGTTAAATATCCGGAATCATAGGAATTAGGCCCTGAAAAACACCCTTTTTGAGCCTTAAAGCGCGATTTTTGAGGTCGAAAACAGCCCTGTAAGCATTTAATCCACAAATCGGGGCGATTGTTTGCCCTGCCGGGTGTCGGGTGGCATTGCCGGGTCGGACCCGTCTAAGTGTAAGAAGTTGTTGATTTATGATTGATATTTTGGTCTTAAAAAGGTCTTAGAAGGCACTTTTCGGGGTCAAAATGGATTTTAATGCGATTTGTTCCTCCCCATCACCTCTTTTGTTATACGCCAAAATAGTGTAACCTGCGTATAACTTTCAGGGGGGCCCATGTTAAGGCTGTCTGTTGCGACACAAACACTTTATTCCGAACTTCTTGAGCAGCTGACAAGTCTCGAGGCGCAGCGCTCGATAGGTCAGTTGTCGGGGACCTTCACCGAGAAAACGGTTCGGGGACATGCTTACGTCTACTTTCAGTACTCCGTCCCCGGCGGCGGGAAAAAGCAGGTTTTTGTGGGTCGCAAGGACCCGACCCTCGCCAGAGTCATCCATAAATTTCAAAACGAAAAGCAGGAGGCGGCCCAGGAAAGAAGGCAACTTCAGCAGCTTTGTGCGCAGTTGGCAGCCGGCGGTGTCGCGCGCGGCGATGCGGCTTCAGGTCGGGTTTTGGATCACCTCGCCCAAAGCGGGTTATTCCGACTCGGGGCCATTTTGGTGGGAACGCATGCATTCAATCTCCTGGGAGCCTTGCTCGGGGTTGCCTGGGAGGGCGGTCACCAGACCGAAGATATTGATATCGCGAGCGATTTGCATGTGGTTGTGCCGGGGGAAAAGATCGATCTTCCAGAGGTGCTGGAGCGCCTGGAGATGGGTTTTCTGCCTGTCCCCGCGCTCGACCCGCGGCAGCCGGCGACATCCTTCAAAGTGCGTGGCCGGAGGTTGAGGGTCGATCTTCTTTGTCCTGCCGGCAGGCGGAAAACATCCGGGCCGGTCCTTATCAAACCTTTGCAGGCAGCAGCCCAGCCTCTGCCTTTCCTGGATTTTCTGCTACAAAATCCGCTGAGGGCGGCCGCGATTTATGGGAGCGGCGTACTGGTCAATGTCCCTGATCCGTCACGATTTGCCCTGCATAAATTGATTGTGGCCACGGAACGCAGTGCTGCCTGGCAGACCAAGGTGGAAAAAGATTTGCAGCAAGCCGGACAGCTTCTGAAAGTTTTGGCAGAGGACCGACCGGGTGATCTTCTTGTTGCCTGGGAAGACATCGTGAAAAGAAAGTGGCAGAAACATTTATATACCGGGCTTGAACATCTGCAGCGTATGCAGCCCGATATCGCCCGTCAGATGAAGGAGTTGCTTGATAGCTGAAATGACAAACTTCTGCATATCCAGGGCGGTTCAATACCGGGTCGGAACCGCCTAAGTGTATGTAGTTGTTCATTTATAATCGATATTTCGGCCTTAAATTGGGCCTTAGGGTCAGGCCTGAAAGACTGCAAGTTAACCAAGTGACTCTGGTGTTAAATCTTTACTGTTGACGTGAATTTGGACAGGCCTGACAAATAGACGTATGAGTCCAACTTTTACCTGAAGATCATTTAAACCGGCGGGTTTCGTCCCGCCAGCCGCCAT